>VTLG01005927.1_pt1 | contig 31393 bp, 37 predicted proteins | sample 4694571 | NCBI WGS metagenome assembly VTLG01 (sample SAMN12604809, study PRJNA352737) | marine metagenome | biome: ENVO:00000447; feature: ENVO:00000209|ENVO:00000569|ENVO:01000036; material: ENVO:00002151; isolation source: viral sequences binned using virsorter ...
GAGTTCCAGAGCTGAAGTTCATCAAGTCTTCTTTTCGGGACGTCATCAGGTTTAAATCCTCGTTGAATAAACGCGCTAATAGGGAGGCGATAAAAGATTGCACCGTTTTCCATGATAGCATGAAATAATAAAGCACGCCCAGTGATAGACGTAACGCCAAAGACAATACAGTCTTCAACTTCTCCATGATGTTTTCTAAGGTCATATAAATATTCTCTCCTTATCTGTGCGTATTCTACAGGTATATTTGCATTTAAGTAAGCCATAAAAACTCCTCATTTAATTGATCCCCAATTAGGACCAGACTCGTAATCTACCTTATTAGGTATCTTCAAGTCAACAGCGCTTTCCATCACATCCTTTATTTTTTGTGCATGCTTATCATCCTCAACTGATAGATCTAATTCATCATGTATTTGAATGTGTGGTATAATTCCTTCTTTGTATAAATCTAACATAGCCTTTTTAGTCATGTCTGCAGCAGATCCTTGTATTAATTTATTTAAAGCTTTGTAAGTAAAGGCCCTACGTGTTGGATTGTTATGCCAATAATTTTTTTTAGGATTACCATCTTTGTCTTTTAATAATTCACCTTCATCATTTTTTAGATATGCACCCATTTTTTGTAGGTCCTCCATTCGTTCTTGATCTTCCGCAGGCACATACTTACCCCAATCGGATCCTCTTAATATAGGTTCATATTTAGGAAATCTACAACGTCTATTTAACAAAGTTTTAATTTGACCTTTGTTTGCGGCTGCCTTCATTATTTCATTCATCAATTGCTTAACAAACGGAACTTTGCTGTGGTATTTATTAAATAATTCCTCTGCTTTAAATTTACTTACACCTAGTTCTGCTTGTAATTTTGCTTTACCCATACCATAAAACAAACCAAGATTAATTACCTTTGCTTGAGATCTAGGTATCTCTGCCATCTCCGCAACTATTCTGTGAAAGTCTGTTGATGGATCACTGTCATATGAATCAGCTATTGTATTTACTGATGCCAGGCCATAACGTAGTGCGTAGTGTGCTACAAGCCTTGGTTCCTGTTGCGAGTAATCAAAACAACCCCACGTGCATCCCTCTTCTGGTATAAATAAACTTCTAATTAAAGGCCCAGTATCTGGATCTCTAGCAGGTATTTGCTGTAGGTTGGGATTGGCGTAACTAAATCTACCAGTGACAGTCCCACCATCATCAGATCTTATTTGATTTATTTCAGCATGTATTCTACCCTTGTGTTCATGTTTTAAGATAGTGTCTATAAATGTAGTGTTTACTTTATTTATTCTTCTTGCTTCTGCTATCTTTTTTATTATAGGATGCTCATGATTAGAAAGGAAATTTTTTGTAAATGAAGGTTCACCAGATTTCGCTGTTCGTTCGTAAGATAATTTTAATTTGTCAAAAACTTTTTGTATGCTACGTGCTGCCCATATTTGAACATCTATGTTTGTTTCTTTTTGTACTTCTTGGAGTAATACTTGTTCTTGGGCTATTAATTTTTTCCGCAGGCTATGCGCTCCTTGGGTATCTACTCTTACGCCTAGAAAACGCATATCAACTAAGCAAGGGAAAAGATCTGTCTCAAGATTAAAAATATCTTGAACGTCTTGTTCTATCATTAATTTTTTTACGTGCTGCCATAATTTAAAAGTAAGCTCTGCATCTTTTTCTGCATAGGCTCCAACTTCTTGAGCAGGTAGTTGCCACATATCTGCTTTTGCATCAAGTCCTCTAGACTTTGCAGCTTCGTTTAAAGCTCTTTCATTTTTACCTTCACCTAAAAAATGCCATGACAATGTATTAAGAGTATAAGAAAATCTATTCTCATCTAATAAAGAAGATGCAATCATAGTATCTACTATTAAACCATTGATTTTTAAGCCTAAATTTCTTATCCATGAAACGTCATACATGGCGTTATGAAATATTTTTGTAGCTGGACACTCTAATATATCTTTAAACCACTCTAAAGTTTTTTTACGATTCATATTGGGACCTTCTTTGTGGGCAATAGGAAAATACCATTTGTTGTTGTAGGTAGCCACAGCTATGCCAACAACATCTCCGTTCCCTATAACAGCTCCCGATCCTTTTGATTTTAAGTCAGGGTCTCTGGTTTCTAAGTCAACAGCTATCTCGTCGTATGATCTAAGATCTGGGTATTCTGTGGGCTGCACCCACTCCGTTTGTGGTAGTAACATATTGTTTAAACCTTCCTATTTTTGGTCTTGCATTTTCAAATTTAGACTGTTCCAAACATTCAATTGATTGTTTTATGTAGCCATTAGTCCATAACCATTGTGCATGTAGTTCCAGTATTTTATTTTTTCTTAATTCCATCTTTCATTTTTTTTATTTCTAATTGGCAGTAGTGTATAATTTTTTCTAAATCTTCTATACCTGACTTGTTTAAATAACGACAAACGTATTTTACAACACATCCTTGAAAGAAGCTAAGATTATTTTTTGAAATAAATTCATAAGGCTGAATGTTCATTTTACGGTAGTGGTTCCCACCAACCTGCTTGTCTTGTGGAAATGCATCATCAAATATATTTTTATCTGTCATAGTTGATATTCTTTTATTTTTTTCTTACTTTTTAATTTATATAAATTATTTCTCGCTCTCGTGATGCCTACGTACCACACTCTATGCTCTTCATCTTGTTTGTCAACACTTAAACTAATTCCTTTTTGAACCTTTGATCCCTGGTGCAAGGATAATATTACATTGTCCTCTTCTCCTCCTTTAGCTGCATGAATTGTTGACAACCATATTCTTGCAGGTTCGTTAAGCTTTTCACCCGATGCAATTAAATTTCTTAAATATAATATTTCTTTTTGGTCCTCAGAGAATTTATCATACCAAGGAACTTTTGCATCCCAATCACCGTTGGGTATATAATCTCTTATTTCTGCTATCTCCTTTTCATCTAACGCGCCCTCCATACACCATTTGGTATAAGCTTCAGCAGCTTTATATAAACCTACTCTATAACTTTTACCTTTGTTAGTTTGATAATAAAAATTTTTATTTTTTAAATCTTTCATTATTTGTATTAAGTTACTTTTGGTTCTAGTTAAAACTAACCATTTGCCTTTAGATAGATCTACATGATTTAAATCTGATATGTAATAAGAGTGTCCTAAATGTTTTCTTGGTAAATATTCTTTAGTTTTTCTTAAACCCATTATTTTAGATATAGGAAAATTAGATTGATGTTGAACAGCTTGTGAGACTCTACGAGAATATCTTAAAGTTTTTTCTTGTGCAGGTTCGTTTATAAATCTGTTGACATCAGCCCCTGCCCATGCAAAAATTGCTTGATCATCGTCCCCCGCTAAATAAATATGTTCTGCTTTTTCTTTTAATTTATCATATAGTTTCCACTGCAGAGGGGAGAGATCCTGGGCTTCATCTATAAAAACCGCTTTAAAATTAGGTATTTTATCAGACTCAACAACTCTTTTAATCATATCGTTAAAATCTATTATCTGATTATTTTTTTTATAGGCTTCTAAATTTATTGATATATGTTTAAGTGTATCCCACTTTACTTCTCTTCTATCGTGTTCGTTTAAATTAAATTCTTCTTCAATTGATATGTCTTTGTTTATAGCTTTTTGAATCATTTGAAAGTAGGGGTTGTTACAAGTTAAAAAGTGACTCTCTTCTTCATTGTATTTATCTACAAAAGATACTCGAACATTTAATTTTTTACCTAAGTCTTCGTAGTGATAAGGTTGTATAATATCTTCTTCTTTAAGTCCAAGAAGATGGTAACAAAAAGCATGAAGAGTTTGAAAATAAGGTACTTCTTTATCAGAGGCACCTATTCTTTTTCTTGCTTCCGCAGCTGCCTTCTTTGTAAATGCAAAGTATCCTATTTTGTGTAGAGGTGTCCCTGTTCTTTTATAAGCATTAACACGTCTAATTAATCTAAAGGTTTTACCTGTACCCGGTGGTCCATATATTTTAATGCTTTTTTTCATCGGCCTTTTGAAATGTATCAATTAATTTACCCTTCCATCCATAAGTGCCATGGTGAGTGGTTTGTCCATCAACCACACCATAAAAATCAAAACCAGATTTTCTAATCATGTTACAAAAGTTGGTGTCTTCACCCCACCATTTTCCATTTTTGTCAAACGTAGTGTCCCAAAAATTATAAAAATAATTATTTGCTGTCTCAGATATTATTTCTTTTTGCGTTATCTTTAAGTGTGGATAATCTTTCATTAGTTTTTCATACACTCTTCTATGTATTAAAGTTAGCCCAGCAGGTCCAACTTTTAATTTAACTAGTCCTTTATCATCAATGTCTATGCTGTTTATATCTTCAAAGGCCACAGAAAATCTAACAGCGTTGTCTTGAGTTTTTTTTCTGTAGGGTACACATATAGCATCTTTATCAGCTATTATCATTCTGCCTACGACATCTGGTTCAAATTCCATATCTGAATCTACGAACAATTGATAATCCATACCTGTTTCTAAAAACATGGCAGTCAATACATTCCTTCCGTACCCAACGTATGGACTTTTAAATGTTTGAACCGTCGCTTTTATTTTAGCCATGGTAAATTTGTCCATTAATTTTATTAAGGATAGGCAGGTAGAAACCTGCATTAAATCATAGGTTGGCATTGATACACAAACCTGAGGTGGTTGTTTAGGCTTACTCATACTATTGTCTCCTTGTTTTCTTGTTTAATAAACTCATCTTGTATCTCTTCTTTTTCTAAACCTTCTTTTGGAAGTTTTAAAACTCTTATGGGTGGAAATGGTTTTTCATTATTGCCCTGCGGAAATCTTTTTTGACAGCTAAACTCTCCACCAAAATATTGTCCTATCATTGTAGCTGTTCTTGATCTTTCTTTAACCCAATCTCCACGTTTAAGTTCTTCATAAAAAGAATCATAAATAAAAAAATAATAATTATCTTCAGCTAAAACAGCTCCAGTTTTAAAAGCTGCAAACGTACTAGCTTGTGGTCCATTAACAAAATCAATCAATTGTTTTTTCAACATGTCCAGTGGGTTAGTGCCTGCAGGTGGTTTAATGGTTTCCATGTTGGCCCATAACGTATCTAGTATAACTTGGTATTCGTTTTGTTTTAGTATTGGTGGGAAGATGGGTGTTTGCTCCGCTATCAATGCACGCATCTCTTTCATCTCTGATATTTTTTTAATATGTTTTGCATGAATTTGAACTACCTTGCCATCCGCTAAATCTATGTTTATAAAAAACTCTGGATCTGGTTTGTAGTCCATTTTAATTAATCCAGATACTTGAGGCCAGGTTGTGCTCCTGTGACTGCCAATACCAAATTTTCTTTTCAAGCAAGTTCCCTTTGCACAATAAGAAGAGATAGGAAGATCACTACATTTAAAACCTTTGGTCTCATTCTTCCAATATTTAATTTTTTCATTTACTTTACCATCACCCCATACAGTATCGTACACAATATAATTTCTAGCAGCCTCTAAAACTTTTTTATCCCAATCATCTGGAAATTTTTTCTTAGCAAATACCATGTAGTTATATAAAAACCTATCTCGCTCATCTTGTAGTTTGGTCCCTGATGCCTGAATCTCTTTGCATATCATCTGTAAACAAGGGGGGCCATCATGGAACTCTTCTGGTCCACCAGTTATAACTTCTGTAATTTTTTTATTTCCTATTTCTTTGAGAGACTTTTCTGTTTGTAGATTTAAATTTGCTACCTTTAAAAATTCTTCTAGATCCATCTTGCCTCCACTAGGCAAAATAGCTTTACGCTCTATTCCTTTATAATAGGGTAAATTTATAAAGCTACCAGATGTCTTTTCATTATTCTGGTTCACTCCTAATTTAGTTTGTTTAGGATATATCTCTGTGTTGTGTGGTAGTTTAAATAAAAACAATAAATTAGATAAGAATTCTCTTATTAAAGTAGCTGGCACTTTTTCTTTTGTAAACACATATATGTGTAGTCCACCACTTTTAGACTCTATTGGAATTACAGGTAAGTTTTTTTCTTGTATTATATCTAAATATTTTTTTAATTTAAAATCTTTATAATTTTTTGGATCTACGTCTATTGCACCAAAGCTTGCTTTTGCGTTATCATCACAAGGTTGTATGCCTATGGATCTCTTACCTTCAAGATGATCTTGATAATCTTGTGTTGTTATATTTCGTTTGGACCAACCATAATCACCAGGATCAAATTTTAATTTTCCAGACTCAGGATCAATGTAACCATTCTCGACATTACAAAATCCATAGTCTCTTTGTAATCCACTAAAAAATTTTTCAAAGTCTTCCATAAAAATAAGGGCGGCTCAACTCTCGCCTTGCCGCCCTCTCACTAGCCAAGTGTACTCATCAAAGTACTCGGTTATACAATGTCCGCCTTTGCTTGTGCTTTATCATACTGAGGTTTAGCTGCTCCTTTCGATACAGTTTTTTGAAGTTGCTGTGCAATTTCATATATCTCAGCATCATTCTTATCTGCAACATCAAGATTTCTAACTCTTGAAGGCTTATAGACATGCCAACTTTTACTACCTGCTGTTTTACCAAAGGTCTTTAAATTATAGACCGCAGAAAAAGCTGCAGGGTTGAAAGAACCATCTGCATCTGAGAACCTTAGGTTCTTAATCAGATTGTTTAGTTCTCTAGCTGGTGTAAGATTAGAAGATCTCATTGGTATGACCGCAGGTTTTAACTCTTTATTCACCATCGCTAGTGCATAAAAGTATGCAGTCTTCTCTACATAATTACCATTAGGTAATCTGTATCTACCATTTCTCTCCTCAACAGCATCAGCTGGAATCTCTAAGTGAGTTCCCACTGGAGCAGAAGCACTATCGCCTCTCTCTTGCCATTCAGGATACCTTGTTTGAGAGTGTGCAATTACAACGTCTAATCCCTCATTGCCATCGATCAGTTGACCGAAACCAGATGCATATATCATGCCAGGTTTTGCACCTTCAACATGTTTTGCATCTCTCTCGTTACACTCTGGTGAAAGTTGATGAAGAATTTTTAAGATCGGTGTTGATACATCATCCGACTTAATTTCTTCAGAACCTTTACCTGAGTCCTGTCTTAGATTAATAGTTGCAAGTGACCCTGCACTATTTTGTTTAACTACTTCTTTATTCATATATCCTCCTATTGGTTTGATGGTTTAGTAGTTTATTTGGTTTTAATTTCCGTTTGATTTCCTTCAAACGTGTTGAACAACTCTGCAGGAATTTTACCACCACGTTCGTGATAGTCCCGCAAAGTTGTTCTAAGAGTACCAGCATGAACTGCAATCTTTCGATCAGGTTCATAGCCTTGTCCTCTTGCAAGGGAAGCGTATTGCTCTGCCTTGTTATCTTCGTTCAGACCAAACTTAACTGTAATTTCATTTTTTACAATTGAACCTAGTCCGTTTGTTCGAAGCCAGTCATGTGCCTCTTGCTTTTTAGCAGCAATTATTGAGACACCAAAAACATCTTTAATATTTATTTCAGAACCATCTTTTAATTTTAAAGTTTTTAAATTAAGTTGGCTCATTAAATCTGGAATGATCATAGTAGAGTAATATTTTTCTCTCTCTTTCATTTCTTTGATTTTGTTTTCTTGATTTTCGATTTCTTGTTTGATTTCCTGAAGCGTGTTTATCTCTTTAGATAACTGATCAGGGTTAACAGTAGACACCTGGTTAGGTGCATCTTTTCTTAGATCTATAGTCATTACTTTCTCCATATATGTTTAATAGTTTAATTTATAAAATCGCACCTCCATTATATATGGGACAATTATATGTTGTCAAGTTTATTTTTGAAAAATATTTATCTCTATTGGATAATAAGTTTTTTCTTGGCGATCCCATTTTAAAAGTTTGTATCTACCATTGGTTGTATCTGAAACTAATGAACATACTACACCTATGATAGCTGGATCTCCTGATAATAAAAGATAATCGTCAGCCGTGTAGTTTTTTAGAAGAGTTCTAAGTTTCATAACTAAGGGCCCTGGAGAATGTATCATTTGAGAAAATTCTGGTAGCACCGTTACAATGTCACCATATTTTTGTGCACCTACAATATTATATTTAGGTTCACCTCTTGAGGTTCCTGGTATCTCTTGTATTAAATAAACTTTGCTCATTGACTTTTTACCTTTCAGCTAATATATAACAATTAGAAAGTAAAAGTAAACATAAATTATAAGTTTAAAATGAATGACTGGATGATTATTGATAGTATTAATACTAAACCATTTTTAAAAATGGTTAAAAAAACAATTGAAGATATGTCTCCCATATCTCTCACTCATAAAAGCACAACAGGAAAAAATGCTAAACAATATCAGTTATTCGACCGTCTTAAACATCATACTATGATTAATAAAGTAAAAAAAATAATATCATTAAATTTAGAAAAACATTTAGGGTATAAAATAAATAATTTAAAATTACTGTCTGCTTGGACAGTTTTAGGATATAAAAATACTTATCATACATTGCACAGACACAACTCTAAAAAAAACCATGTATCTTCGGTAATTTATTTAAAAGTTCCAAAATCAGATAAACATAGTTTTTATTATCTCCATCAACAAAACGAAGAAATTTTTTGTGAAAGATTAAATCCTAAAGAAGGAAATATATTTATATTTCCAGTTTGGTTATGGCATGGTGTTTACCCTCAATCAGAGAGGGGTCTAAGACAAACTTTAAATCTTGATTTTGAATATGAATTATAAATTTAAAACAAAGCCTTATGCGCATCAGTTAAAAGCTTTAGAACGTTCTTGGGATAAAGAATATTTTGCCTATTTTATGGAGATGGGTACAGGTAAATCTAAAGTGTTAATTGACAATGCATCAATGCTTTATGACAAAGGCGAGATTAATGGGCTTCTCTTAATTGCCCCAAAAGGTGTATACAAAAATTGGTACGAAGGTGAGATACCTACGCATATGGTTGACCACATTGAAAAAAATGTAGTGCTGTGGCAGACCTCTAATAGTAGCACCGAACAATTAAAAAAATTAAATAGCTTGTTTGCAACGGGTACAGACTTTCATATTTTGGTTATGAATGTGGAGGCTTTTTCTTATCCAAAAGCTACAAACTTTGCTATGCGTTTTTTAAATTCACATAAAGCTATGGTGGCCATTGATGAGTCTACAACTATCAAAACTCCTACAGCCAATAGAACAAAAAATATTATTAAATTAAAAACTCTTTCTAAGTACAGAAGAATTTTAACTGGTTCTCCAATTACAAATTCACCTTTGGATTTATGGAGTCAGGCTCAGTTTCTTGATTCCTGGCTCTTGGGGTTTGATTCGTATTGGGCGTATCGTGCACACTATTGCATCATGAAAACTATGAACCTGGGGTCAAGAACAGTTAGTGTTCCTGTTGGACCCAACAGAAGAAACATACCAGAACTAGAAGACAAGATAAAAAAATTTAGTGAGCGTGTTTTAAAAGATGATTGTTTAGATCTTCCTAAAACAACTTATGTCACCAGAGAAATAGAACTTACGGGTGTGCAAAGAAAACTTTATGATGAGATGAGAAGATACGCTATTTCAGAACTTGAAGGTAAGGTTTGTTCTACATCAACCGTTATGGTGCAACTATTAAGACTACATCAAATATCGTGTGGATATCACGCAACGGACGATGGAAAACCACAACAATTACCTTGCAATAGGTTGACAGAACTTATGGATATTATTTGGGAGCTGTCTGGTAAAGCTGTTATCTGGTCCTATTATCAAAAAGATGTTGAAAGAATTATTGAAGAAATAAAAAAAGCTCATGGAGAAAATTCTGTTGTGGACTATTACGGACTTACTCCACAAGAAGACAGACAGAACAATATAAAAAAATTTCAAGAAGACCCTGAGTGTAGATTTTTTGTAGGCACAACACAAACGGGCGGATATGGTATCACATTAACAGCTGCGAGCACAATGATTTATTATTCTAATGGTTACGACTTAGAAAAAAGATTACAATCAGAGGCAAGAATAGATCGTATCGGTCAAGAAAAACCTATGACCTATATTGATTTAGTTGCTGGTGATACAATAGATACAAAAGTACAAAAAGCTCTTCGTGATAAAATGAATATTGCAAGTGAGGTCATGGGCGAAGAATTAAAAGCTTGGATTTAAATTTTTTTCTTGACACAATATTTAGTGGGTGTGGATAACTAACCACAACATTTTGTGTCAAGAAGTTTATTTTTATTTTTTGTCGATTTTTCTTGCAATCAAAATTTATATATCTTATAATCTCCCATAATAAAAATGCGAGGAAAAATATGAACAGACGAAGAGGACCAGTAATAACACAACAGTGGCTTGCAGATTTTTATGCCAACGGTGTTCAGGGAAAATACAAAGCTAGTATTAAAAAAGCTGCACAAGAAAATAACAAAAACAAGAAAGATAAAAAGGAGAAGAAAGATGTATAGATACATAGGCGTAGAAAAAGACACTCCAGATTTTCCAAGAGTATGGGGTGAAGGTAAAACACACACTGAAGCTAGATTACAATGTGAGATAGCTTTAAGAGAAAAACTTTTAGGTAAAATAAAGAGAGGTTGTAGAGAAATTTTTGCTCAACCTGAAAGATACATAATAAAAGAAGATAAAAATTAAACTAGCCAAGGCGGCCAGAAATGGTCGCCTTAAAAAAATCCTAAAATCCTTTCCAAAAGAACTAACGACACAGCCCCCACCGTGCCTAATAACACCCAATAGATTTTGTCTATCTTACCACCCAAATCGTGAATTCCATCATGCATATGTTTCATGTCTTTTTTTATCCCTGTTATATATCCGTATATAGAGAGTAAATGTTCTCTAGTAGTTTTGGGTTTTAATTTATCTCCATTAGGCATTTTTAATTCCTCTGTTTCTTAAAGCAATTTCTTTTTCTGCATCAGAATATAAGGCATTCTCTGTTCTGGTCAATCCTGGATTTTGTGCACTTAGCCCCTGATTTACCACTTGTTGTCCTTGTGTAATTACTTGAGCATTTGGTTCAGCTGAAGCCACTTGTAGTGGTATAGGTGGTGTTTCTATATTTTGTTGTTCAATAATTGTTTTAAAATTTTCAAAATCTATATCAAAATCTCCAGCTAAATTTAAGCCCCGCATATTAGCATTAATATCTCTTAATATGGGTAACACATCATCTATTGGTGTTGGTTCCTCAGCTATTCCCCCTTGGTTAAAAATAGGACGGTCTTCTAATCTAAATTTTTGAAAGTCTCTTTTAATACTTCGAACCGTAGGAGAAGCAGTTCTAAATGCACTTATACCACCAAATTTTTTACCTATTTCTCTAAACTTATCTTGTATACTTTCAGATGGAAAATAAGGCACAAATCTACCATTTTTAAGAGCAGAAAAAGCATCATCACTAATTTGTCTATCTTTAAATTCTCTTCTAATCGCAGCTTGTGATGTCCCTAACGTTTGAGCTGCAATAATATTTTTATACATTTCTTTTTGAACATTAAATCTAGCTTTGTTAGATACTATATATCTATCAATAATATCGTCTGGTTCTACAGGTCCACCTTTTAACAAACCAAAATATCCCCCCGTAAATTCTCTTCTAGCTTCTCTAATACCTTTTTGAAAATCATAAATTTTAAAACGTAAAGCTTTTTCTGGATCTACTTTAATAGGTCTAAATCCTATAAACCCTGCAAGTTGATCATCTAATTCTAATACCTCTCCAGTTTTTGTAGGAGCTTCTACTGCAGCTTGTCCCAATCTTACAAATTGTTTGTAGGTTGGTGCTAAAGAATCAGCTAAATGTCTTAATCTAATTACAGCTTTGTCACCTGGTGATGTCTGCTCTGTATATAAAAGTCTGCCATCTCTAGTTCTTCCCTGCCTAAAAGTAACGTTTGCAGCTGCTTCAGTCCAAATAGACTCATCAATAAAAGGTGAGGCTATATCTGCTGTAGCTTCATCTAAACTTTTTACAAAGCTTGCTAATAAACTATCTCCATCCAACTCACCTTGTTGTATTCCTAAGGTTAAAGTTCTAAAAGGTCTTGCCATTAAATCATAAGCTAATGAGTGACTTAGATCTATGTATTTTAATGTTCCATCATCATCTCTTACAGGAACTAACGTAGAATTTTTTGACCAATCAGGGACGAACTGTCTTAGTGCTTGAAGCTCCTCCTCACTAACATCATACGCGGCTTTAGCTGTTTCTGTTATTGCAGCTGGAAATACAGTCATGGTGGTTGCCATACCTAGTATTCTTCTCATACCTGTTCCATACATAATATTATCATTTTTTACAAAAGCATTGGCTCCAATATCAAAAACTACAGGTGTAATGTTAGAACCCCTTGTAGGTCTAGAGTGTTTCATTTCTTTGATGGCTTGAAAACCAATACCAGTAGTTGTTCTTATCATCTCTGAAGGAAACGACATAAAATTACCAAACGGTAAGTTTCTAGCTAGTTTTACATAGTTGCCTACATAATCATAGTTAGGCACTGTATTTTTAACTATGTCAGCTGCTTCTTCTTTTATTTCTCGTGTAGTTTTGCTTACATTGTTTTTAGTGTATGCATTTTTTAATCTACCATATTCACCTGCGTAGTTTAATATTTTAAAAAAATCATCCTCTGCAATGTATTGACCTTGAAATCTTCTAAACGCTCCTTTACCAAAAGCTTGAAGCCTACTCATCATTGGTTTAAGACCTGAGTCTATATCAACAGATTTAGCACCAAAGCCCATATCTCTAAATAAATTTTTTAAATCTCCCACTTGTACTTGAGAGTTTACCACACCAAGATCTAATAATTCTCTATATAAAGCCTCTTGTTCTTTAGTAGATCTTTCACCAAATCTAAGTATTCCAGCCGCTGTACGTGGACCTAAACCTCCTAGTGCCTCATCAAAACCTTGTCTTACTAGTCTTGGATTAAACATAATTCCATTTGCTGCACTAAATGCAGCTGCACTAATAAAATTTCTTAAGTGTGTTGGTATAGATAAAACTGTTTTAGCAAGTTGTGATACACCTTTAGGAAATAAAAGAAGAGATCTATATAAAGTTGTGGCTGCATTTTTAGCTACGTTTGTTTGATCCACTGTTTCAAGAATACCACGAGAATTTAATTTACCCTGAACACCAGTTGCATTTTTAAGAGCTTCTTTTATTTCTCTTGTAGTAAATTTTTTAGCTAAAGGATTAGAAATTATACCGTTTTGAGTTAACTCACTCATTAAATCATCTAATGGAACTATGTCAGCTACATTATTTGTAGCTCTCGCTGCTTCTTTTTGTGATCCCCAAAAAAATCCTCTACCAATCGGAGGTCCTCCAAGAGCTATCTTTTGAATTTCAGAATTTGTTTTATTTATATCATCTAAAAATTTAACAGTTCTACTTAAAGAAGATAGTGCACCCATCCCTTGAATAATTGTATATCTTGGATCTGAAAACTTACCAAAAAATTTTTGAAAAACTTCTTTATCAGCATCTTTTATATTAATTTTTTTACCCACTACCTGTATTGTCCCTCCTAAATCTACTAATTGAGTAAATGCTTTTTCAGTCTGTCCTTCCATTGTTGAATTATTATAGGTTTTATTAGGCAAAGCAGGGGGCTTTTTCATTTTAGAAACTTGTTCTAATATTTCATCCGCTAACATCTCTGCGTCTTTTCTAAACTCTATGTCATCAACAAGAGTTGTTCCATTAGTTTCAGCTAAACTACGTCTTATAACATTAACTGTATCATTGTATACTTGGTCAGTGGGTAGATATCTTTTAAATCCTAAAATACCTTTTTGTTCAAATATATTATAAGTGTTACCTATAAAAGATTTTATACGATCAGCTGTAATTCCTTTTATTTCTTTTGTTACCTCTCCAGCTTTAGCTGGAGGTGCAGCTCCCTCTATAACTTTTATTAAACTATTAAACTCACCTCTGGCTTCATTTAAAACATCTTTAATTCTTAATCTTGCTTCTTTGCTAATATTTTTTTCTTTAAGAGCATCAACTAAGTTATCTAATCTATTTACATTAATTCCTTTACCTAAATCTCCTTCTAATAAAAGTTCATTAAGCTGTTTCATAAATTCATCTTTTTCTTTCGTCAAAGATTTATCATACACGTGTTTTAATTCTGGAAAGATGTTATTAATTTCTTTAGTAATATTTTTAAAAAGTCTTTGAGCTTCATTTACATCCCCTGCTTTTAGACCTCCAAATCTTCTCACACCTTCAAATAGTTCTCTAGTAAGACCTCCTTCAGGTGTAACTGTAGAAGCTATTTTAGCTAAAGCTCTATTAAATCTAGAACTACTATAAGCTAAATCTTTACCTTGTGTTGCTAGAAGCTTGGCACTTTTACCCACACCCGCTACAAAAGGCACAACTAATAAAGACTCAGAGCCAAACTTTACTCTATTTAATAATTTACGAGCAGCATCTCCTCGACCTTCAACTCTTTCATCTCTATCTAAACGGGTAGGTGAACCTGTAAATATATCTCCAAAACTACCTATGTCCTCTACATCCGCCACAAACATTTCACCAGCTGCTCCACCCATTACTCCAGCAGCAAATCTTTTAACACCTGCTTTTTCATTTAAGGCTCTAGTTCTTTCCGCTACTTTACTCATGCCAGGTGTTATCGTTACATACCTACCACCTTTTTTAGCATCAATTGCTCTTTTTGCTAACTTGTTTGCTATTTTAGTACCTATCTTAAATCCATAAGCACCAGGTATACCAATAGAAGTTATAGCCTCCGTTAACCTACCTGCTGCGTTTGCTTCGGCTATTTCATCAAAGGGATTTATTTTATCAAAGAATTGTTCTACTTTTACAGCCGTGTTTGTATCAGCTCCGAGATCTAATAGTTCAGCAGCCAAAGATACAACACCTTCTGGAACTTTTATTAATCCAGATCCTATACCTGCGATTGCAGACGTGTACCAACTAGTTGGGTTATCCTCTTCGGGTCCTTTTAAAGGAGTAAATTTAGTTACCACTTTCAACTCCTATCTTAATTTAGTTGTACCTTTTGTAGCTCGATTTTCTATTTTTAGAATATCCTCAAGTTCCTTCATTGTTACAGCATTTGGCCCTAATTTTTCTTTTTGTTGACGTATATATACAGGTATTTTAGTTTTATCATCCTCAGGTCTTTGTGGTATTAAAGTAAGTCCTCTCTCGCTAGCTATTTTTTCGGCGTCGGATCTTGTAAGACCCGTTTTAGTAACAACCTCCTCTTTTTCGTTCACACTAAGATCTATTTCTTTAATTTCTGGTATGTCACTAAAACTATAATTTTTTACAATATACCCTCCTTGTTTTTTAGCCGTTTCTTTTTCAGCCTCAGTGACTGGTTTTCTTACCTCTGTAATACCACCAGTTTTTGCATTTACAAAATACTTAATACCTTCAGAAAAATTTTTCTTATTAGCGGATGTAAAATTTTTTAAATTACTTTTTATATTTAAATCAGTGGATATGTAATTAGTAGCTGGAGCTAATTCACTTGCTAAAAATCCTTTAGCTTGATCATATAAAGTTCCTGTTTGATCTTTACCTGCACTATCCACATACTTATATTTAGTTGTTAAAATCTCACCCATTTGGTTTGCAGCTGAAATATCCTGAGTATCATTATAAACTTGTTCTTTTATAGTAAGAAAGTCTGCACTACCACCAGCAGCTGCTGTTTGAGCTTTAACTGTTTCTGTTATTTTTGTAAGTTGGAACGCTTGATCGTTATTTATTAATCTCTTCTCATAAGCTCGTTTTTCTTGTTCTGTCATTTTTTCATATGCTCTTTGTTCTCTCAATAGTTTAGCATCTAAAGCTTCTTTTCGATCTCTATCTAAATTTTCATAAGCTCTTGTTTGTTTTAATAAATTAATTTGAAATGCCTGTTTCTTATCCTCTGTTAAATCATTATATGCTCTATTGTCTAAAGTAGAGGCTCTTAAATAATTTCTTTCATCCTGAGTTAAGAAATTTTTGTAGTCTCTTTCATCAGCTGTTAGAGCTAATTTATATCTTTGATCATCTGCTCTTGCTTGATCGGCTAATCCCAACTCAGTTCCTTTTAATCTAAGACTTCTTTCAAACTCTGCTTCTTTACCTAACCTGTCTAGTAAAGCTTTATTAGCTGGACCTAGTTTTGAAACAGCATCAGAAAGAGATGTGGCTGTAGCTATCTGTGGACCTGCCGATAATAAAAAAGTAGTTAAAGGATCCGTACCTTGGTATCCACCTACACCTTCTCTTAGTTGAGCCATATACTCAGAAATTGATCTAGGTTCTTCTATTTTCATTGCACTTTTAAAAGCCTCTGGACTTTCATAGCCTTCTAATTCTACGCCTTTAGCTTGTTCAACAATATTAGGGGCCAAAGCTGTTAATTGATCTGATAATATTGCTTCTCTTTCTGCAAATTTTTGAGGATCGAATCTTTTTAAATATTCTTCTTCAGGATTAGGATAACCACTTGCAGCTTGTACTCTATCTGTAATACCAGACATAATACCAACACCAACGTTACCGCCTTTTCTAAACATCGGTCTTTTAAAAGTTCTACTCATTACGAAGTTAATGTGCCTGGTTGATTAAACGCTCTGTATATACCTGCTAATGTTGCACCTGTTCCAAGAGCTGTTGCTAGAGGGCTTGGACTAGGTTCTGTTATTTGTCTAGTTTGACCTGGGTATCCAGCTATTAAACTTGTTACACCGCTACCAAAAGCTTGGGTTGCACCTAATGGTTGATTTAATTGTTGTTGAGCCAACTGTTGTTGGGCCGCTAACTGAGCTTGTCTTTGCGCTTGATTCTGTGCGCCAAGAGTTGATAAAGCTCCAACATCTTGACCTAAGAAAGATTGTTGTGCTCTACCTAATCCTAATTGATTAGCTGCTAAGGTTTGTTGATTTAGAAATGCTTGTTGAGCTAAATTTTGAGCTTCGCCAAAACCTTGTTGTAATAATTGTGCTTGTAATGCTGCACGGTTCCTGTCGCTTGCACTTTGGTACTCTGCTCTTTGAACACCTTCTCTACCACCTCCAAGAACACCTTGGCCTACAGCTTGAGCGGCAATGTTAGGTATACCTTTAGCTGCTTGAACATCAAATTCTTTTAATGTAGCATCTATAACATCTTGTTGATATGGAGACATGAAAGCTTGAAAAGCTGTTGGCCCTGTTAATGCTCCAGCTTGAGCTTGCCTTGCAGCTGCAGATTGTAGGAATGGTTGATACGCTCCTAAACCTTGTGTAGCTATTTGTTGTGCTTGAGCCTGTAAAGGATCTTGAGCAGCTACAAACTGTGGACCAAATACTTTGGAAAGATCTGCTGCTTTAACTTGACCTGTTGCTGTTGCAAGATCTCCTAAAAATGTTTTACCAGCAGCTTCTATAAACTCTGGTGGTAATATACGTTGTTCTGTTACTTCAGCCATTATGCTACCTTACTCTCTAAATTTTTCATTTGATCATACATTCTTTGTGCTCCTTTTTCAATGCTGCCATCACCAGCACCTCTAACAGCATCAGCTGTCATTACAAATTCATTTTTACTTAACATAGCTGGTACATCATCAGCTCTCTCTTTTATGCCCACTGGCACAAAACCACCTTCATCTCTGTAATCTCTTTCCATGACACCCGCTTGATTAGTTCTCATAATACCTGTTGGCATGCCACCAGCAGCTAATCCTTTTTTCTTTTTTTCAATAAGTTTTTTAATTTTTTCAAGATCAGGTTTAAATGGTTTTTGTTTCATAGGTATTTTAGTTTTAGCCTCGTCTCTATTCTCAGCTAACATTTTTAATATCTCAGATCTATACATTTCTTTTGTACCGGGGTTTCCTACAGAAGCTCTTTCAAGATCAGACATAGGTTCTCTTAATACTTCATTAAACATGTATTTTTTTGGACCGTCTTTTAAACCTATACGACCACCATCCTTTACAGCTATGGGTTTATTTCTTTTTAAGTATTGTAAAAACTCTTGCATCATTTGATTTTGATTTTTCATTTTTTCAAACTCACCTTTTTCTTGTAAAAATTTTTTAAACTCTTCTTCTGGAAAAGGCATTTTACCATCTGCAAAACCAACTCTACCACCGGTAGCGTATTCAGATATATTCATTTCTGCAAAAGCTTCTATCTCTTCGGGTTTAGCGTTTGGATTAGTTTTGCTGTAATAGTCTTTTAAATAAATTTTTAATTTTTCTGGATCTCTTTTGGTAGCTTCTATTTCTTCAGGGTCCATACCTGCTGCAGCTAAAATACTTCCTACTGCTCCAACAGTAAGACCACCCCCAGGTACCTTACCTATAAGACCTTTTAAAAACCCCTCACCTCCAGTTGGTGTAGAGCCTCCGCTAAATATTGCTGAACTTATTCCACTTAAACTTCTCAAATTTGTAGGTAAAAAACCTTTCATACCAAAGGCTCCTCCAGGTAAACCGAAAGCCCCTATACCTAAAATAGCTGCTTTACCCAAAGGTGATTTAACAAACTTTTTAACACCTTTACCTATGCTTTTTACTAAGCTTCCTAATCCGTATAGTTGTCTGGGTTCTTGCATCCGTGATATTGCCATAATGTTGTCTAAATTTAAGTTAAAGGCAGGCGTACTAATCCTGAAATATCACACTTTATTTGATTTTTTTACTATCGTCAACAGGTTTTAAGTTATCAAAAAATCTACCATAGTATTGATATTCACCCACATGATTAATATAATCCATGATATAAACAAAGACTTTGCCCCCCATATCCGTCCATCTTTGACAAAAACCAAAGTCTTCACCAAAATATCTTTTGGTATCGGTTTCATGAAGGGTATCAAAAAAATTAAAAAAGTTTTCTTTTTTAACCTCTTTTCCATTTATATTAGTGGGTTGATAAATCTCTAGTTCTGGATATTTTTTAATCATATCCGTTAATACTTTTCTTTTAATTAACATACATCCTGTTGGAGCGTGAGTTACTTCTACAACTCCATTATTTGAATCTATGTTGGTTTGATCGCTTAATTTTAAAGGGAATGTATATCCAGGTTTTTTAAGATCCTCTGCTGATTTAGCCTCGTGTCTAGCCAACCATACTTTGTCCCAATTAAAAGATTTCATTGGATACGGACAAGATATAACGTCTTTGTCAGCTGCTAACATTTTTTCAATTGTAGAAAAATCAAAATCAATATCTGAATCAATAAACAATAAATGAGTATAATTATCTTTATGATTTAACATTTCAGCCACACATAGATTTCTACCTTGAGTGACCAAAGATGATTTCATTAATGTAAAACTAACTAATATGTTTTTTTGTAAACACTTTTGTTGAAACTTTAAAACAGCTTGACAATAGTGCATAGAAACATCGCTGTGCACAGGGGTACAAACCATAATTTTGTGTGGTGATGTACTTAAATCAATCGTAGTAATTGATGTATCATTTTCACTGTTATCAAACCATATAGGTTTAGTTGGATCTTGCATCTAAAACTCCTTTCAAAAATGTCTGCCATTGATTACCTATTTTATTCCAATTGTAATAAATATTAGCATAATTAGATTGTGAATTTAAATGGGCATGAATTTGTTCTGTGTGTATAGTTTTAGCTGCTTGTTCAATTGCAAACCCAAATTTTTGAGCTAAAGCTTGGTAGTTATTATCATAGGGAACATACATTGGAAACTCTGCTCCTGTCTCATACAACGCACCAAAATCAGTTATGATAGAATAAAGACCAGCTGCCATGCACTCTAATAAAGATATGCAGAACGTTTCTTCAAATATGCTAGGATATACATACATGTGATAATTTTTTAAATTATCTTTTATGTATTGATTAGGTTTATATCCTATATAGTTTACATTAGATAAACTCTCTGCTTGTTCATATAGTTCTTTGTAATGATGATCACTCTGATCATAAAAATGTTTTCCATATACTTCGGTTGAAGAGTATACGTCTAGAGTTATTAAAGGGTTCTTAACTAATTGCATGGCTCCTAACAGAACAGATAAACCACGCCAAGGTGTATTTTGATGAACTATTCTTATCGGGTCACCTTTTTTATATGGTTTTGAAGGTTCTATTTTATCTATACCATTTTTTATAACTACAGATTTATGTGTTGGAATATTAAAATTATATCTATATTTTTCGTATGTCCAATGAGAATTAAATACATACCAATCATACTTATCATGATTGGTTGAGTTACTAAACCAAGGAGCTAGATTAGGTTGATCATAAGAATTTTTTTGCCAAAGAATATTTGGTTTAGTTGAATGCAAAGGTATTTTTTCTGGAACCGAAGTACAAATTTGCACTTGGTCTAATAAACTATTATCGACATATTTTTTTAAATACTCGAATTGTAGTTCTGTTCCGCCTTTAGGGTTTTGGTTTCTTATTATCATTCATCACTTTCTGAAATACTTGTAAACCCTTATTGGTAACTTGCACAGTAACGTCCTGAACAATATCAGGTCCTTCCATTTTTTTAGAAGAAGTCTCCCCTGTCTTTGTGTTCCTATAAGTAGTTATTGTAGTACAGTCTATCTTTATAGTATTATCCATTTTCATTCTCTCTATTTATTAAAGCATAACTTACAACAACTGTTACTTTATTAGCTGTTGCTGCCTGTGCCTTTATAGCATCTCCCGCTTCTAAATTCAAGCTTTGTGGGGTTGCATTTTCTTGACTCGATGCTCCCATACTTTTTCTAAAAAACTCTATATCCGTGCTCGCAGAACTATCTCTTAAGGAGGCATTACATAATATGGTTCCAGTGCTTGAGTTAGTGAAATACACACTTTTGACAATAGCCACAGCTGATGTAGAAATAGTTAAAACAGTATTAAGATTAGTATCCGCTAAGGACTTAATTGCGTTTTTGTATTGAATACTCATGACATGAAATAATTAAAAGCGTCTTGTTCGTTCTTTAAATCTTGTTGAAAAGAAAAATTAAGTTGTTGTTTCATGGTGGTTAAAGATTCTATAATTTGTCTTTGATTATCTACTTCATACTCTGGTTTAGGTTCAGGTATGTAATTAGTTATCTTGGCCATAATATTTTATTACACTTGTCTTGGTCCTCCAGGTCCTCCAGGTCCCATGCTTTGACCACCAACTCCTTTATCCATATCACCTGGTCCTGTTCGTCCCCCTGATCCTCCTTTTCCACCTTCATAAGATTGATCTTCAAATGCAAAACCCCCTGTTATGATAGGAGTCTTATCGGTAGGAAACTCTCCTGCACCTCCAAACTCTTCTGTAATTTGTGAGCCTTGATCTATTAATCTTTGTCTTGCTGCTGTTATTAAATTAGTAGGATTTTTTTCACCCTTTAATAAACTAGCTAAGTTTGTATAACCTCCTTGTATTTTACCAAGTGGATACGCTGCACCAATTTGTCTTGGATCAAAGACATTAGACAACATGCTTAAAACCCCTCCAGGGATATCAGTAAAGGTTGCATCTACATTTTTACCATCTTTAGTTTGATATGCCCCTGTTCTCAAATTTTTATATGCTTTTATTTCAGTTGGAACAAAATCAAATCTGCCTGGAGCTAGTTTAGTATAAACATTTCTAGTTATAATTTTTTCATCATTCATATCTAAATCACCAAACGGGCCTCCTGTTCCTTCAGGAAAATCATCTCTAGGAGGTCCTTTCATTGGAAACAATGCTTCTATACCAACGGGTTGTTCTGATACAGGCATCACTGGTAACATAGAGGGTACTGGTAGTTTAGTTGCTACTGGTGGTGGAAAGATACCTGTTATATCAGGTAAACCTTGTTGTAAATATTGTTGTGCTAAATCAAATAAAGTATTTGCCATTATCTTCTTCCATCCGGTTGAGCATCTAATCTAAGAGTTCCATATCTCCAAGTTTCGCCCGTTGAGTCATTTTCTATTCTAAGAGACACTAATCTTCCTCTTGCTCTCGTATCTACTTTATCAGTTGTTGATGTAACTGTAAAGGGTCCAAGTGGAGAACTAACTGGGGTGTCATCAGGAAAATCACTAACAAACAAAGTAATTTTAGCATTTCCCTCTTGGTATTTAAAATCAGGTATAAATCTTTTAACAGACATAATAAACTCTCCATCTCCTCTGTAGTCAGCCACACCCGTTGTTTGACCTAAAGCGCTACGCCTAGAAGTTATATCATAATCTCCAGATCTAATAAATGCAGATATGGCGGTTGTGCCCGCGTTATTAACTTGGTCGTTTCCTACTTCATGAGCATAATAAATACTAGCTCCGTATTTATTAGTTATCCCTAATATTTCTGGAAAAACAGGGGTAAGGGTGTCTCCATAATCAGTTGCATAAGGCACTTCAAATACCCCTTGATCTTGATAAGTCGTTCTATCTAAAGAAGAAGTAGTCCAACAATTTTCTGAATAATTATAAGTTACACATCTATCAATTTGATCAGATCCACTTTTTGGATAAAACCAATTAACCTCTGTATACAAATTATTCGATCCAGAAAATATAACATCACTAGAACCAAAATTTAATCCCAAGTTAGTTCCATCAGTTGTAAAAACAAAATCTTCAACAAGAGATGGTAAAGATTTAACTGTTCCGTCGTATGCAAAAAACCCTCCTTGTGTTCCCATCCAAAATACAGCTCCATTAACATAAGAGGCTGCATGTTGACCTATACACCCACAGTTTGTACCAACCTGTCTTACAGAAAAAGTAAATGGTGGACCAACAAATTGTATTACGTACGCAGCAAGATCAGTTAATACAAAGACATAATCTTTACCTTGAAGAGCTGCTCTAATTTCATTACCAGTATCCAATCTAAAAGTTCCCGCTGTATTGGTAGCGGTGGGAGCGTAAGTATTTAAATCTTCTTGATTAGAAAATCTTACAAACATAGGATCTTGTGTGGTGGTGTCACCAATAGTCGTCTCCGTTCCGAAGTGAAATAAATGTCTGTCTCTATCAGATACTAATGTAAATCTGGTAGCAGTTGGATTATTTGTGGTTTGAAAATTTGTGGTTGATTTAGATGCACGATTACCTCTAGGACTTGAGGCCCCTGCATCCCACGTAAAAGTCTCACCGTTAAATATTGTTGCAACTAAAACTTCACCAAAGTTATCAAGACTCCAGTTACCTGCGCCTAGAGTTACTGAACCTGTAGATCGTTCTGTGCCCCAGGTTTCAACGTTCCACGCAGATGTACCCCATCCATAACCTCCTGTTTGTATAGTTGGTCCTACAATAACATAAGGGTTAACTGTTGCAGCTCCAGCAGCAGTCATTCCAGAACCTGTTTCTACGCTGGCTGCTTGTATTGTAAATTTATCAACATCAGGGACGGTTAATATTTCATAAGTTTTTTGTAAATCTGCAGCTGTAAATGCACTGGCTCCAGTCACTGTTACAGCGGATAAAGTAATATATCTTCCTACCGCTAGTCCATGAGATCCTTTGTTAATTGTAACAACGTTTGAGTTATTTACAGTGGTAATAGTGCATCCTGTAATTGCTGTATCTAAAGGACTGATATCATAAAAAGCATTTCCATAATATAAAAACAAACCCTGAGAGGTTCCTATAGCTGCATATTTTTCACCAGCAAAACTAGAAAAAGCAACTTGAGCTCTTGCTGCCCCTGGAAGAGTTTTAGAAGCTGCAGTTAATTGTGACCATCCACCTATTTTTTCTGGTAATCCATATCTAAATCTTACAAAATCACCGTCTGTCCATTGACCTTCGGCCCCTGATTCCGTGTCTTGTTTATTAAATCCTGCCTTGAAATTTAGTTTTTGTAGCATATAATGCCTTATATATCAGTTTTTTAGAGAATGAAAGTAACATAATTATGGACCATTTAGAAGCTATTGTTTCATTAAACAATATAGTAAACCCTGATTTTTCGAAAAAAATAGTTTCGCTTATAGATAAAAAAGCAAAGAAAAATCTCAAAGTTGGTTCAGGAAGTGATGAGCTAATAAATAAAAAAGTCAGAAATGTAAAGGGATATCAATTAAACTTTGATACTCCTAGAAATGAGTTTTATTGGAACTTAATAAAAAAAGAAATAGAGAGGCTATATGTTTATTACACAATTAAATTTCCAAAAATGAGTAGCAATAAAATAAATCAAATTGATTTATTAAAATACCGTGTAGGTGGAAAATACGAAGTACACATTGATCATTTTAGCACGACAACTAGATGTTTAAGTGTTATAATAAATTTAAATGATAATTATAAAGGAGGAAATTTAGTGTTTACAGATCAAAAAGAGATAGAAATTAAAAGAATAAAATTACAAAAAAATTCTATCGTTTTTTTTCCAAGTAATTTTTTATATCCTCATACAATTGAACCAATATTGAAAGGAACAAGGTACAGTATAGTAGCATGGCTGCAGTAAAAAATGTAAATATAGAAAATTTTATTGGTGTATATGACAATTATATAACCAAAGAAGAATGTGATAAAGCTATCAGTTTATTTGAAGATCAACATAAATTTAAAAATACCATTGATAGAATGCAGTTGGAGAATAGATCAATAACCACGATACAAGATCGACAATTTTTTGGCGGGGGTTATAATATGGATATTTGGTGGGAGGATTTAAAATCCTTAGTATATAATTTTGATTTAGCATGGCACCATTATAAAAAAAATACAGGGGCTGCTGCAGCGTATAGTCAAGAAAAATTTTTTTATACTACAGTAAAAATTCAAAAAACTTTACCCACACAAGGATATCACGTTTGGCATATAGAACATAATCGTGGTATGGAGAATGAGGGTAGGGCTTTTGCCTATACAGTTTATTTAAACGATGTTGAAGAAGGTGGTGAGACAGAGTTTTTACATTTTTCAAAAAGAGTAAAACCAAAAAAAGGTAGAATTGTTATATGGCCAGCTGCTTTTCCATATCTTCACAGAGGTAATCCACCTTTATCTGGTGAAAAATATATTTTAACTTCTTGGTTAATGTTACGATGAATATGATGTAGGTCTTGAGCCTTTTTCAGATTCTTCTCTTGGGTCATTATCCCAGTCCTCTTGCAACTTAGTTAAGTGTGCAGAATCCCATTTAGTAGTAAAGTCTGAAATTTCACCTAGGTTTGCATCCTCCCACGTAGAGTGAGGAGTCCCATCTCTGTATTCCACTGCATCAGTTGGATTAGATGTTCCATATTGAATAGCCCAAATATTAGAAAATTTAGATTGAGACCAAAAAGAATCATCGTCAATTACGTAGCCAATACCTTCAGAAGCACCTTCTGCATGATTTTTAATAATACATTTGTCTTCAAATACTATTGTCCAATTTGCGTTAGTTGCCATTTTTTCTCCTATGTCTTAATTATGTAAATTATTGCTATATAAGGTTGAACAACTGAAGTTGCGGTGCCTGAAAAAGTACTACTAGCAGTCCCTGAAAAAGTTGCACTCATATTGTGTGAGTGACCTGTCCCTGATCCTGTATTATTAACGTTTTGTTGAGTTGTGGGACCTGTCTGATTCGCAGGTATATTGCTACCTGGGTTGGTCGCATTACTAAGTCTTGTAAAACTGTGGCTGTGTGAAGCCAGTTGACCTGTTGATAAAGTAGCGTTAGCTGTCGAACCACCCACTGTCCCTGAAATGTTAGTGCTTACAGCTCCACCAGATGAGACAGTATTAGCTCCTCCAGTTGATGCTAAAGCTTTAGTTCCAGATTTTCCAACTGCTACGTTATCCTGTAAATCAGGTAAATTAAAAGTAGAGGCGCCATCACCAGCTCCATAAGTTGTACCTACAATAGCAAATAATGCAGAATAAGTTGATCTTGAAACTGCTGCTCCGTCACATTCTAAAAAACCTGTTGGTACAGAAGATGAAGACCACGGCACAATAGTAGCTGTGGGAATTCCCTCGATACCTGTAAGATTTGCCCCTGAAAAATCGTATTTTGTTGCTTCGTAATTTGACATATTATTTCTCCGTGTAAGTCCATCCTGTTGTAGCATCTCCTGAGAATACTAATCCAAAGGCTGCACCTTGTGTGTTTACAACAAGATCTGATGCTGCATTTGCTATATTAGAAGAGTTTCTACCAACAGTCAATGCGTTACTATTAAAGTCATAACCTTGATCTACAAAGTGGACCTCATCCCCTGTAGCAGGAGATGCTGGAAGCGTAATCGTTACTCCTCCACCATTTGTGTTTACTAAAAGTTTAGCACCTGCTTGAACTGTCTCAGCTGCAGATACTACTCTCCACTTTCTATACTCGTTTACTTTTTCAATATTAGTTCCATCAGAATATAAATTGTAGCAATTACCTTCACATAAAAGAACACCCGTTCCAGATGCTGTTTTAAAAGTTAAAGTATTTCCCGCATGATCACATGCATCCTGAACTAAAAAAGTCTTTTCTATTGAATCTGGTATACTAACTGTTCTATTTGCTGCAAGAGTTCCTGTTAATTTAATAACTATATTTTTACCATTTGATAATGCACCATTAGAGAATGTTAAAGTTCTATTAGCGTTGGTTACGTTAAAAGTTGTAAAGCCACCAATCGCTTGTTCTAAAATTAATAAATTAGTATTTGTAATTTGTCCCCAAGTTCCTGAATTTTCACCAGTTGCTTGAACTGTAAGTTTTAGGTTAGCAGATGTTGAATTCGCCATATTTTGTTCCTTGTGTATTCATTTTATTAAAAATAAGAGTTTGTGTCAAACTCATTATGCAGCCACCTCTTGCCAACCTGGAGGATCTATAGGTGCTGAACCTGTATTAACTTCGTTCCAGATTAGAGCATTACCATTTCCTTGGTTCATAGTCAACCCTAAACCAGTCACTGAAACGTCCACGTGAATAACAGCTGTCACACTAGCTAATTGAGCATTCATGGCTATGCCTGTTACATCTACTTCTTGACTTGGAACAGCTGTGACACTAGCTAAAGTGGCAGTCATTGCAATACCTGTGGGAATATCGGTGTAATTAATAATACCCAATGCATTTCCTAAAGATGCAGTCATGGCCTCTCCAATGATCATTGCATCTGGAGCTGGATCTACATTACCAAGAGTTACTTGAGCTACGTTTAGAGTATTTAATTGTAAATTTGCATCACCTTTGACAGCTTGTGGTGCACTCACCGCCGCGGTCATAGCTATTCCAGTTACAGCTGCCGTAGCAAACTGACCTTCAACTCCCCATGCATTTACGTTCCATTGTTGTCTGCCCCAACCTGTTTGGTTAAACGCTTGAACAGTCCCAAGTCCCATGGACATTGCAATACCTGTAGCCATTGCATCAGGACCAGCATCAGCAACTCCTAATGCACTTGTTAAAGGGAGACCAGTTGGAAATACTTTTGTTTGAATATCGATGTTAGTGGTAGTTCCAAGACTAGCGGTCATTAATTGACCGTTGTTTGTTGAAGTGGTGGCAGTTACATCAATATGAATTGTTGGGCTACCTAGAGCCCCTGTTATAGGAAGACCTGTGGGGAGAACGTTACCAGCAATGCTCCAAGCAAAATCACCCCAGTTGGCTCTACCCCAACCTACATTAATTTCACCAACAGTTGATTCATCCCCTAAAGTTGCAGTAAGGGCAATACCCGTAACTGTAAAGCTCGGATTTGCTAAATCATTCCATTGGTTTTGGCCCCAAAAGCCAGCACTCCAAGTTCCTGATCCACTCATAGGAGTTTACCCCCTACGATTAACCAGAGATCCTTAGAATCGCTGCTGTTGAAGTCTGTGCTGGAAACTGAATTGTAAATACGCCTGAAGTAGCTGTTTTATCTCCACCGAAATCTAAAACACATACAGATGCGTTTGTTACCGCAGATGATGTATTATAGATTAATGCTCCTCTTGCAGTTATAGTGACTCCAGTAAAGGATCTATCTGCAAAGTCCACTCTTGCTACACCAGCTGTTATTGAAGTTGCTAAGTTTACAAGTGCTCCTCCACCAGAAGTGTATTGACCACTGTTACTAACTTCTTGCGTAGTTGTAAATGAAGTTGTCGCTGAGTTTAGAGTCGCTGAAGAAGTATAAAGAGCTATCTTAAATTTGTCACCACTTGAGCTTGAAAAATTAGCATCACCCTCTAGTAGTTGTTTCTTGAACGCATTACAAATTGCTTGTGTTATTGCCATGTTTATCTCCTATTTACCTATACGAGGAACACCACTTTGATATTCATCTCGTCTTCTTCTTCCCATTTGTTCTATTGAGAAGCCTTCTACCACTTGTTTATACTTTCCTTCGTACAATTGCAAGAGATCATTTGGCCCTTTTAAAAAACCATATGCCTCGACCAGGCATGCATACAAAAGTCCGTTGGGAAAATTCAAACTTAAATATGTAGTAGAAACTGTACTAGATAATCCGTCTGGTTTCAAGATATAATTTAATTGTATAGTGTAGGTCTGATCAGGCGTGGGAGCCACAACTATCGTATTTTCGTCCCAGTTACTATAATATTTAGGTGTTCCTTGAACTTCTAAATTGTTAAATTCTGACATAAAACTAGTATCTCTATATTGTAAAAAATCTCTGTCATTAGCCACCCCAACTCCTGCGGAATCCACTATTTGAGCAGATCTGATTACTAATAGATTTTGAGGAGTATCTATAAATCTTTGACTAGCCACCATTTGAGCAGTTACGTATCTTCTATTATTGTCGGAATCTACATCTCTTAAAATTCTAAATTCTGCATTTTCAATAAAACCATTTACAATAGTATCAGTTAAAACTGTGCTAGTAACTTCCGTATAGTCTCTAATTTTTTGTACTAATTCTGTATATGTCATGATATTGTTACCGCTACATCTCCTAAAGTTAAACTTGCTTCTCTTCTTCTATTTATATCAGATGGATTTTCTGGCACCATAGAATTATTACTTTGATCTTGAAAAGAAAAAGATCCAGGTAGAGTTAAATCAGCAATAATTCCTCCTCCACCACCAGTTTGTAAATTAAAACGTTGTGGTCTTGCTTGCTCTAATCCTTGAGGATCTGCAACAAAAGGTTTTGGTTCTAACTGTGGTTGTTTTTTTTCATATTCTGTAATGTGAACAAAAGCTCCATTCCACTCTGTAACCATCTCTCTCCACGGAAAAGCTTGACCGCTTCTATCTGAAATTGCTAATGCGTATTTTCCTTTTGCAAATTTTGCCATTATATCTCTGGGTAATAAGTTTTAGGTGAAATGTAAACACTAGCAGGTGAACCATCTTCTGCTAATGCCCTTTGTATTTCATCCTCATAAATTAATTTCATTTCTTGTGTTCTTTGCGGTGCTTTTTTCATAGCCATGTAATAAGCTAAACCTGCACACATACATGGCACAAATCTATTAACAACATCTGCTTCGTTTGTGTATTTACCTGCATCCTGAATTCTTTTAACATAATAGAAATATAAATATTCACCAGCTTGTGTATTACCTGGTGTTAGATATAAAGTTACTGTAACTTTATCTATGAATCTTTGAACAAAATATTGTGATGGTTGGCCAGTAGAACTTTTATTTGAAAAAGCTTGATACTGAGATCTATTAATTTTTGAAAGTGGTGTGTCCACGTCGCTTGAATTTCTATAACTAGCTTCAAGGATATCTGAAACCATATCAACAAAATTAGTCACTGTATCTCCAGATGCATGAGAGGCAGCGGTTGTGCCGTCAGCTCCTCGATCAGAGGCTGAACATAAAATATTATTACCTGAAATTGAAGTGTAAGTTATCACTTCAGAATTAATTCTTATCTTACCAGTGGCATTCATATTTTTAGTTGATGCTACTGGTATCGTAGTGGCTGAAGCTGTAATTCCTGATGATAAAGTTGTGGTTATACCATTTGCATTTCCATCAGATGGAGATCTAAATATTGTATATTCATTTTGATTTTCTACCAAACTAATAGCGGTTCGTGCTACCTCCCAAAAATGCAGACCTCTGTTGTCCCATTCTTGAAACATTATATTTAAAGAACGTCTTGCAGATCTTAAATCATTTCCTGAATAATCAAAGAATCCTAATCTTTCAAAAGCTTCAGTAATAATATCATCTATCGAGAGAAATTTCTCGAATGTACTTGTGCCTGAAAAAGCCACTTTGCCTCCTAGTTATAAAATACAGAGCAAACTGTTACGTGTTCAGTAGTAAAAGCAACTGTTAGATTTGTTTCAAACAAAATAGGTCCAGGGAAATTAATTACAATTGGACTACCTGCAGATGCAGTTCCACTTGTTTTATATTTAAATTTTACTGTCCCTGCAGCCCCACCATCTTTTAAGTGAAAATCCCCTGAGGCAGCAGTTGTGTTTAACACAACACCTAAAGCTCTTGTTCTTCCAGTTTTTACAACTTTGTTTTCAGTAGTAACATTAGCGTTAGAAATGTCACCAGTGCTTCCAAATGTTTGCATATTCTTCTCCTTAATTCTTAGGGGACTCTTCTAAACAAGTCGAGTCCCCGTTAATTATTTATTAGATATTACCAATAAGTTCAGAAGCATTTCTGTTCTGAGTTGCACTAATGTAATCTAATTTTGTTACTCTCTGTCCAGAAGCAGAAGCTGATACTGAAGCTGCAAACATTTGCATATCATCAGTGTTAATATTTGATGTAACAGTTGCTGCTAAAACTCTGTTAACAAAAAACTCAACTTTTCCAGCTTTATCTACTCTAAACCCCACGGTGTCATAAGCACTATCAGTGATAGTGTATGCAGTGTATTGAACTTGATTTGTGCCATCCGCATTTTTAGTTACAAATCTGTAAAACTGTTCACCGTTGTTAGACTCAATAGAGATTCTGTTTGCAGATCTCCATCCAGAACTTCCAGTAAAAGTTTCAACTAATCCAGTACCATAGTCAGTAGCGTTAGCGTCATTGTTTTGAATTCTCGCCTCGTACCAAATAATTGTACCTGGGTTAGTGACCGCGTTAGAACTGTCTCTAGTTTCTGCAACAGCTTGAAAAGTGTTAGCAGTTTTTACTAAAGCCAGACCGTTGTTGTCCGTAGTGTTAGCAGATGTTAAAGTTACTGCTCCACCTACTTCATTAGATATACCAGCTGATGCACCAGCATCTGCAATAGATGTTGACCATTCTGCTGAAGGTAAAGTGTTATAAATAAAATCGTCTTTATAACATATGTAGTTAGGATTGTTGTCTACTGGTAAATCCTTAAACCATTTAGTGTTATTAGCTAATCCAGCAAACATTATTGGATTTCTAAAGTGTGTTCCTGCCATGATTGTATCCTCCTAGTTAAGATATATAGTCTCTAGGCCGTCGA
>VTLG01009476.1_pt1 | contig 31389 bp, 40 predicted proteins | sample 4694571 | NCBI WGS metagenome assembly VTLG01 (sample SAMN12604809, study PRJNA352737) | marine metagenome | biome: ENVO:00000447; feature: ENVO:00000209|ENVO:00000569|ENVO:01000036; material: ENVO:00002151; isolation source: viral sequences binned using virsorter ...
CATTACTATGAAGTCCACTACTTTCTATACCAATAACTACATCACTCTCACGAACTAAACTACCATCAATTAATTCAGACTTTTCTACTATACCTGTACAGAAACCAGCAAGATCATAATCTCTTTGTCTGAAATGCTCTGCAGTTTCTCCACCTATAAGTTCTACACCTGCTAATTCACATCCTTTAAGTATACCAACCATAATATCAGCAACATTATCATCTATCTTCTGAGTAGAAACATAATCTAAGAAGTATAATGGTTTAGCACCACAAGTGATTATATCATTAACACACATAGCAACTAAATCTTGTCCTATAGTTGTATAGTCATTAGCAACTCTACATATATTAATTTTAGTTCCTACACCATCAGTGCCAGATACTAAGATAGGTTCCTCGTAACCATGAGGAACCTTATACATACCACCAAAACCACCAATGGTAGGTGCTTGTTTTTTTAGTTTTTCAACAAAAGCATTACCTGCTTCTATATCAACACCAGATGTTTTATAATCCATTAAAAAGTAGGAACTCCAAATCCACCTGAAGGTGCTTCAGGTGCAGAAGCTTGAGGTGCAGCAGAAGGAGCAGCAAGATCATTAGTTCCTAGTGGTAAATCTCCACCAAGTCCTCCTCCACCAAGTGCACCACCTAATCCTCCAAGAGAACCTAGTGCTTTTTCTGTGACGCTTTCTATTATTGCGTCCTTGTTAACGTAAACGTAAGCACCAGTGCCAACAACGGCAATAGATACAGCAGCAGACGCAACAGCAAGTACATTAATTACTTTTTGCATTTTAGATAACCTTATTCTATGTATTGTCATTATATACTTATAATGATTTATTTTTCTTTACCATTATAGTATGCTTCATAATATTTGACAAGCCCTGCTGTGGTATATTGTTTTTTACACCACTCTTCTATACATTCTTCAACCGAAGAACCTGTGTAACCATAACTAGAAAGTATCTTACGACAATTTTCTTTTTTAGGTTTATCCTTACCAGTTCTACTGATACTCACTTCCTTTCCCAATATATGCTAGTGAACAAACTTCATGTGTATCAGTATCAGGATCTAACCATTCATCAAACTCCTGAACAATAGCATATCCATCTTGAATGCTATCAACATCTTTTGACATTAGATTAATTCTATCAAGTGCCCAGTCATGTGTCTTTCTGATTGTTGAGTCCAAAGTTGCCATAATCTTTTTTCATGTACCTGCCAAGAATGTTACTATTATAGTATGCAGGAGTCCCATCGTCAAGTGCTTCAATTAATACATTGTTTAGGAACAGTTGTTTAGTCTCTTCGTAGTTTACTTTGCCAAGGGATTCGTGGAGAGAGATGATTTCTCTTCTAAAGTTCTCTTTGCCCAATCGTTTAACATCGGATTTAAGTTCTGGAGAACTTCCATAGTACTTTTTCCAGTCACTTTCACTCGTAACTCTTCGTTTCCCACCTCTAGGCTTTCGCTTCTGTACGAAGTATTTTCTCCCGATGTACTGCCTACCATTCTGAATATTTGTAATCCTGTAGATGTAACCGAAGAAACCGTTAATGTCGTCAGAAGTAAAAGTTGAACCTTTATAGGTCCAGGGGTTCTCATAACTTCCTTCAGTATTCGATTCCATTTCATAGTTTTTATTTCGCTAAATCTTATTTAGTATGGACATCGTTTCTTGCCAGTTATCTACATTATACGCTGTTCCCATCATATTCTTTGCTATTGCCATCGCTAAAGGATAATCATTCTCACCTTCTGCCATCATGTCACCAAAGAAATGTATATCATCATCCTTACCAAAATCTCTTAAGATTTGACTCTTATCTTTATTTGATATATCTAATCCAGTTTGTCCACCTATTTGAACATTGAGTTCTGAAAATTGATTCTTTAGTCTATCTGCTATATCTTCCCTTTCTAATCTTTCTTTATCCCATTTAATATATTCTTCTCTACCCAACATTGGATCTTTATCTCTACCCAAAATACTAAAGTTAACTCCACCAGGTCTTCTTTCAATATGATTTCCATTACGAATAGGAAAACAACTATATGCTAATTCATCCATTAAGAAGTTCTCTACCTTCTTAGGTAATTCCCAATCATCTCTATAAACATTCTTATCTTTCTCATACACATCACTACCAGAACAATTATATACACGTTTAGCTGTGTAACATATATCTAATCCTAACTGTTCTAATGTCTTCTGCCTATCACTACCAGTAACAAGATAGACATCATGATGACGACAAAATATAAGAAAGGGAGCCCAGAATTCATGCTCAATCTTTTTGCGACTAGGAGTTAATGTCCCATCAACATCAAAAATATATTTACTATCCACCTGCATAATCATCCCAATTTTCACAAGGTTCTTCTTTATATGCTTGTATACAATCTTCTAAACTATAATTTAAATCCTGAGAAGGAGTTCTTGGTAACATCCTGTTTGATTCCTCCGACAATATAGGATTCGACTTCTGTTTCTTGGGGTGCAACTTGGAGTCCTTTTGAGGAAATCCAATGCTCTGTCCAAGGAAGTGGATTATTCTTTGCAGGTATGTCATAAATTGGTTTAAGTCCTAGTGCTTTTATTCTACGATTAGCAACCCATTCAACGTACTGATGAAGGAGTTTATCATTCAATCCAATCATAGATCCATCCTTAAACAAATATTCTGCCCATCTCTTTTCTTCATCTACAGTATCCTTGAATGCTTGAATTAACCAAGGTTCTTGTTCCTTAGTAATTTCAACCATCTCAGGATCATCACCCTTCTTCCAATAGTTTAATATATTTTGGGTGATGGCAAGGTGTTGGTTTTCGTCTCTGGCAATGAGGGAGATAATTTTTGCTGATCCCTCCATAAGCTTAAGTTCCCCAAATGCAAAACTGCAAGCAAAACTAACGTAAAAACGTATACCTTCGAGTATATTGACATTTGCTACTGCCCTATATAAATGTGTTTTTAGGTCTCTAACTGTCCATTCTGAATTAGGATGACTCCTCATATCAGGTTTCCAAGCATTACTCTGATCATATTCATGTGCATAATTAATAAAATCATCATATGCTTTAGTAACACTTTCAGCACGTTCTAAAATACGTTCATCTCTTAATATAGTATCAAAAACTTCAGCAGGATCTGAATAGATATTTTTAATAATATATGTATATGAACGACTATGAATCATCTCCATAAGTTGCCATATATTCATACATCCTTCTAGTTCGGGAAGAGAACAGTATGGAGCAAATGCCATACCAGGTGCTCTACCCTGAACACTATCAAGCATAGTCTGATACTTTAAGTTAGAAGTAAAGATATGTTTTTGTTCTGGACGTAACTGTTGATAGTCACCCCTATCTTTTTGGAGTGATACTTCTTCAGGTCTCCAGAAATATCCCAACTGAGACTTAGTTAAGTTCTCAAATGCAGGATACTTATAAGAATCATATCTTTGAACACCCAATGGTTTACCAAAAAACATAGGTTGTTTCTTAGTATCAACTTCTTCGGTATTAAATACCGTCATTCCTTTGATATCAGATTGCACAGCTTTCACAAGTTTCTTCCTCAGAGTTCATAATTTCATCAACTAAACTATTCAAATCAGTTTTTGTTCTTCCTTGAATACCAACATCCTCTACATTATCATGCCATCCAATTGGATGTGCAGGTTCTTGAACCTCATCAGTTTTAACATCATAAGTGTTCTGATAGTAGGAAGTCTTCCAACCGTACTTATATGTAGTAAGTAAATCTTGTGCCATTACTGAGACAGGAACTTCAGAATTTTCATAATGCTGTGGGTTATAACTCCAGTTTCCACTAATCGCTTGGTCGAAGAATTTCTGCATAACTGCAACCACATTAATATAACCAGTATTCCCAGACATATCCCAGAGAAGCGTATAATTGTTTTTAAGCGTTCCATAAGATGGTACTATCTGTTTCAATGGTCCTTTCTTGGACTTCTTAATAGACAAATACCCTCTAGGAGGTTCTATACCATTAGTAGCATTTGAGACGACTGAAGAAGATTCTGAGGGCATCTGAGCAGACAAAGTACTATTCCTAATACCATACTGCTTGACTTCCTCTCTGAGAGATTCCCAATCACATTGTAAATCATTAGGTACTAATTCGTCAACATCTTTTTTATAAGTGTCGATAGGAAGAATACCTTGAGCATACTTAGTTCTATCTGAATATTCACAAGCACCTTTCTCCTTTGCAAGTTGAACACTTGATTTAATAAGATTGAATTGGAATACTTCTGTTAAATCATGTACCAACTTCCATGCTTCTGGATCATCATACTTAACACCCTGCTTGGCAAGATAATGTGCCAAACCAATATATCCTACACCTAACGAACGACGTGCTCTTGTGGCAATCTCTGCTGCGTTGACGGGGTATCCCTGAAAATCAATAAGTTCATCGAGGCTCCTAATACTAAGATCACAAAGTACTTCAAGATCTTGAACATCCCTAATCTTTCCAATATTAATAGCACTAAGGATGCAGAGAGCAATTTCTCCAGATTTGTCATCGATATGATTGATAGGTTTAGTGGGTAGAGTAATCTCTTGACATAGATTGCTCATCTCAACTTTATCTAAGAAAGATGAATGAGAGTTACAATGATCTATGTTCATGATGTATACTCTACCAGTTTCTGCTCTTTCTTTCAAGAGCTCAAGGATTAATTCCTGTCCACCTATCTTGATTTTAGGAATTGATTCATCATTTTCATACTTCAAATATAAGTCATCAAAATCTTCTGTACCAAAACTATCATATAAACCTGGAACATCATGAGGAGAAAAAAGCGTAACCTCCTCATTGTTAATGAATCTCTCATAAAATAGTTTACTTAACTGGATACTGTAGTCGAGTTTTCTGACTCTGTTGTCTTCTGTTCCTTTGTTGTTTTTGAGGACGAGGATGTCTCTGATTTCTTGGTGCCAGATAGGAAAGTGGACAGTCGCTGAGCCACCCCTGATCCCGTTTTGAGTGCAACATCTGACAGTTGATTCAAACTTTTTAAGGAAGGGGACAACACCTGTGTGCTGAACCTCCCCACCTCTGATTTTAGCGTTGATTCCTCTGATTCTACCTGCGTTAATACCGATACCAGCCCTTTGTGCAACGTACTTGCCAATAGCCATGTCACTGCTAAAGATGCTATCGAGGGTGTCATCAATATCAACCAAAACACAAGATGCATATTGACGAAGAGGGGTCCGTACGCCCGCCATGATCGGCGTTGGGATGTTGATTCTGTGCTTGCTGATTGCGTCGTAGTACTGTCTGACATAATTAAGTCTTGTTTCTTGTGGGTATTTAGAAAATATAGTTGCAGAAATAAGAAGATACATGAACTGTGGTGTCTCGAATACAACACCATTACTTCTATCTTGTACCAAATACTTATCAACTACTTGTCTGAGTCCAGCATATGTGAACAAAAAGTCACGTCCATGATCTATAAATGACTCTAACTTCTCAAATTCTTCATCAGAATAAAGGTTGAGTATCTCCTTATCATAGATTCCTTTACCAACACACTTCTTAACATGATCCTGTAATTTAGGAGTATCATGCATACGTCCAAATAATTGCTTACGCAATGAGAATAGTAATAAACGTGCTGCAACGAATTGATAATTAGGATGATCCAAGTCAATTAAATCACTAGCGGATCTAATAAGAATCTCCTGAATCTCTCCAGTAGTAATACCATCATAGAATTGTATTCCAGAATTAATCTCTACTTGAGAGGCAGAGACTCCTGCAAGTCCCTCACATGCTTGTTCTACCATAACATGCATTTTCTCTAAGTTAAGGGCTTCAGTCCCTCTTCCGTTACGCTTCTTAACTTTGATGCCGTTGCTCATACCTTTTTCCAGTTGTTAAATTTTACTTTTGCTTCTAAGTTTGAATATATATTTGATTCTAATATAGACATTACATTATGTCCTGAAAGAACCATATCGTTGATGTCTTTTTCCTCTATGCCTCTTGGCCAGATGATGACTCGCTCACCTCTGTCGATGCATCGTTCGATACGCTGAAGAATTTCTTTATTCCTCGGCTCGTTATCATATACGAAAACGATATTGCTTCCTTTAAGATGTGCCATATCACCGTCGCTCCCACAAAGAGCGATACTATTCTTGACGAATGTTGAGTCAAACGGTCCTTCAACCACGTAGACAGTTTCATCTGAATTGATTTTATCGAGTCCGTAAATTTTTGGAGCATTTTCTTGAAGCATCACAGTGATATATTTAACAGAGTTTGGTACTAGACTTCTACCCTGAAATCCGATTAAGTTACGTTCTGTATCATACATCGGAATTATGATTCTGGACTCATCCCTACGGATGGTGTCGAACGTTTGTTTTTGTGTATTTACCCACTCCATAAACTTAGAAGCGAAGTAAAATTGTGTTGGATCTAATTTTCTATTTTCAAGATATTCCTTGGCAACAGGAACTTCTGATGCCTTTGGCAAATCCAAATCTTTCTTAAAGACTGGTTTTTTAAATTCAAACTTCGGCTCTTCTACTACAAAACCCTTACCAGTAAATCCATCCTTAAACTTCTCCAGCGTATACTGCTTATGAAGAGTAGAATCTATCTGCTTTAGGAAATTATTAAACGACAAACTGGCACCACAATTGTGGCACTTATAATTAGTGTTTGTCTTTACCTGATAGAAATACCCTCTTGCCTTATTCTTATGCTTTTGGGAATCTCCACAGAGAGGACAACGGAAATTATATAAATCCGCTTTAATCCTTTTAAATTTTTGTAGCCTAGAAGAGACTAATCCAATAAATTTTGAATCAATTAGATCCATTCACAAGAGAAATCTCTTGAGGTATTATACTTGTTAGAACGTCTGGTGTCAATGTTGTCTTTAAAACTCTTTGTCCGACTGGAGACACGACGAAAGAAATAACAGCAAGAGCACCAAATATGCTCCACATTTTCTTTTCCATGAGTCTGAGTCTATCATCTACCTTGCGAATATCTCTCTCACATCCTGCCTTAATCTCCGCACTCTGACGGTTAACTTCTCTATGAAGAGATTCAACTTTCTCGAATAATACTGCATCTATCCTATCCTGTTTGTCTAATTTTTCATCATGGACAGCAAGCATCTGTCCCATCTTAATTGAATTATCACTTAACGTCTCTATTACCCTTTCCAGACGTTCTACTATAGCGTCGTTAACTCTTGCCACTTCCCTTTCCGTTAATATAATCTAACCATCTTTTACGAGAATGTAGACCTAGATAAATATTCTTCTTGTTTTTCTTATTTACAGGAGGTTCATCACCTGCCTCAACAGAACCAGCTATTCCACCACCACCCATAGACATAGTTGGTGCGTCTTCTTTGAGTCTTCTTACTATTGAAATAACTTTATTAATATCCATTAGAGTGATTTTAATTCTTCTAAACAATATTCATCAATATCTATATTATCAATTTTGGTTTTTGGAAACTCAGGAAGTCTATTTAAGAAAAATAAAAAACTCTTAATAGCAGGCCATAATTCCTCTTCCAAATGATAAAACAATAACGGAACAGCAGCTTCATTGAAAACATTAAATAAGATTATTAAGTGATTGAGAATAAGATGAACCTTAAGCTCACCTGTATTCTTGTATCTCTTTAATAATCTCTTAACATATCTAATTCTTTTCAAATCAGATTCAAAGTCATCTTTAGTGACTGACTGCGGATTATCGTAGAATTTTATAGCGAAGAGCATATAGTTGCTCTCATTCAATTCATCAAATCTCATAATGTACTAATTCAAATTATGCGTCCTTAAAGAATGTATCATCACCAGAGTCAGCAGTAATATTACTACCAGCAACCAGAACTTCTGATTTAACTCTTAGATTTCCTGCATTATCGTTATAGGTTTTGATTCCAACCCATCCACCATGTGCAACAGCAAGTCCTGCTGCCTTACCACCGTAAGATAAAGTACTAGCAGTACCAACCTCAGTATTATCTACACCAAAGATTTCTCCAGATGCGTAGTTGCTATCACCTATAGTAAACTTAGGTTTCTGACGAATCTCATAACCTACATTAGTGAAGTTTGTACCAGGTAGGTTAGCAGTAGTCATTGTTAACTGGGCACTGTTCCCAGTTGCAGTATCTACAGAAACTACAACCCCTTCGCCTACTCCAGCACCATCATCGGCAACAGTGACAACATCACCAGCAGCAATAGTGCTCCAGTTAATGGTTCCACTTTGACGTGTAAGTGCTCCAGTAGTAACGTTAAGGTTCACATTACCTGTTGAGTATACTGTGTCTTTATTACCCCAAAGAGCCATTTTTTTACTCGGAAATTACTTTGTCTAGGAATATTTATACAATTAAAGATACGCCTTAGAGATATTTGTAGCGAATCCAATGACTGTAGTACCAGCAGCCAATACTGCTGCAGCACCTATCACCCATTTCTCTACTACCTTTAATCTTTCTCTTAACTCTTCTTGCTTTTCTTCAAGACGTTCTATCTTAAGTTGCATCACAGTTATCCTTGTCTCTTGCGATGCATCAAGTCCTAAATCAGCCATGCTATTAAATTATAACTAATCTATATAGTATTTTAAACTGTGAGGGAAGGAGTCGAACCTTCAAGTCCCACCAGAGCAGAACAGCAGGGAAACAGCCTGCCACGTTTACCAATTTCGTCACCTCACAAAGAATCCCTAATCAGGGATTGCTTGCATGATGCGAGTGACTCCAATTCCTCCACCACTTCTAGGGAAGAAGTCGAACTTTAAGAACTCTTCTAGTTCTGCTTCTACTCTTTCCTTACCAAATAAATCAATAATCAGTTGAGCATACTTACCATCTGATATTGTGTAGAATGTTTCACGCATCTGTTCCTTATCGGTGCTACGTTCTGCACTACCAATAGTCTCCATACCATTTAAGATTACATCAATCTTTCTACTGGTTCCATCATCGTTCCTAGACATGTTCCAAAAAGGTGATGTCCACTCAGGGAACTTAGTAATCATACCACGACCAATTTTCTCTTCATGTTCATGCTCAAGTTCTTTAGTATTATATTGATTAGTCCAATCATCATAAGTATTGATGTTCTCTGGATCTAATGGTATACCTAGATATTCACATAATTCAATCTCCATCTTTTCAAGTTCCTCTACACCTCCGTGCATCTCAAACTCAAACATGGGAAAGATTGTTTCATGTCTACCTGGAACAGGATTTGGTTCTGCTCTGTATGAAGTTGATAGGCAGAAGAATCCTGGTGCTTCAGGGTTTTTAAGTAATTCATACTCCAACCACATCTGTCCTGTTTGTGGTAGAGGCCACACATCACCACTATAATTATAGGTTGCTACTGTTTCTGGATCTTCACAGGCAGCAAGTATACTTAAACGATTTTGAGTATGGACTTCATAGAAACCTTTGGCCAAAAAAAAGGAGCGTAAACGCTCCAGTGTCTTGGTATATTTCTTTGGTTCAATCAAGCTTGTCATTGATTTTGGTCAAACTAATTTATTTAGCAATCAATGATTTTCAATTTATGTGCTTTTTAAAATCATTCCAAGTTTTATGATCTCTAATATCATCAGGCACATTATCCTCACTACCAGAAACATACTTAGCATGAACTCTTCGTTCAACCTTCCTTCTTAATCTTGCACCAGCATCCTGTGCTTTTTCTGCTTTCTTTTCTGGTTTCTTTTTATCAGTATACTTCCTAACAATATCCATTACACCTTCAGTTACACCACTTTTTGCTTGGCGTTTCTGATGCTCTTCTCTTCTTTTGTCGATCATTTTACCTCTTTCGTTAGTGGGATCAAATATGGCAGGTTTACCCTCCTTACCAAATCTTCTTTTGTTTCTTACTGATGCTTTACCATAGTCAGAACGTCCTTCTTCTTCCTTTGCTTCACTAGTAATTGTTCTTTTATTAACAACTCCATGATCTTTCTTTGGACATTGCCCAGTCACATGTGTAAAACTACCGCAATGGGCACAACGTTTTTTACCTCTAAGTGCCAAACCAGCGAGTTCAGCAGTTCCTTTACTTTCTTGCACCCTAGTTCCTCCTATTGGTTTTGAAATTTTGTCTGCCACATTACCTGCGACTTCTGCTGCTTTTTGTTTAACAGCTTGTTTTGCTTTTTGTTTAACAGCACCTGCTGCTGCCTTTTTTACTCCTCCAGATAAAATTGCTTTACCTGCCATTGCTATGGCTGGAGCTATTTCATTAATTTCAAACGATTCTTTTGGTTCGTGTAAAAAAGGATGATAAGCATCACCATGCTTCCTCATTGCTTTAATTGTTTTCCTAACCTTTTCCAATTTCTTTTTTCGTTCGTCATTCTTTATCGCTGTATTAGCCTTTGCTGCAATTGAAATTGTTGCTTCATTAACTTTCTTCTTATTTGTAAGGGCACCTCCTTTTGTCTTTTGATAATTATCAAATTTTCTCAAAATCTCCTTTCTTTCTTCAGGTGTTTTTGGTTTCCAAGGCAATTTTTGTTTTGGTTTATTACTTTTCTTTACCTTTTTATATTTAATTTTTGTACCATCAATTTTAACTGGAGGAGAAGTATCCTTCTTGTCATAATGAGACGCTACAATGTTTCCATCCTTATCACGTTTATGATCTCCTGTTGGACCTCTATAACCAACCTTCTTACTACTGCTACGCCCTTGAATTATTGAGGTACCTTCTTTAACTGTTTTCTTTTTCTGCTGATCATGAACACTCATAATAGCCTTTGCAGAAACTTTATCCTTATCCTGTTCATCTTTAGTAAGTTTCTTGTAAGGAGTATCAGCAAGTTTCTGTCTTCTCTTTTGCTGTTCAGGAGTCATAGAAGACTTATGATGTTTTACCGAAGATGCCCAACCCTTATGTGCTAAATCAGCAGCAGAATCATCAGAAAGTTTCTTTCCAGATCTTTCTGCCTTTCTCTTTGCTTTGATAATCATAGCAGCAGAATTTCTATGTGCTTTTCTGCGGAATGAAGTCTTATGTTCTTTTTCTTTTGCCTCAGTATTCCTTGTCTTTCCTTTTAATGCCCCACTAGATGCCTTTTCATAAGGACTATCTTCTCTCTCTATAACATATTCTTCTTTAACCTTAGCAGGAAGTCCTTTATGCTTTGTCTTGGCAAACTTTTTAACATCACTAACCTTCATACTACCAGCAGCATCTAAAACTTCTGAAGATGGGTTTTCCATTTCACCCTTCTGAGCAGCACGAACCATTCCAAAGAATCTTTGTTGTGCTCTGGACTTTGCCTTCTCACTTAACATGATTCTCTGAACCTCCTTCGAAATCGTGAATACTTTCTGAACCACCTACAGAAAATGGATTGTACTTTGAAGTAGCAATCTCATACATCTTATGATGTATAGATTTTTCTGCTTCTATTTCATCACTTTCATCTTGTGGTTCCATAGAACATGGTGCAGTATCAAACCAATCTGCAACTTCTTCTTCAGGTCTTGGATTTTCTTCTAATTCAATCATTTTTTCTGGAGGTGCGTATCTATTAGTTGATAGTGGTTTATCAGTAGCAATAGGCATCCTATCTAAAGGATTATCAAACCATTCACTGGGATCAACGCCTAAATCATTTTTTCTTCCCATCATAAATTGCACCTTTTCCATGTTCCTTTTCAATGTTTTTCTTAACAATATCTAGGGCAGTTGCATCTTTACCATGCTCTTTCTCTGACTGTCTTTGAAGAACAGTTTTTCCTTTAGGTTGCTTACCAGTAGGACGAGAAGTTGAACCTCTACGATCAGAACCATCATGTCCTATACCGTATTTTACGAGTCTATCGTCTCGCATACGATCATAACCTTCTTCACTTAATAAATCATTTCTCCAATTAGAGAAACTTGATTTTATATCCTTTACAGATCCACTACCTTGAGTAACTTTCTGCTGATATCTTCCCATATCAGGATCTTCATGACTCTTACGATACTGTACTGGAGTTCCCCTACCAGTCGTATTAGCCCTCTTCACAACCTTACCTTTATCCTTTCCAGAATATTTTTTAGTTGGAGATAAACGAATTCCCTCCTTCTTCTTTCTATTACCAAAGGCACGTTCATCACTACTTCTGCTTACTTTATCAGCAAGTTTCTTAGAAACTGTAGGTCTAGATGCAGGAGATCCCTCACCAGCACCAGCAGTATAAGCAGCCATTCTATTTTCATCAACCTGTAAGGATTCCATCTCCATCCATTTAGACTTATCACCAGGTATCTTTTTATCTCCACGATTCATTTTGGCAAGAGATCTTCTCAACTTACCATGTCCAGCAACATTGTGACTGACACCAAACTTACGAACGTTTCTTACCTTTTCCTTTTCTTCAGGAGACAAACCAGCATCTACCTTTGCTTCGGTAACTTTCTTTGCTTGAGTCTTTTTATCCTCCATACGTTTTAAAAGAGCATCAAGTTTTGCTCTCTTTTGCTTTTCAGCAACAGTCTTGGGAGAAGCATAAGATTCTGTCTTAACAGATTTTTGAGCAGGAGTTGGTTTCTTCTTATCAAATTTCTTACCAATAGCACCACCGATTCTCTCACCGACTTCACCACCAGCAACTCCAGTAGCAATAGCACCGACTCCTCCCAATGGAACACCTGCTGCACCACCAGCAATTCCACCAGTAAGTCCACCTACAACTTTTCCTATCTTTTCACCCTTTCCTGCTTTTTTATCTTTTATTGCAGAAAGTGTCCCTTTCATACCACCTGATATTCCACCTTGTGCTGCTCTACCACCTGTCTTTCCAGCAACTTTAATGCCTTGTCGAACTACCTTTCTTTTAAGTTGATTTTTAAGAAGTGCTTTTCCACCCTGTTTTGCAACAGTTCCAGCAATTTCAGATACTACTTCCTTTTCTTCACCAACTACTGGATTCTTTTTAGGATCAACTTTCTTCTTTCCTTTATTAACAACATGTGCAATGTAAGTAGGAGATTTAGCCTCTACTTCTCCACCTGCTCTTCTAGTTGCCTTGTTACCAGCACCTCTATCAGAGTCTTCCCAGTCACCAGATACTGTTCTACCTGCGTAATCTTTTCTGGGTTTATAACCCTTACCGCCCAACCGTTCGTTGATTGGGCTTAGTTCTTTTTTGAAAGAATGTCCCTTACTAAAGTAGACTCAGGAACGAAGTTTTCTTTCCTTTCAGCTCTACTTGCTAACTTATTTACAGCAGTGTTAATTCCCCTCTGTCTCTTATAGGCTTTGGTCATATTCTTTTCCATTTCATCTTTGGTTCCTGTCATGCCTTTAATACCTGCATCAACACCTCTTCCAACTGCATCAATAGATGCTCTATTAGCGTAACTACGTAAAGTAGATGTCTTCAATTCATTTACAACTTCTTCCTTTACCTTTACGCCTCTATACTTCTTTTGGTTTTTTCTTCTCTCTGCAGCCTTCTCATCATTTCTCATATTAGGATTACCTAGACTACCTATAGTATGAGCTTTACCTGGATCATCGTCATGGTGTTGTGCAATTCTTCCAGCAACTTTTTTTGCTCTTCTGATAGGTCTGGTTAGTTTTTTAACTAAACTACTTTCATCAATTTCTTCATGTGGGATTACATTTCCATCAGCATCTTTTTCATGATGCTCTACTTTCAATCCTGCCTTCTTTCTCGCTTTATCCTGTTGATCTTTCATTGCTCTACCAGTCTTCTTACCTAGAGGAGACTCATCAGGATTTCCACCCTTACTGATTCTCTTCTTCTCTAGACGTGCAAGAATGTCAGCAATGTCTTCTACAACATTAGTATAACCTTCTTTCTTTGTCTTCTTCTCTGCTGCTTTTTTCATAGCAGCATTCTGTCTCATGATTTCTCCAATGTCATCAGATATACCAGTAAATCCAGGTTTAGAAGGATCAGTTTGCTTAGAAGTCTTTCTCTCTTTCTCCTGTTGTTCAGGGTCTCTTTGATAACCTTCTTTTTTCACTTTATCACCACCAGCAATTGCTCCACCAGCACCACCACCAAGTCTACCACCAATAGCACCACCAATAGCAGCACCTTTAGCAGCTTTCTTCAAACCTTGAACTTTCTTACCTTGAACTTTCTGTTGAGTTGCTTTACCTGCAGCAGCACCAACACCAGCACCAGCAGCACGTCCTGCCACTCCACCACCAATAAGACCTGCAACTTGCCCAACTCCAGAACCAATAGCACCACCAACTGCTGAACCACCTGGAAGAAGACTTCCTGCAATTGAACCTGCTGCTCTACCAACAGCCTTACCTACATGTTGTCCTGCTTTACTACCTGCTTTACCACCAACAGCAGCACCAGCACCACCACCAATAGCAGCACCAACTCTACCTTCTGTCATTTCACCTTCTGGTTCATATGACATTTTGAGTCCTGCAGCTCTCATCTTATTCTTTGCAAGATTCCACTTAGTATACATTGCTCTTGAATCGTCATTATTCTTAGAATTAATAACATCAGTAAGTGCATCAACTGTAGCAGGAGTATCATCATCTCCTTCTATTTTTACTTCTACACCTTCATTCTTTAAATGATCGGCAGGTGTGTATAAAGGTGAACCATCCTTCTTTTTCTTACCTGCTTTATATCCTTGCCATGCAGGAGTATTTCCTTTTTTATCAGCAGCAGTTACAACATAACCTTTATTCATATCTTCCTTTGTAAGAATTTCTGAAACAACTTGTCCTACTGGTTTGTAAGAAGATTTGATATTCCCAATCTGAGGATCTGATTGATCTTGAGGGAAAACTTTAATTAGTTTACTGTTGTCCACTTTTTCTCCTGTGATTTTTTTGTTCTTTGGGGGTGAAGCTATATTACCATCTGCTAGATATTCTTCATTACTTAGTGCTCCTTTTACAGCACCAACTGCAGCTCTACCAGTTCTCTTTACAACAGAACCAGCAACTTTACCAGCAGTCTTAGCGGTATTTATTGCAACATTTCCAGCAGTCTTAGCAGTTTGTTTAGCAGCAAATTTTCCAACTTTACCTGCAACTTTAGCAGTTTTAACTGCAGCTTTACCTGCAAGTTTAGCACCACCTACTGCAGCTTTACCTGCTAGTTTAGCACTACCTAATGCAACTTTACCAGCACCTGCTGCTATCATACCAACCCCTTCATTGGTAACTTCTTCTTTCATCTTACTACCTTTAGGAATAGCAACTTTCTTTGGTTGACGAACTTTACCTACAACGTTTTCAGGAGTTTTTATTTTACCATATCCTTCATTGGTAACTTCAACTTCTTCTTTCTTCAAATCAATTTTCTTATCTTTACCAGAAATTTCATCCTTCTTACCACCTTTAGAAGGTTTCTTTTGAATAGATGAAGTAGTAGGTTTCTTCTCCTTATCACCTTCATATGGATCTCCATGTCCAGTCATCTCAACAGAAGAGATTTGTGGATTAGCACGGAGTTGATTAATCTTAGCACGATCAGCATAACGTACATAGGCAGCTTTTTCTTTGTCTTTGACTCTTACCTTATACTTTTGATCTGATGCAGTTTCATTGAATACTATATTCAATGCATTAGTAATACTTTCAATCGCTAGTGATTCTGCCTGTTCAGCAGGAGCACCACCACCACCTTCTTTTCCAAAGAGTTTTTCTTGAACAGCAGTTTTCTCCTGTTGATTAAGATTACTGTTTCCCAAATATTGAGAAAAAGCATGTCTCAAATCAAGTTCTTCCCGTCTTGCTCTATAACGAATATCGTATACAGCTTGTCTGATTTTCTTTTCAGAATTCTGTTCAACACCACCTTGAGCAGCAGCAGGAGCATCCTTCTCCTTTACAGGAGCTTCCTCAGAAATTTGATTACTCATTGGAATAATACTATGTACTTATTTTTTTCTATATTTATTTATGAATTGTATTCCCCAAGCACTTCCAGGTACCATTCTCTCGGTATATTTTCTTAAAGCATCTGTACCAACTTCTCTCTGACTTGCAGGTACACCTGATATCTTAGTAAAGGTAGATTCAACAATATCCTTAACCCAAGACTTGAACATAATCTTATCTTCTGTTACACAGATTAAATGATTCGCACCTCTACGGATGATTCTACCAACTAATCCATTATTAATATTCTCTACAACATCTCCAATATTGTATATCTTCTCAGCGACATAATTTTCCCTAAGTGTCTTACTATAAAACTTAGGAGCAATCTCCCATCCTTCACTTACACCCATTGCTTGTTGAACAGCAGCAAATGTTTGCTTTGCTTTTTTCTTATCATACTCTGGGGGTAATCCAGAAGAGAAAGTTTTAAAATCATTCTCTGATGCAGCAAGTCTCATTCTTGATGCAGACATTCCTTCTACACCTTCAGAATCAGGATCTCTATCACCTGATGAAAGAACTTCTACATTATCAAATGCATAAAGAGCACCATTATAATTTGTAGATAGTTTCTCAAATTCATTTACCCTATCTTGTCCAGCAACTATTCTTACATTTGCATAACCATCAGTATGTGCTTTCTTTAATACATCAAATATAGTTCTATTAGCAGGACTATTAACAATATTCTTAGCATGATGTGGGAACATACCCTTCATCAATTCAACCTTAGCATCTACATCCAATGGATTCTTTTTATTATCCTGAGTTCTTGATGGAACAATAACATAATCACTCTTATCTTCACTATCCCTAGCAGAACCAGCAGCAACATCCATTAACTGTTGATGTCCTGCATGTGGAGGATTAAATCTACCAAATGCAATAGTCAATGTTCCTCTAGTTTTCTCAACTTCAGGAGGTGCCATTACATCTGCTGGTGAAACTGGTTCAGCAGCTTGTTGTTGTGCAGCAGGATCTTCAGCAGGTGCAGCTTGTTGTTGTGCTTGTGCTGCTGGATTAGGTATCTGTTGTGGAGATACTGGAGACTGCATTGTTGCAGGTTCTTCTTGTCCGTATCTAGTTGAATATGATAAATTCTTTTCTTTCTCTGTTTGAGGTGGATCTTGTCCTTCTCTCTGTCTCTTATTATAAAACTTTAATCTTCCTTTCTCTGTCTTTGCTACAAACTCACCATCTTTGTACCAACCACCATGACCATCTCCTTCTAGTCCAAGACGGAGTGCCTGTTGAGCTGCAGATTCAAATAAAAATTGAGAAAGTGTTTTCATTACTTACGCTTATTGATTTCAAACATTATTGCCTTTTCATTCGCAGCAATGTATTCGAGAGTATTTCTTCTCATAATGTTATATTTATTTATCATCTTTTTAGACTTGATACTTTTGATTTTCTTATCAAAAGTATGATAACAATGAGCACAAAACTCTTTAAACTTTTCTCTTCCTCTTGAACTAGGTTCAAATGTTTTAATTAAATCTTTAATTTCCATTCTAATATTCCACTTGATTATCAGTAATTACTGCTAAACTATCTTCATTTTCAATATCAAATTCAGATTCATTAGGTGTACTTGCAAGTAAAAGAGCAAGACTAAATCTATAATTGGGATTAGATGAACTTCCCTTCTTTCTAATTCGCAATTTTAAATCTGCTTTGAATCTTGGCATATTGGTAGATGCAACCATCTGAGCAGGATCTGCTCCCATATAATATGTACCTAATTGACCGATATGAATATAATTAATATTCTTAGCTTTATAATAATTAGTGACAGTATTATTAGGAATAGGAATATACTTATCTTGAAACTTCTGATAATCATCTTGTTTATCTGCCCAAGTGGGAGTTAAACCTTCCTCCTTTAATTTAAATAATCTTGGTTGTCCAAGTCCACCCCAACCTGCTCTTGAATTAACAAAGTCTTCAATTCCCATTCTCTTTAACATTTCTCTCATTGATACATGAGCTGGTGCTTTACTTCCATCCAATTCCCACTTATTATTCTTATATTTTAATCCACTCTGTCCGAAGTCTGCTGCTTCATTTAATTTTACTTCCATATTATATGGATTACCTTTCCACATAAATTTAATATCTGGTGCATTACTATCTGAAGCAGCAGGAGTAAATCCTCTAGGAATTAATCTTTCACCTCTTAATTTTTCATATAATAATGCTTCATAAAGAATACCTTTATTATTTACATTTTGTGGTAAATCATAATAATCTGGTGAATCATCTATTAACTTAGGAGATATTGCCATTAGTATATTTTTAAAAAAGGACCATTCTTAGAAGAAAATTCTTTCTTCGCACCATAATATAATGCAGTACACCATTCCTTCATCTTACCTTTTCTTGCAATCTCTATCCATATCTTTGCCCACTCCAATGCAATTAACTTAGAAGAAAATCTTCCAGCAGAACTTCTATCCATTTCATTTGTTTCATATAAAATGGAATAATCGAGAACATGTTTAAAACCTCTACGAGGTTCAGCATTATCTTCATATACAGCAACTTCCCCAAAATCAATCATTGTAGAAGTTTTTAAAGTATCCCAAAGTTCCATCCAATAACGCCTATCAGGTTCAGTCCAATTACCAACAAGAGGTATACGTGAATGACTTGTTGCTGATGGTGGACGTGACATTCCAACAGATTGTAAAAATTTATCAATTGCTATACTAGAAACTTTACCCAATTTTGCACCAGCATCTTTTCCTTTTGGTGTTAAGTCAGTTTGTATAACATTCCTTGCTTTTGAATATTGAAAGTTTCTTGACTGCCCATGAATACTACCACCAGACTCTGTTACTAAATCAAAAGCAAGTTCACCCGTATCAAATAGATAAGGTTTTTTTCTACCTAAAGTAAGATTACATTTAAGAGAACCAGGTTGAAGATTTATATTAACTCTAGGTGCACCCTTCTCTGCCATGTTAGCAGTTTCTGCATTAGCAACAAGTTTTCTTGGTGATATTGCTTTTAAAGAAACACCTACCATTACCCTATCTCTTAAGGTAGTTCTCATATAAGAATTTAAAACTTCCAACCTAGCATTAGGAGTCATACCTTCAATATTAGTTATTTCTCTTATTGTTCCTCTTACAACAGTCTCCATATTCTTTCTAACAACAATAATATCCATAGGATTCCATCTATCCTTTACAGATACACCGCATTTTGTTTTTGCTACATGTTCAATATAAGGCATTATTCCAGTATCTCTAGAATAAACATACCCCTTACCACCTAAAAATCCTCTTAATGCATTAACTTGTTTTGAATATGTTTCATACCAAGATTCATCATAACCATCATACACCTTTAACATCTCAGTGTCATTTGGTATTTTATTCTTTTCTATTACAGATTCAAAGAACACTCTAGAACCATTTTCTTGTTTAGCGGTTTCAACTGCGTTTGTTGCCATAGCAATTCCGAAGAACTGCTAGCTATTTATTTAACGATCATCTACTGCACGATTTTCTGAATGATATACATTAAATTCTCCACCAGGATATCTCTTCTTTAACTTCTCTACATTACCTGCAACTACGTCATCGAATGGTACTTCAAGAGCCATACAAGCTTGTGCCACATACCAGAGAACATCACCCAACTCAATAATAAGATGCTCTCTATTGTCGTCATTCCAAGGTTTTCCCTGAAACACCATCTTCTTAACGATTTCCATAAACTCACCACCTTCAGCACTAATCCCAACAGCAGCAGTAAGAAGACGATTAATATTGGAACCCTGTTTATCAAGAAGTTGAAGACTATCAATAAAAGAGTTATAATCCTTACTGGGATTGGATGTGACACCATCCACGAAATCAAGGTACTTATCCAAGTCAACTTTTTTAGTCATTAGAATTTAAATTCAGCGAAAGATTTTTTAGGTTTCTTCTCTTCGTTATTATACTCTTCTTCCTGTCCACTGTCAAGTATATCCTCTTGTGCTTTCTGTTCTACATCATACAATCTCATCTTTGCTCTATCAATACCAACAACAAATCTTTTAAAGATAGTAGGATCGTTATACCTATTCTTCAATTGCTTAACCATTATCTGTCCCAAACCTTCCAACTCTTCTGTAGAAATAAGGGCAAACATAAGGTCAGCAGTAGCAGGGAGTCCAAAAGACTCAGAGGTGTCAGTAAGGTCCACATCAGAACTAGCAAAACCGCTACGAGTAGTTTGAGTGGCAGATACAATCGGAACGTTCGCCTCAACTGCGAGACCCCGTAATTCTTCTGCGATTGCTTTGATGTATGAATATGAATTGACATTGGCATTCCCTCTATATCTACTAGAAGCACAGATATTAAGATAATCTATGAATATTATATCAGGACTAAAAGACTTTTTCAATGCTAATTCATTTAATAATGATTTGAAATGTCCTGAATGAGCAGATGCAGTAGGGTATTCTTTTATAATTAATGTTCCTTGAGTTTTCTTTGCAATAGAATTAACCTTACTATCAAACATAGGTTTTGGTAGTTCAGTTATATCTTTAATATTAACATCTAAAAGATGAGCATCAATTCTTTCTGCAATCTTCTCTTCTGCCATTTCCATTGTAATGTATAGAACATTATGTCCTTCCATTAACGAAGCAGAAGCCATATGACACATAAACAAAGATTTACCAACACCAGTACCTGCAAGTGCAATATTAAGCGTTTTACTTGGTAAACCTCCTTTCGTAATCTTATTAAAGTATTCAAGGTCGAATTGAATTCTGTTTTCTTTTTGATGATAGAACTTGAATCTTTCTTCATAATCATTCAAATAATCATGTCCGACATTATTGTCGAAGGATACTGCTAATGCATCTGAAAGAATAGAAGGAATAGCATCTCTATTTTTCTTTTCATCATTACCATCAGCAATATGGATTGACTCCATAAGTGCAAGATAAATTGCTCTATCTCTACACCATTTTTCTGTTGAATCTAATAACCATTGTCCATCAACAACAGATTCAGTTAGAGAATTATTAATGTCTCTAACTTCTTTAACTTCACTCTCAGTAAGATCTGTTCTATTATCTGTCTCAATATTTAAAGCTTCAATAGTAATAGCAGAATCATACTTACTAATAAACCTAACTATCTCTTCATATATTATCTTCTCACTTCTCTGTTCAAAATATTCTGGTTGAATAAAAGGTATAACCTTTCTAGAATATTCCTCATTGAATATGAGATTCTTGATGATAGTGGTTTCAATTCGTTCCATAATGAATGTAAGTACTCAAGATATACTTTGAGTTGTCAGTGGGTGGAAGTCCAGCATGAGGATATTCCCATGTTGGAGGGAACACTAATACTTTACCACGTTTTGGTTCAATATTCAAGTCATGATTACTAAAAGTCGTGTATCCATTATTATCATTGAGATAAAAAAGAAAAGCTACTGCTCTTTTTGCCGTAGGATAATCTATAACATCAACATGCTCATCAAACCTTTCATCTCCATTTGTCATATATCTTTTAATGCGAAATTCTTCCAAAGAAGATAACTTTGGAAGAAACTTTGTTTTATATTGATTATATATTTTAACAACATATGGAATCAATCCAGAGAGTGCTTCCCTATGATACTGATTCAAATTTAATTGTGTAAAACATGGTTTATGATTCCGATTAACATATTCTGTATGCTCAGAAGAATCAAATAACTCAATTAACTTTTCACATAAGGAAACAGGAAGAACATTATCATATGTTCTAACCATATGAGAACTGTACTTTTGCAACTTCATCCAACTTTTCCATTACATCATCAGTAAAATACTCTTCTGGATTAGCAAGAATTTGTTTTGCATATATTTTCTTACCATTAATCTCATAACGTCCTGCGACATTTTTCCAAAGTCCTCCAATCTCACCAAGTTCTAATAAACCATAATAACGATCAAGTCCACGTTCATCATAATAAAGACGTATATCTACTTGTTGATTTTCTTTACTTAGACGTGATTTATGAGTCTTTGCTTTGATAATGTTTCCAATGATCTCTTTACCATCTTTCTCTTTCTTCTTCGAGAGGTATATGATAGTACTAGCAGCGTACTTAAGACCACTGCCTCCACCCATTTCTTTTGTGGGGACATAAGAACCGATGACATCATAAGTGTGGTTTGTAACTATTAATGGAATGTTAGCTTGCCCTAGTTTCAAAGTTAACATCCTAAATGCACCTTTAACAAGTTGTGATTTAGTCATATCACGAACCTGTTTATCATCAAGTGCATCCCTGATTTCCTTCTCAGTGGAAAGCATTCCTAAAGAGTCTAACACAAACATACATTGTTTGCGATTCTCTATGGGGGTTTTAAGATATATATCAACTGCTCTAAGTGCTTTAGATCTAAACTCTTCAATTGTAACTACATTAACTACAACAAGTCTATTCAAATCAATGCCACGAGATTCTAATAATGGTTTATTAACAGCAGCTTCAGTATCGAAATAGAGACAGTAACCGTCAGGATTACTATCCAAAAAGTTCTTGACAACTGCGAGGGAGAAGAAAGTTTTCCCAGTACTGCTTTCACCAGCGATGGCAGTAATCTTATTGCTAGATACGCCACCATAAATGGAACCGCTAACCAGTCCGTTAAAGATGTACGAACCAGTGTCGATGAATTGTTCTGCTCCTTCGATGTCTGCTGCGATTTGGGTATAGTCATCCCCTATTTCTTTTACTATCTCTTTAAGAAAGTCCATCATATACCTCTTTCAATTTTAAATAAATGTTGTGTTTGAAGTCTCTTTTGTTCCAATCATAATGCTCCTTATGTGTAGCATCAACAACTTCAAAAAATTCTTCTTTCGTCAAATCAAGTTCAATCTTCATATTGCTATTCCCTTCTCCTCACGTAAAATTTTCTTATAAGGTCCGCCAGGATTAAGTTCCCTAACTTCTTTCACTTCCTTTAGCAAATGATATAGTCTAGCATCTCCACCAAGAGATAATGCATTAACTATTGTTGCCAAATCTTTGTCATTAATAGGTAATTCCATTTTAGATAAAAAAGGATTCTAAGTTTACAGTTTTTTCCACACTCCATCCTATCGCATCAAGGATGGCTTTAAGTGGTTCTACGAAACTCTTCTCAAATTGTAAGTCATAATCAATGTATTTGTCAAGTCCAAGTTCTGTAGGAAATTCTTGAATAAAGGAAACTACGTTCTCTTGGATTATATTTGGTTTTTTCAGATAAATGAACTTGACTTTTTCTCCATTACCAATGAGTGAGTACTTATTGGTAAGATTTTTCTTCTTCACATAGTGATTAAAAAGAAGAGCACCACGTATATGTATAGGAGTTCCCTTTGCATAGATTGTGGAAGATGCCTGATATTTACGAACATCAGATGCAGTACGAGGAAATGCAATCTCTTCTGGTGGAAGTGTCTTAAATTCCTTACGGCATTTATCAATGAAATCAATCACTTCATCCTCTGTACCATTCATTACAAGTTGAAGTCCATCCTTAATCATAGTACGACAAGGTGCAGGAGTTGATGACTTGACTGCCTCAATACCCATCATCTTCAATTTGGGTTTTTCATAACGAACACCCTCACTATCCCATACGTTCAAGATGTATCTTTTCTTGGCAGTCCATATACCACGTTCAGCAATGTTCTCACGTTTCATGAACATCTTTTGATCATAAGCACTTACGTACTTGGCCAGTTCTTCATAAGCACCCTCAATAAAAGGCTCAAATTGAGTTTCACACACCTTGTTAAGGAACCCAACAACGCTCTCATTAGTTTTCTCTCTGCCCTTGTATACAGCCTCAACCAGAGGACCCATATTAAGATAGATGGAATCAGTATCTGAAGCAATAACATAATCTTCACCCTCAGTTTTTAAAATTTTATTGATGTGAGCATTCATCCTATTCTCAATCCACCGAATAGAGACTTGCCCACTTAAGGTAATGGCTTCAGCGTTAGCCAGTTTGTAATATCGAAAATACTGATTGCCAATAGCACCATAAGCAGAGTTAAGTTGAATCTTCCTTGCCATCTGGATGTTGTTACATCTTGCGATTTCTTTTTCAAGAGTTTTTGTTTTCTTCTTTTCATAATCCTGCTTTGCCGCAAGCATCTTCTTCTTATAAACTGTTCTATCCTTATAAATCTTCTCCATCAACTCTGGTAAAAATCCACGCACATCTTTCCTATACTGTGCTCCATTCGCACAAACAGCAAACTCACCATCAATATTAATATCTTGATTTAAGAGCCCCTCAACGCTCGCACTGGGATGTCTAGTCTCCCAGAGGGTTTCTGGACTGATATTGTACTGCATAATAAGATGAGGATACAGGCTATTAAGGTCAAAAGAGACCACCCAATCATACTTTCCTGGAATCGGTTCTTTGACATAAGCTCCTGCGTACTTTGCGTCTTTATCAGATCTTTCTTTTGGTGGAATAACTATATTCCTTTTTTTGAGATAGTTATAGATTATAGTATCCCACATGCGAACCTGAGAGAATACATCAGCATAATTTGCTTTTGCGTCATATGCCATAACTATGGCAAGTTCAATCAGTTTCATCTTGTCTTCCATACGGTCAACAAGTTCAACGTCAATTATATTATACTCCACAAACTTTTGCCAACCCTTTGTGTAGAAGTCCTTAAACGTATCAAACTCAGAGTGATCGAGTTTCTTTTGTCCAAGTTCTACACTAGCAATATAATCTAATCTATAAGACTCTTGTGCCTTATAAGTAAACTTCTTATAAAGATTTAGGTAATCTAACTGCGTGACACCACCAATATCATAAGAAATATTTTTACGTCCTGCAATATAAATCTCCCTTTCACTCACCAAACCCCAAGGTGACATACGACGCATCAACTTCTCACCAAGGATTCTATCAAGACGACGAACAAGATATGGAATATCATACAACTCACTGTTCCAACCAGTAATAACTTCAGGAGTATTATCCTCAATCATCCACCAGTTTATAAAATCACTAAGGAGTTCATACTCAGTTCTGAATGATTTGTATATTACATTATCCTGTTTATTATTAAATGGACCCAATCCCCATGTACGAATCTGTTTTGTATTATAATCTTGAAGAGTAATAAGTAATACTTCTTCCGCAGCAGATTCTACATCAGGGAATCCATTCTCTGATGCAACCTCAATATCAATTGTAGTTATCTTAATATGATTAGTATCAAACTTAATCTCATCCTCTGGATACTTCTCAGAAATATATTGATATATGTACCTATCGTTACCATATATTTTAAAATTCTCTACACCATCATACTTCTTTATAAACTCCCTACAATCTCTAACAGAACCAGGTTCAACTGATTCAACATATTCTCCTTCTAAAGTTTTATACTTGGTTTTTCTTTTAGAAGAAACAAATAAAGTTGGATAAAACTTCTCACGAGTTGCAAAGTGTTTCCCATTCTCAACACCACGAACCAAGAAGTTGTCACCAACCATTTGGACGTTAGTATAAAATCTCATTACGAAGTTAATTCAATGTATTTGTCTATAACTGTACCAGTAGGATCTGCAATTGTCAAGATATCTTCTGCTCTTACCATGAACTCAGTCTGATTAGTAACATCAGATTTCCAAGGTTTCATATCATCAATACTAGTAAAAAGTAATGGATTAATTAACTTACAATTGGGTTCACCAATGTCAGCATCCATTTCAACAATTTCTGATATTATGACGTTATCAACATCCATTAGGATGCACTTAATTACTTTTTCCACTTAATTTCTCCTGATACATTTTGATTACAGATGGTAAAGGTTCTACAACAGTAACAACCCAATCAGGTTGAACTACTACTTCTTGATCTTTAGATAAAAGAATCCAAGGTGATAATGTTACTTCTACACTACCATCATCATTTTTTTCCTCTTCAGTCAAGAGTAATGGGGTATTTGTAACAACCTTATGTGGTTTATGTAGTAAATATCCTTTTACTTGTTTTTCATCATTGACTAATTCCTTGGCATCAGCAATTAATTGCTCACCAGATTTTAGTATCACCAATTTGATAGACATTTTTAAATCTTTCCTTGCTTACATTATAGCATTAAAAAGGGGGTGTGTCCACCCCCGATATTTAGAACCAGTCCTTTCTGGCGTGATGCTCTGGAACAATCTTTGCTAAGTCCACAGTTAGAAGTCCATCTTCAAAGCTGACGGATCTAATCTCCGTATCATCTGTGATCGTCCAAACTCGTTGGAAGGAACGTTGAGCCAATCCTTTGTGGACAAACGTTCCATCAACTTCTGATTCTTCTTTCTTGCCTTGGATATATAATTTTCCAAACTCTGTATAGACTTTGACTTCATCTTTCTTAAAGCCAGCGAGTGCCATTTCAAGTTTTGATTCATGATTATTTAATTGTACCAAATTATATGGTGGGTAGTTTGATTGTGGAAAATCTGAATTAAAAAATCTATCCAAATAATCATCCATCCCTATGCCATTTTGTCTTATCACCTTCATTAATTCTGGAAGGTTGGCACTATGATATGTTGCTAAGTTAGTCATGGTTCTCCTTTAAAAGCGAGTGTGAATTGTGTACCCCGAAGGCGTACATTACTATTTAACCAAAACTACTCAAAATTGTCAGTGAGGAATACCCCAAATTTTTGTACAGTAATCCCTAATAGATCTATCAGAGGAGAAGAAACCCGAACGTGCAGTGTTGATAACCGACATACGATTCCATGCATCACGATTTACCCACGCTCTACTTACTCTATCTTGAGCATCTAAGTAATCAGAGAAATCGGCAAAGACACAAAAAGGATCATGATTCAAAAGATTATCCAATAAAGGTTCAAACTTTTCTTTATCACCCTGACTGAAATGTCCTCCCTTAATCAGATTAACAACGTCCCAAAGTTCTGCACTCATATGATGCTTAGGATCATATCCATTCTGCCATAATTCTGCAATACCTTTCTCATCATGTCCAAAGAGGAAGAAGTTTTCTTCTCCTACAAGTTCACGTATCTCTACATTAGCACCATCAAGTGTACCAATAGTAAGAGCACCATTCATTTGGAACTTCATATTACCTGTACCTGATGCTTCCTTACCAGCAGTAGAAATCTGTTCTGATAAATCAGCAGAAGGGTATACAAGTTCTCCTAACTTCACACTATAGTTTGGTAAGAATATTACTCTTAACTTACCATCCATATCAGGATCAGTATTTACTACCTCTGCAATATTACAAATAAATTCTATAATCAGTTTTGCCATATAATAACCTGGTGCTGCTTTACCACCAAATATTACTGTGCGAGGAACGACATCGACTCCATTTTTGATTCTAAGATACTGATGAACAATCCACAAAGCAAGAAGATGTTGTCTTTTATACTCATGTATTCTCTTAACCTGTACATCAAAAATACTATTAGGATCTACAGCAATACCAAGATTATCAAAGATATAAGTTGCTAAATTATGTTTACCAATAATTTTAGTAGTTGCAATCTTTTCTAATAACTCAGAATCATATTGTTTCTCCTCTAATTTCTTTAGAGAATCCATATTAGTAATCCAATCTCTACCAACATAATCATCAAGAACTTCACTTAATGGAATATTAGAAGATGCAATCCATCTTCTAGGAGTCACACCATTAGTTACATTGGTAAATTTATGAGGCCACAAATCATAAAACTCTGGCATCAATTGTGTTTTAACTAATTCAGAATGTAATGCTGCAACACCATTCACATGATGAGAACCAACAGTAGCAAGATGTGCCATACGAACTGCCTTATTACCATGTTCATCAATGATGGACATTCTCTCCAACATCCTATCATCACCAGGATAGTGCAGACGTACTACCTGTAAGAATCTTCTATTAATCTCATAGATTATTTCCATGTGTCTTGGTAAAAGAGTCTTGAATAATTTCAAATCCCATTTCTCAAGTGCTTCTGGTAATAATGTATGATTCGTATAAGCAACTGATTTAGTTACTATATCCCATGCAACATCCCACTCAAGATGTCTTTCATCTACAAGTAATCTCATCAACTCTGCAACGGCAACTGCAGGGTGTGTGTCATTTAATTGTACTTGCCAATGATGTGGGAAATCTTCTATAGGATATCCACGTTTCTCTAAACTTCTAATCATATCTTGAAGAGAAGCACTAACAAAGAAGAACTGTTGTTTTAATCTTAATTCCTTACCTTGATCAGTTCCATCATTAGGATAAAGAACCTTAGAAATAGTCTCAGAAGAAACACTCTGTTCCACTGATCCCATATAGTCACCTATATTAAATGCATAGAAATCAAATGTTTCAGTAGCATCTGCTCTCCATAATCTCAACCTATTACAATTATTAACTCTATATCCTATCTGCAGGATATCATATGGAACGGCAATAACTTGTTCTTCAGGAACCCAACGTACTCTATAATTTCCTCTATCCGATACATAATTCTCTACCTTACCACCAAATCCAACATGAACTGATTCATCTGGATGACAAAGTTCCCAAGGCCATTCTCCATGTAACCAATTATCAGTAACTTCTATCTGCTGATTATCCCGTATTTGCTGCTTGAATATACCATACTTATATCTTATACCATAACCAGTAGCAGGTACTTCTAACGTAGCAAGAGACTCCATATAACATGCTGCTAGTCTTCCTAAACCACCATTACCTAAACCAGGTTCTTCTGCAGTATCTAAAACTTGATCTAATCTATATCCATATTGCTCCAATGCTTCTTCTGCTTCTTTCCTTATACCTAAACTTATAAGATTGTTATTTAATTGAGGACCAATCAAAAACTCTGCAGAAAGATACGCCACTTCCTTACCAGAAGGTTCTTCCATAGATAACCAATAATTAATTATCTGATCTCTTACAGCATAACTCAATGCCATATAGAAATCATGAAGAGATGCTTTATCGGGACGTTTTCCTAAAGTATAAAAAAGACGTTCCTTAATGCCATTAGATAAACTATTCGTCAACTTTTTTCTTCTTGCTACCTATATTATACTTTGTTTCTAGTATCCAATCACCTTTGTCCTTATATGCTAATACTTTAATTTGATTTAAAGGTGCTATATCTTGTATTTTATCAGCATCTACAATACCAACTAATCCCCAATCAGCAAGTAATTGAGCAATACGATTTCTACGTTGAATATCATTAGATGTAAGGTTAGCATGTTTGCCATCCAAAGCGAAGAGTTCTTTGAAATGAACAAGATAATATCTTCCTTGCTTATGCAAGATATGACATGATTGATATATTTTTTTCTCCTTACGGGATGCTACCCCAATTCTTGTGAGAGTTTCTCTTACCTTAAGAAAATCATCTGGTTCACTAAGAACCACCTCTACCATTTGTTCAGGTGTCCACTTTACATCAGGCTCTTGAACCACACTCATTGTCTTCCTCCAGTTTCAAATTTAGATTTTATAAAATTAAGTTGTTCTTTGGTTAGGATTCTTAGAGCTTGTTTTGCCTTTTCGTTACTATACCCATAATAACGTTTCACATAATCAAGATCTTTAATCTCATCTTTACGAAGCCAAGGAGAGAATCTCTTCTTAACTCTCAGACTATTTAGTAAAAAATCATATTGAATCTTCTTTGGTAAAAAATGATACTGGTTCATTTCATTAACAAACAAAACACAATCAAGATGTCCTGACAAACACCGATTAATAATATACGGAGAATAATCCTTCTCAAGAGATGGATCCTCATCAATTAAATTCTTTTTTGTTTGATTGATACTATTCAACCAATCTTTCAATTCACTCATCAATAATTAAGCAATACCAATTCCTTACGTTGTTGCTGTTCTTTCATATATTCACCCACAGAACGCATGGTGTATGTATGATCAAATTCAGCAGCAGCCCAACCCATAAATCTATCTCTTATAAGTTGACTGGAGTTATATGATACCATCATATCCATAGATTGTACATCACAATCATGAGCAAATTTATCATGATCAAAATGCTTATGCATTGCACCCTTCTTACCATAAAGATTAGAACCAATCTCATAAGGAGGATCTAAGTACATAAAGATACCATCATGAAGTTGTTCTACCAACAAGTATCCATAAGTATTATTTGTTATATTCCAATCTTTTATTATTTCAGAATACTCTGGAAGTTTTTCAATTCCTCTTAATGAAAAATTAGAATCAGATGCCTGTTTTGAAAAAGAAGATGATTCAGTTAATCCACTAAAACTACATTTATTAACAATGTAAAAAGCAACTGCCCTATCGGTACTACTTTTATCTTTATCATTTATTATTTTCTTTGCTTCTTCAAATAATTCTTTAGCAGTCTCTTGATTTGGATGAGAAACTTTTAACATCTTTATATCACTATAAAGAGAATTTCCATCTTGTTGAAGTCTTGTCCAAAAATTAGCAAGTGGTTCATACAAGTCATTTACCCATACCTTAAGGTGTGGATACATCCTAGTAACATAAAGAGCAACACTACCACCACCAAGAAAAGGTTCTCTAAACTCAGTGTATTCTTTTAAATCAGGGAAATGTTCACCCATCTTGGTGCAAGCACGAGACTTGCCACCAGGATAGCGTAAAGGAGTCTTAAGTGACTTTTTGCTCATAATCTAATTGCAACTGAATTTCAGTATCAAAGTTATTGTAAGTTGGCTCATGTAAAGCACAATACTCACTAAAGGTAATCATCATTTCCTTACGTGATAGTCTACAGTGTTTTGCTGCTTTTGGCAAGTTCCATTTAGCAGAAAACAACATTTCCATTGACTCTCTAGTTTCTACTCTCATTAATAAAACCTTTCATTAGAAAAATCTCTTTGAACTTCATATTCAATAGCATCAAATATTCTAAGTAAAGAATTGGCAAACACTCTATATCCAGAACCAACATATACTTGCCCTAAGACAACCGACACTGTTGCTACACCCCAAAAGATATAATAAAATTTGGACTTAACTTGGTTCCTTTGTTTTTCTTTAGTAATCATTGTTTTTCATCATGTGAATGAGTTAATTTACCAGACACTTCATAAGCTTCCTTATTGCCACCATGTCCATGTGCAATGCCCAGTTCATGCATTTTAGCATGTTCGTCAATAGGGTCACGTAAATCTACTTTACCAGGACCGATTGTAAGATACAATCCATATCCCATAATAAAAAATAATAGTCCTACAATAATAAATACTAAAATCATTTTGGTAATTGACCTCCTTCATGTAAATCTTTAATAGGAAAAGTTATCATCTTTTCCCAAGGTGAATAATTATCAAAGAGAACTGCTGCGTTAGTTCCACTAATTCTTTGAAC
>VTLG01011216.1_pt1 | contig 31388 bp, 14 predicted proteins | sample 4694571 | NCBI WGS metagenome assembly VTLG01 (sample SAMN12604809, study PRJNA352737) | marine metagenome | biome: ENVO:00000447; feature: ENVO:00000209|ENVO:00000569|ENVO:01000036; material: ENVO:00002151; isolation source: viral sequences binned using virsorter ...
TATCTCTTTTCAACAAGTGTGTGGAAAAGTGTTAGTAATAGTGTGGAATATGTGTGTAATTCTTATCAATTAGTGTGGAAATAATGTGGAATTAATGTTAGTTTTTATAGTGATCTTACCGAGCAGAGTATAACACGAACTCGGTTTAATTGTCAAACCCTCGTTTATATTTTGTCAGGATATTACGTTTTTTAAAATATAAGGATTTATACATAATATTATCATAATTCTTGACATTTTTCCACAAGTGATTTAGAATACAAAGTAACACCCAAACCCCTCTAATCTCATGACAGTTTCTAACTATTACGGGCAGAAGAGTAAGTATAGAATAACGTTAGAATTAGACGTACTCGATGACTTTAATCCAAGGCAAATTGATTGGAGGAAAGTGTTAAAAATAGAGGAAAATGAGAACCTTGATTGTTACATAGAAGACATAGATTCTCCCTTGGATTATTATAACTGAAGCGAGTAAAGTGTCCCTATTATGTAAGGGTCAAACACTCTTAATTTACTCACAGTTATTAACAACTTATTATGGCAGATTACGTGAACAATGTATCACCGAACTTTGCAGAATTCTTGCTAGAAAATGCAAACAATGGTGAGGAAATATTGGCAGTTCTGGATGATATTGTGGAGGTGACAGATACAGCACTATAAGTAACAATTAGTAAACACGATTAGGGGCAGGTTGTTGACAGTCTGCCCATTATATTGTAGAATAATAATATACACTTAGTGTGCTTATGAGTTATTGACAGTTAGGACAGTTATTATGCCCCCTATGTTATATTTTGCGGTGCGGGCGTTGCGTTTATAAAAAAGTGAAAGTCCCTAACCTACAACGAACCGAAAACGAGAGCTATATATAAATTTCCCAAAAAAATTTCTGAGGTAAAAAACCCCCTTTATTACTTTTTAAAACATGGCACTACTTGAATATCCATTTTTTAGTATTGAAGAATGTGAAGAGATAAAGGAATATGCCTACAAGAAAGAGAAAAAATTAAGAAAAGTAGATTATATAAATTATGGTAAAACATCTACCGAGAAATATAATAATTCTATCACCACTAATAATTTCAATCAATATAATTTTTTTAAAGATAATCCAGTATATGCAGATAGGTTAGTAAATCTTTTAAAGGAAAAGGAATGCCCCCTTGAATGGCCTATCATGATTCAGAGTTGGATAAACATATATCGTAAAGGTGATGGTATTGGTTGGCACGGTCACCAAGGAAATGGTTTTTCATTTAATATCTTTATTGACGGAGACCCTTCACCTGGACCTGCATATCTACTTATAGGAAGATTTGGTGGTTTAGAAAATAAATATGATTTAAATGTAGTAAGCTTTGAAAATAAAAAAGGTTATATGCAAATATTTCCTTCAAATACATATCATAAAGTTGATCCTGTAAGTTCTGTAAGAATAACTGTAGCTGGTACTATACACAATTATTCAAGTATAAAAGATCCCAATCTAAGTTCTTTATCAATTGATAATAAAAAAGATCCTAATCTTATATTATTAAAATCAAAGTTTAGTGAACAGGACTTTGAGGGAAGTAAATTAGTATAATCATGCAAGAGATAGATTTTTTTAGAACACCTTTTTTCTTATTTAAAGCAGATAAAAATTTTGCTGAAAAAATTTCTGATGAAATTAAAGATATATTAAAAAATAAAAAAAGAGTAGATTATATAAATTATGGAAGTCAAGTAAAGGTAGAAAATAGAAATAAAATTCCAGTCCATCCACTAAGTGATTTGAATTTAAATATCCAAACTAGTATAGGTGGATTTATTAATAATAAGGATTCTGGATTTAATTACAGGAAGATAGAAGATTTTCCAAGTGAAATAAGAAATCATATGATCGAAAATACAAAACAAATTCCAATACCTTTAAAGTTTGGAGATATATGGACTAACGTAACATCTAATAATGATTATAATAGATGTCATAATCATAAAGATGAAGGTGATTTGGTATTTGTTTTATATCTAACCAAAGGAACTCTATGGATACAAAACCCAAACCAAAGAGTAAGATTAGATAAGGTATATAAAACTATAGGATCTTCAATATCACTTGACTTTAACATAGGTGATATGATAGTATTTCCTAGTGACATACATCATTGGGTAGAACCGTTTGATGGAGATTATGATAGAATTACTATAGCAGGTAATATGTGGATTCCAGATCAACCTTGGATGTCACCAGAATTTCAAAAATTTCAAAATAAATTAAAAGAATAAATTAAATAAAGACCTTCTTAAAATGGATAGATCTGAAATTACAACTTATCACATATATGCAAAGGATAGATGTTTGTATCATAATTTAAAGCAAGAAGAATTTGAGGAGACATGGGAGATGTTGAATGTAATGGTAGGATTGTTAAAAACAGATTACGAAGCAGAAGATTTAAGTTATGAGAAAGCAGCACCTACAGTTGGAGTTGGTGGACCTGTGAGAATATTCGCAGAACCTCAAGGAGAAGATTCTTATTAATATGGTTTTATAAAAGTACTTATTGACATATACATAAAATTACTTTATAATTAAAATGAAATAATAGAAACTATGGCATTATATACATCAGTAAACCAACTTCCCAGTCCCAAAGTAGATTTGAATAAACCTGATCTCAAAAAAGATAGAGAATTTGATGTAGAGTATCATAATGATGAGTTTCCATATATTATAATTAATGATCTCTTTGATGAGGAATCTTTAAAATTAGTTTGGGAAGAATTAGATTTTCTTTGTTATGAATGGAAAAATGAATTAGATAAAAATCCTCAATCTTCTGGAAAATGGGGAAGAAATATAACTTCTAGAAGAGAAATGTGGTTAGAAGCAATATATACGAATCCAGTTTTTAGTAATATTATACGAGCAAATGCTTTAACTTTTGATAAAAATCCACAGAAAGATAAAGAGAATGGTTTTTTAGAAATCTTACATAAACATGATCATTGGTTTTTTAAAAAATGTATTATTATGGGTAGACATTTTCTTTTAAATTATTATGAAGATAGAAATTATTATCTACCTCATTCAGATGAAGGTTTAATGACGTGTTTACATTGGTTTTATAAAGAACCTAAAAGTTTTGAAGGTGGTGAATTTGTCTTTACTGATTATGATAAAAAAATTGAATTAGCATCTAATAAGATGATAATATTTCCTAGTATGATTAAACATGAAGTTACTCCTATTATAATGAAAGAAGAAGATAAAGGTAAAAAATTAGGAAGATGGTGTATTACTACTTTTCTTGCAGATACAGATATGAATCGATAAAAAACTTTAAATGATTGACATATACATAGAATTACTCTATAATTGAAATGAAGTAATTAAAGTTTATGGCAAAAGGATTTACTGTTAAGGCCAAAGCACCTACAAAGGAAGCACCCAAATGGGATATTCCTGCAATTAAAGAAAGATGGAAAGGTAAGACAATAGTATTCTGTTTACCTGGCAGAGGTTGTTCTTATACCTTCTTAAAGAATTTTGTACAACTGTGCTTTGATATGGTACAGTCTGGAATGAGTATACAGATATCTCAAGATTATTCATCTATGGTGAACTTTGCAAGATGTAAGTGTCTTGGTGCAAATGTTCTTCGTGGACCTAAGCAGATACCTTGGGATGGTAAACTTCAGTATGATTGGCAACTCTGGATTGATAATGATATTGTCTTTGATGCAAACAAGTTCTGGCAACTCTGCGATCTAGCAATCCCTGCGAATGGTGAGGAAAAGCAAATCGCAGCAGGCTGGTATGCCACAGAAGATGGCCATACTACATCAGTAGCACATTGGTTAGAAGAGGATGACTTCCGTAAGAATGGGGGAGTTATGAATCATGAGACTGTTGAATCTATGGGCAAACGCAACAAGCCTTTCACAGTTGACTATACAGGTTTTGGATGGGTATTAATTAAGAAGGGTGTCTTCGAGAATATGGAATATCCTTGGTTTGCTCCTAAGATGCAAGTCTTTGAGTCTGGTGGAGTACAAGATATGTGTGGTGAGGACGTGTCTTTCTGCCTAGATGCTAAAGAAGCAGGTATTGAGACATGGTGCGACCCTCGCATACGTGTAGGACATGAAAAGACTAGGGTGATTTAATGGCAAAGGCAACGCAAGGAGCATGGGGAACCGTCAAACTCGTCTCGATGCCCAAAAAAACTCGTCAAGGACGCTCGGCAAACACACTCCTATCCGCAACTTCTCGCAATAAAGCAAAAAAGAAGTACCGAGGACAAGGAAAATAGGTTAAGGGGGGAGCAATCCCCCTTTTTTTATTGTTAAATAGTAAAAACATACTAAAATTATGGAAAACTCCAAGAAAAAGATGCTAAGAGAGGTTTCAAATGACCATCTTACTCCAAAAAAACGTGATGATTTAGTACAAAGTGAAATATTTGGAGATTTTGAAGAAGATGAACTTGAATATGACGATCAAACAATGATTATTTGAAACAATCGTTTGCAATCCTTAATAAATAAAAGATAATCGCTGTATTAGTGTGCCAGTAGAACGGGTCAGTCAAGGTTTTAAAGACATTAGCATGACATTTCAGTCTAATCCACTGAATGATGACCTTATTGCGATTAAAAATGAAAACGCAATTGCCCGTTCTTTGCGAAATATTGTATATACATTACCTGGAGAGAAGTTTTTTAACCAATCTTTTGGTTCAAGGATCACTGAATCTCTTTTTGAAAATATAGATTCGATAACCGCTACTGTTATTGTTGATGAAATTCGTGAATCTATTAACATATATGAACCTAGAGTGAAATTAATTGATGTAAAAGCATTTCCTGATTATGAAAACAACGGTTTTGATGTAATTATCATATATGACATCGTTGGATCAGAAGTTCCAGCACAAGAATTACAATTTGTTTTGCAGTCTAGTAGATAAAAATGCCATTAGCTAACTTTTCTAACTTGGATTTTGACCAAGTTAAATCAACTTTACAAGAATATCTTAAATCTAACTCGAATTTTACAGATTATGACTTCGAGGGGTCTAATCTTTCTACGATTTTAGACGTTCTGGCATATAATACCTACATTACATCTTATAATGCAAACATGATCACCAATGAGGTGTTCATTGATACTGCAACTTTAAGGAAAAACATCGTTTCATTAGCAAGAAACATAGGTTATACACCACGTCCAAGGCAAGCAGCACGAGCAACAGTGTCTTTCTTTGTAGATACTGGTGGAATTACCCCTGCACCTGCTTCTTTAACCCTTAAAAAAGGTCCAGTGGCAGCATCATCAGGTTCTTTTGGTGGACAATCCTTTATTTTTTCAATTTTGAGTGATATTACAGTTCCAGTTCTTGATGGAATTGCAACTTTTAATGATGTTGAGATATATGAGGGTACATTATTAACTCAAACTTACACTTATTCAGCAAGAATTCCAAATCAGAAGTTTATTTTACCAAATATTGGAGTTGATACTGATTTAATTTCGGTTAAAGTTAATCCTACGGAAGCTTCCGCTACAGAAACGAAATATAGTTCACAAGATAGTCTTTTTGATGTAAAATCTGACTCAAAAGTTTATTTTTTACAAGAAATTGAAGATGAAAGATATGAAATATTCTTTGGAGATGGAATTTTTGGACAGGCACTGGAAGATGGTAATTTTATAACAATTAATTACATAACTTCTAATGGTGATACTGCAAATGGAGTAAGTTCTTTCAATTTTTCGGGAAGAATTCAATATACACGTAATGCAAATACTTATAATGTTACAACTGGCATTTCTTTACTCACAACTGGGATAATTGCTTCAGGTGGAGAGACAATTGAGTCTGTAGAATCAGTTAGGAAATTTGCTCCACGAATTTATGCTTCTCAAAATAGAGCAATTACTGCAAATGACTATGAATCATTAATTCCAGCAAAAATTTACCCCGAAACAGAGTCAATTTCTGTTTTTGGAGGTGAGGATTTAATTCCACCTCAATTTGGAAAGGTGTTTATCAGTATAAAACCAAAAACTGGTGATTTTCTTCCAAATTTAGTCAAAGAACAGTTAAAATTGAAGTTAAAAAAATATGCAGTAGCAGGAATTGTCCCTGAAATACTTGATTTGAAATATCTTTACCTTGAAGTTGACTCAAAAATATATTATAACTCAAATTTAGCAGAATCTGCAGCATATGTTTCTAGTCTTGTTCAAAACAATTCTAATAAGTACGCAGAATCAACAGAAATGAATAAATATGGTGCTAGATTTAAATATAGTAAATTTTTATCTATTATTGATAATAGTAGTGAAGCAATTACTTCAAATATTACAACAATTAATATGAGAAGAGATTTGAGAGTTGTTTTAAATTCTTTTGCAGAATATTCTATTGGATTTGGTAATGAATTTTATATTAAGAGAATGAGTGGGTATAATATCAAATCATCTGCATTTAGAATTGCAGGAATAATGGATGATGTATATATTGGTGATATTCCTAATACTAATAGAACAAATGGGTCATTATTTTTCTTCACTGTTCCTTCTATAGATTCAACATCTCCTACTATTGTAAGAAGAAATGTTGGAACAATAGATTATAAGAATGGAGTGGTTACTTTAAATCCTGTTAATATTCAATCAGGAATGCTTAAGGATGGTCAGACTATTATTGAAATATCAGCATGTCCACTTTCTAATGATGTTATTGGATTACAGGATCTTTATTTGCAACTAGATATTAATAAGAGTAATTTTGAAACCGTGGTTGATGAAATTGCATCTGGACTTGATCCTTCAGGTTCTAATTATATTACCACATCAAGTTATGCAAATGGTAGTTTAGTTCGTTCTGGTGGACGGAATTCTACTGCAGGTGGTGGAGGTACTACAACTACTACTCCTACTACAACTTCAGGTTCAACATACTAAGATAGAAAAAATTATAAAATGTCTACAAAAAAAATCCAATTTAACAACATAGTTCAGAATCAGCTTCCACAATATGTAAGGAGTGATTATCCGTTAGTTGCTGAGTTTTTAAAATCATATTATCAAGGTCAAGAATATAAGGGTGGACCTATTGATCTTGTACAAAATATTGACGAATATACAAAAGTTGGTGAGCAAGTTGGTCTCACTGAATATGTTGGATTAGGTGCTTCTGTAGGTATTGCTAGTGATGTTATTCAAGTCGATATGCAAAACAACCCAACAGGGACGTTGGGATTTCCTGATGCTTATGGATTAATAAAAATTAATGATGAAGTTATTACATATACTGGAATAACTACATTTGCCTTTACGGGATGTGTTAGAGGATTTTCTGGTATTACTTCTTATAGAAGTCCAACTGATCCAGAACAATTAGTATTTAAATCTACTACTGCACAAAAACATGATAAAGGTGATAGTATACAAAATTTAAGTTCTCTTTTCCTTAAAGAATTTTTAACTAAAACTAAACATCAACTTACACCAGGATTTGAATCTAGGAATTTATCTCCTGATTTGGATCAAAATATTTTTATAAAACAATCAAAAGACTTTTATTTAAGTAAAGGAACTGATAGAGGTTTTGAAATTTTATTTAAATCCTTATATAACGAAGATGTAAAAATTATAAGACCTTCTGAGTTTCTTTTTACACCATCTAATGCAAATTATAAGATTACCAAAGATTTTGTTGTAGAACCAATATCTGGTGATCCAATGAATTTGGAATTATCTACATTATTCCAAGATCCATATCAAAGTCAAAGTATTGAAAAGGCATATGCTCCTATAACTCATGTTGAATCAATTAAGGTTAGTACAGGAACTACATTTTATAAATTAAGTATTGATGCAGGATATAATAGAGATTCAAGAGTAGAAGGATCTACTTATGGAACTTTTATTACTCCTCCTAGAACAAGATTAATTGGGGAAGTAGGTGCAGGTATTACTGTTATTGATGTAGATTCAACTGTTGGTTTTGGAACTACTGGAGAATTGCATTTTCAATATATTGACAATACTACTGGAATAAGTTCTTATACATCAAAATCTTTAACTCAATTTTTTGGTCTTAGTGGAATTGGAAAAACTATTTTAACTGGTGCAACTATTGGTATCAATACTTTTGCATATGGAAAATCAGTAATTGATGATGAAACTATTGAAGTAAGGATCACATCTGTTATTGATAGTGTTGAATATGAAAATACTAATTGTCTTTTTGAAAAGGATGATACTGTAAAAATTAAAACTTTAGGAATTGGAGATACTGGATACAAAGTAAAGGAATGGTTCTATAACGTTTCTCCTGTATATCAAGTAGATAATATTACTCTTAAAGATGCTTCTGATTGGACTTATGAAATTGTTTTAACAACAGATCATGATTTTAAAATAGGGGATAAATCTGTTGCTATTCTTGTGGGTAGTGATGGTAGAAATTTGCCAGTATCAGATATAACTCAATTAACATCTGCAAGATCTTTTATTATTAAAGGTCAGGGACAAATTGATACTGGGTTGGATTATACTATAGAAAGGCAAATTTTAAAAGCAAATGCTATTAATTTTCCAGAAACTTCTGATTTTGCTACAAATATACAAAATGTTTATAAACAAAAAGATGAAGACAAATTACTTATAGCATCTCCATCTCTTCCAACTTATGGTTCCCAATCACTTGGTGTTAATGATGGTAAGATTATTTTTAGTGGAAGTTTTAGTGGTGATGAATATGAAATCGTAACAAATGCAACAACAAGTCCATCTTTAGTTCCTATTGTTGATCATGGATTTTATACTGGTGATGCAATCTACTATACACCCCAAATAGTTAATGATGCTTATGTAGATCCTACTAGTGGAACTTCTATAGACAATTTTGTTATTAAATCATCTTTGATGGATGAAGGTCTTTATTTTATAAAAAGAATAAATGCAACAACAGTTAAATTTGCTAAAAGTGCTTCTGATCTCTATAATGAAAAGTTTGTTAATATTGATAATGATGGATCAAGAACTGGTATTGTAACTGACAACAAAATATCACCATTTAAATTTAATAATAAGACATTAACTTCTCAAAAATTATTAAGAGAAGTATGTCCTCCTGATAATACAGGAACTGTATATGAAACTACACCTGGACATACTGGTATATTGGTAAATGGTGTAGAAATTTTAAATTATAAATCTTTTGATCAAGTTCACTATGGAGAACTTAAAAGTATAGATGTTCTTGCTGGTGGAAGAGAGTATGATGTAATTAATCCACCTTTTTTACATATTAAAGATTCTGTTGGTACTGGTGCTACTGGATATGTTGCTGTATCTGGATCTTTAAGAGAGATGAGAATTGTTGATTCAGGATTTGATTATAAAGAAACACCTACACTAAAAATTGAAGGTGGTAATGGATCAGGTGCTCGTGTTTCTGTAAATATGGAAGTTAAAGATCATTCTGTTGCTTTTGATTCTGATTCTCCTAGAATAGGTCTTGATACAGATACCCTATCTTCTACAATTGGATTTACTACTTATCATAAATTTAGAAATGCGGAACAAGTCATATATGTAACAAATAATCAAGATGTTGTTGGTGGATTAACTACTAGTTCAACTTATTATGCTGCTCTTGTCGGAACGGGTGGAACTACAATAAGACTTCATAAAGATGAAGCAGGTGTTCTTGCAGGTATTAATACGATTACCCTAACTTCTAGAGGTAAGGGAAAACAGTTTATAAAATCTGTTGAGAAAAAATCAGTAGTTGAATCTATCACTATCCTTAATGGTGGAACTGGATATCAAAATAAAAAAAGAACTGCTGTGCCAGCAGGTATTAATACAGCTTTAAATTTAATAAAAATTGAAAATCATGATTATAAATCTGGAGAGATTGTAAATTATACTTGTGAGGGAACTCCTATAGCAGGTCTTACTACTTCTACTGATTTTTATGTTACTAAAGTTGATAATGATAATTTTAAATTATCCAGTGTTGGAGTAGGAACTACAAGTAGTGATTTTTACTATCAGACAAAACAATATAGACCTCTTACTAATATTGGTGTAGGAACTCATGTTTTTAATTATCAAGATATTACTGTAAGTATTAGTGGCGATGTTGGTATTAATTCAGTTGGATCTGATACTTTTGAACTTAAAGTTCAACCTATAATTAGAGGTGAAATAACATCTATCCATTTATCAAATAATGGAGTTGGGTATGGTGCATCTGAAATTATTAATTTTGTTAGAGAACCAGAAGTAACTTTATTATCTGGATCTAATGCACAATTAACTCCTATTGTTAGTGATGGAAAAATTATTGAAGTTATTGTAGAAAATAAAGGTAATGATTATAATTCTCCACCAAATTTACAAATAAATGGAGATGGTATTGGTGCTGTTATAACTCCTATTTTAAAGGTAATTGATCTTAATGGAAATGCTTCATCTGTTGGTATTGGAACAACTGTAAAATATGTTTTAGATTCAGTTAATCTAATTCAGGAAGGAGCTGGATATACTCAATCTAATACTTCTATTGATGTTATTAATTCTGGAACTGAGAGTAAAACTCGTTCTAATATTCAAAAGTGGAATGTTAATTTATTTGAGAAATATTATCAAACTCAACAAATTACTGATGATGATGGAATTATAAAAGATGGGAATATTGAATTGCAATATAATCATTTATATGCTCCTAGAAAATTAAGACAAAGTGTTTATGCCACTAATCAGGAAGGTAAATCTTTATATGGTGAACCAGATTTAAGAAAGGTTAATGGTCAAGAAACTCCATCAGATAATCATTCACCTATTATTGGTTGGGCATATGATGGTAATCCAATTTATGGTCCTTATGGATATATTAAGAAAGCAGGTGGAACAATAACTCAGATGAAATCTGGGTATGTTGAAGAAGCTTCTCTTAAAGAAAATAGACCACCATTAAGTATTTTCCCTGCAGGGTTCTTTACTGATGATTATACTTATAAAGCAGTAACTGATGAAACTGTTTTAGATGAAAATAATGGAAGATTTTGCGTAACTCCACAATTCCCAAGTGGAACTTATGCCTACTTTGCTACAATTGATGATTCTGGTGCAGAACAAGGTGGACAGTTTAATACCTATAAATTACCAGTATTCCCATATTTGGTAGGTAAAAATTATTATTCTACACCAAATGATTTTAATTTTTTAACTACATCAAATCAGGATGACTATAATTTTGATAATAGTGATTGGTGTAGAAATACTACTCCATATAATTTGATCTATAATGATGAAGCATATTATCCTTATATGCCACTTCCTAATAATCTATCTCAAAGTATAGATGTTACTGGAACTAAACCAGGTTTTGTAGATAATATTGGAATTGAAACTGGTGGTAGAAATTATAAAATTGGTGATAAAGTAGTATTTAATAATACAGATACTAGAGGAAGAGATGCTAATGCTACAGTTTCAAGACTTCTTGGTAAACCAGTAAGTAGTGTAAGTGCTGCTACTAGTAGTATAACAAATGTAGAAATATACCCTTCAGACCAAAAAGGAATTTATAGCATTGTTTCTACAGAACCTCATCAATGGGTTAATCGTGATATTATTACAATTACTGGATTATCTACTACTTCTTCAGAAATTGAAGGAATTTATAATGCTGGAATTACTTCTACAAAACTTACTGTAACTGGACTAGGAACTACTGCTGTTGCTATTGGAACTGATGGTGCTACAGGTATAGTAACTCATATTGATGTTCGTGGAGATTTGTCAAAACTCCAATCAAACGATCTTCTTGGAATTGGAACAGAAACATTAAAACTATTAAATGTAGAACCTCTTCTTTCAAGAATTAGAGTTTTAAGAGCTGTTAATGGAGTTACTGGAGTTTCTCATACTGTAACAACAGAAATTCTTGAAAAACCAAGAAGACTTACTGTTAATTCTGGATTTAGTTCAGATTATGAATATAGAGTAAATCAGCAAATTTATTTCAATCCTTCTGATTCTGTTGGTTTAGGTACAAGATCAGGAGTTGGTATTGGTAGTACAATTGCATTTAGTAATCCTGGAATTGGAATAACTCAACTATTCATTCAAACAAAAGCAATTTATATTCCTGATCATGGATTAAAAACTGGAGATAAACTAACTTATTCTCCTAATGGTGGAACTGGTCTTAATGTTAGATGGGATGGATCAGATGCTGTTGATACAGGTATATCAACATTAACAGATGGTCAAACAGTTTATGCTGGAGTTATTACAGAGGACTTAGTAGGTATATCCACTGTTAAGGTAGGTTTAGGTAGTACAGGTACTTTTGTGGGCATTGCAAGCACACAGAGGGGTAGTACAACAGTATTCTTCTCTGGATTGGGTACTGGGGTTTATCATAGCTTTAAAACGAATTATGATGTAATTACTGGAGAAATTCGTAGAACCACTGCTACAGTTTCCACTGGAGAAACTCATGGTTTATTAAACTATGAAAATGTTTATATGAGTGTTCTTTCAGGTCTTACAACAACTGTAACTGTTAAGTATAATGATTATCAGAGAAGAATGGTAATTGATCCAAAATCATTTACTTCTTCTGGTGTTAATACCACTACGAATGCATTTACAATAAATGATCATGGATATAATACTGGGGATAAAATTATCCATACTGCATCTACTCCTGCTGGTGGTTTAGAGAATAATGGGATTTATTATATTGTAAAGGTTGATACTAATACTTTTAAATTAACAAAAACTGATTATGATGCAAGAGAACCAAAACCAGATGTTGTAGGTATTACTAGTACTTCTGCAGGTACAATTAATTCTATTAACCCATTAATAAAAGTATATAAAAATTCTGTAGTTGAGTTTGATCTTTCTGATGCATCTTTAGGATATGTTGCTCAATCTACAAATTATCCTGCATTCTTAATGAATTTTTATAGTGATGAAAATTTAACAAAAGAATGGGATACTTCTCCATTATCTCAAACATTTAATATTACAAGAAATGGAACTCCAGGAGTATCAACTGATGCTAAAGTTAGTTTGCAAGTTACTAAAGATATTCCAGAAAAACTTTATTATAACTTAGTTCCTGTTGTTGAAAGTACATTACCTTTTGTCAAAAAGGGAATAGTTGTAGATAGTGAAGTTTTATCTGGAAACGAGATACAACTTACTGATAGTGATTATGCTGGAAAACAAAGGGTTACAATAGGTGCTACAAATGAATTCTCATACACATTAAAAGAACCACCAGAAAGACTTTCTTATGGTACTACTTCACTTGTTTCATATGAAACTGACAGTCCAACTGCATATGGTGCAATTGCTAATTTTGAGATAAAGAATAGAGGGAGTAATTATTACAATCTTCCTGGTATTTCTACAATTAATACTGAAGTTGGTAGTGGTGCAATTATTGAAGCAAAAAGTACTTCAATAGGAAAAATTAAGAAGTTGAAGGTCAAGGATATTGGATATGATTTCCCATCAGATATTACGTTAAAACCAGATGCTGCATTACCTCAGATTATTAAGATAGATGCTTTAATGTCTATTGAATCTGTAGGAATAACTTCTTTTGGAAGAGGATATATTTCTGCTCCAGAATTAATTCTTATTGATGGTAAAACAGATAAACCTATTTTAGATGCTGATTTAAAATATACATTAGGCAATTCAAATGTAGAAATTCTTAAAAATACTAAAGGTATTAGTAATGCACCAGCTAAAATTATTACCGATAGGAACAGTAATGGTATTGGAATTGCTACTGTTGGATTTAATACTGAAAATTATGATGTAACTGTACAATTATCCGTTGGATTTAGTACTGCTGAGAGTTTCCCAATTGCCGTTGGTGATAAAGTATTTGTAGAGGGTGTAGGTGTAGGAATTGGTACAACTGCTAGAGGATATAACTCTAAAAATTATGATTATAAACTATTTGAAATAACAGCAGTTGATCAGAACTATGGTGGTATTGGAACTGTAACATATAATCTTTCAAATTACTTTACAGGGTTAGCTCCTGGTATGTCTCCAGGTACATATGATTTTATTAATTCTTCTGGAAGAATTGTTCCTGAAAAGTTTATGCCAACTTTTGATATTAAATTAAAACCTAATGATTTTGCTAAAGGTGAAGTAGTTACGGGTTCAATTAGTAGTACTAGAGGAACTGTTCAGAATTGGAATCCAAATACTGGTATTTTAAGAGTTACTAATACTGATGGGTACGTAGTTAATGATGTTTTAAAGGGATTAAGTTCTGGTACTCAAGGACTTGCTTCATCTATAAAAACTTTCGATTCTTATATAAAATTAAATGCAACTTCTAGAGTAGAGAAAGGATGGGAAACAGATTCTGGATATCTTAATAATAATTTGCAGAGAGTTCAGGATAGTGATTATTATCAAAAACTTTCATATTCTTTAAGTTCTAGAGTTGATATGGAAAAATGGGATAATCCTGTTTCTTCTCTCAATCATACATTAGGATTTAAAAAGTTTTCTGATTATCAATTAGAATCAACTGCTTCTACTAAAGTTGGATTATCTACTGAATTATCAGATTTTTCTGTAGTAAATGATCTTTATGGTATTGGTGATTTAAATTGTGTATATGATTTTGATTTAGTATCTGAGAATGCATTAAAAGTTAATGAAAATGATTCTGTTTCTACTGAAATAACTTTCTCAAGTAGAATATTAAAAGATTATTCAGAATCTGTTGGAAACAGAGTTGTTTCTATAGACGATTTTAGTGGTACATTTAATAGTAATCCAAGAGCAACTAGATTTAGTACTGTTAATAGATGGACATTAGCAGATAGAAGAGCATTAAAATATATTACATTTGTAAGAGATAAAAGATTTGGTGCTCAAAGACAATTAATGATTGTTGATATCATTCATGATAGCACTTTTGGATATATTAACCAGTATGGAAGAGTTGAAAGTGTTTATGATCAAGGAGATTTTGATTTTGCTATTTCTGGTAGTGAAGGAGTATTGAACTTCTATCCAGTCAAATATTCTGTAAATGATTATTGGGTTGGTAGTATTTCTTATAATCTTGATGATAATTTATTAAGTACTGGTAGCACTGTTATTGGTAGATCAATAGTTGACTCTGAAAGTGTTACGATAGGCACTGGAACTGGAACTACAACAATTGTAGGTATTGCAAGTACTTATAGATCTGCCAAGATTATGATTAATATCAATCCTGATATTAGTGGTACTGAGCATGAATTCAATCAACTGAATATTATTCATAATGGTGATGAAGTTGATATAATGGAATATGGGAGAATGACTACAGTTTCTCAACCAGAAGCAATTGGTGGTTTGGGAACTTATCGTGGTTATATTGATGGAACACAATTAAAGGTTGATTTTATTGCTAATTCTAGTGTTGGTATAGGAACAACTGGTGTTATTAATACCATTCTTGTTGGTATGGCAGATTCTGCTTATACTGGTATTGGAACCGTTGATCTTAAACATGCAAGATTAGAAGATAGAACAACTGAAATTTCGTCTTCATCATCACCTGGAATTAATACAGTTGGTTCATGGCCTGTTGAATATGAAGCTGCTTATGGAACTGTTCAGGTTACTGATACAACAAATCAAGCATATTCTATGTTTGAATTTGCTGTGGTTACTGATTTTGTATCGGGTTCAACAGCAGAAACATTTGATGTAGATTGGGGTAATGTTTCTTCTGGGGTTTCTCCTACTGGACTTGGTACTTTTGGATCTAAAGTATCTTCTGCAGGAACTGTATCATTACTCTTTACTCCTGTAGCAAGTATTAATGCACAAGTTAATGTGTATATGAATGCTGTAAGAATACAGGATGACACTAAAGATACAATAGATTTTAATAATGGAGTTATAGAAAGTGGATTTGGTGAATATACTGGAACTGAAAGTGCTGTATTAAGGGCATTTGGATTATCTCATAAAACTGATCCAATCTTTAGAAAACCATTTGATGGTAGTAATACAGGTATAGTTAATACTACAAATAATACTATCAATCTTCCAAATCATTTCTTTGTTACTGGTGAGGAACTTGTCTATAGTAATCCTGGTACTGGTTATACTATGGCACTTGGAATTGCTAGTACTGATGGATTTGCTGGAATTGGAACAACTACTTTATTACCAAGTACAGTATATGCAGTTAAGATTGATGATGAAACCATTAAGCTTGCAGAGAGTGTCTCTAAGGCACTTCAGACCGTCCCAGAGGTGGTTGATATTACAAGTGTAGGTATTGGAACTTCTCACTGTTTTAATGCGGTTAATCAGAATAAAAAAGCATTAGTATCAATAGATAATATTCTCCAATCTCCGATTGTTTCCACTGCTGTAACTACACATCTAGCAGATCAAGTATTCACTACTAGCGATAATATTGAATTTGCTGGAATTACGTCATTCTATGGGGGTGACTTGATTAAGATTGGTAATGAAATATTAAGAATTGATGCTATTGGTTCTGGGGGGAATGATAATCTTATTAAAGTTAGAAGACCTTGGGCTGGAACTGCTTTGGCAGGATATGGTACAGGAACTTTAATTACTAAAGTAGATGGTAATTATAATATTGTTGATAATACAATAAACTTTGTAGAAGCACCTTATGGTAATGTTCCTCTAAGTACTGCTACAAATCCACCAGATTCAAGAGATTGGGTAGGAATTGCTACTGGATCTAGTTTTGAAGGAAGAACATTTATGCGTTCTGGTGTTCCAGATACTGCAAATGAGCCATATTGGAGAAACTATATTTTTGATAGTATTTCTAATGAGTTTACTGGGCAAAAATCTGAATTTACTTTAAAATCAGGTGGATCTAATGTTTCAGGAATTGTTACTGATACTGCGATTGTTCTTATTAATGATGTTTTCCAAACTTCAGGTGCAACTAATGAATTTACAATAACGGAAGATGCTACTGTTGGTGTAACAACAATTTCATTTACTGGTACTGGAAGTTCTACAACTGATACAAATGTAGGAAATCTTCCTAGAGGTGGAATAATTGTTTCTGTTGGATCTAGTGAAGGATTTGGATATCAACCTTTAGTTGCTGCTGGTGGAACAGTCACTGTTGCTGCTGGTGGAACCATTAAATCTATTAGTATTGGTAATACTGGTTCTGGTTATAGAGCAGGTATTCAAACGGTTAATGTTGGTATACAAACTCTAAGTCGAGTTGGTACAAATGTAATTGGAATAGGAACAGCACAAATTACAACTGGACATATTACAGGAATTGCTGTTACTAATGCAGATCATATTTTCTATTCATCTAGAAAAGTTGCAAATGTTGGATATAGTTCAGTTACTGGTATTTCTACAATAACAACTCAAACTAATCATGGATTATCAGCAGGTGATGAAATAACACTTTCTGGTATTGCCTTTACTTGTGATTACTCACCTAGAATTGGTATTCATACCGCAGTGTATGATAATATTTCTGGTATTATGACAGTTACTACTGCTGTTGGTCATGGATTATCAACTAGTGGTCAGAAGAGTGTTGTTATCTTTACTGGATTAGCATTTACTTGTGGATTGGATAATGGAGCATCTACTCATTATTATCCAAGAGGACAAGATTCTGCATATCATACTGCAGTTAAGATCACTAAGGATGGTGCTAAGAAAACTATAACAAATGCAGTCTATAGTCCTAATACGGGTATTATGACTTGTACTGTTGCTAGTCATGGTTTTTCTAATGGTGATAAAGTTAAATTTGGACTTGATTCATTAACATTTACTTGTGATAAAGATGATCATGCAACTTCCCATACTTATCCTAGAGAATCAGATACTATTGCTGGTAAGTGGATAACTGTTTCTAACGTAACTACAAATACCTTTAGAGTTAATGTTCTTCCTATAGCACCTTCTACTAATACAGGAGTTCATACCTTTGTTAGCGCACTTACTGATGGACTTACACATAATGATGGAGATATTGCAATTGATGTAGGATATGCTGCTAATGGAGATCAGTTTACTCATCAGTTTGTATCTGCTACTTCTGGTGCTGTAGTTGCTGGTGGATCTTATGCACATAGGTATGTTGGTTCTACTTCTGGTGCTGTAGTTGCTGGTGGTAATTATGCTCATACATTTGTTAGTGCTACTGCTGGTGGTGTAACTGTTACTGGAATAGGTACTACAACCCCCACAGATGCTACCTACGATGCTTCAACTGGTGATTTAGTACTAACTATACCTTCACACCCTTATGCAATTACTGATACGGTTGGAATTGCCACTAATGCTATAACATTTAAGTGTGCATTTGATTCATATACTTCTAATCATGCATATCCTCGTAATACTGATCCTATACTAGGAATAACTACTGACATTACTGCTAAGACTGCTGACACAATTACTATTAATGTTGGTATGTCTACTTTGGTTAGTTACAATGTTTCTGACGCAACTTATAACCCAGATCAAGGTGAACTTACATTAACTATTGGTAGTCATAGTTTACGTGGACCAAGTTACTATACAGTAACAGATGCTGATTATGATCCAAAAATTGGTATTATGACATGTACTGTTGGATCGGGTGTTACCTTATCAAGTGGAGAGAAGATTAGGTTTGCTTATGATTCTTTAACCTTTACTTGTGCTAAGGATGATCATGCAACAAATCATACTTATCCAAGATCTGGTGCTGGTGGTACTGCAGATGCTGTAGGTGCTAGATGGTTGCCAATTTCTGGTGTAACTACTAACCAGTTTGAGGTTCAGGTTCTAGATACTATTCCTTCATCAAATACAGGTGTTCATACCTTTGTTTCGGCAACAGCAAATGGACTTATTGTTGCTGGTGAATCTGTTAAGGTTAATCAGGATAGTTTGAAGTTTAGATGTGAGATGGATGATTATGCAACGGTTCATACTTATCCAAGATATACTGATCCAGGATTTAGTACTTCTTTAGGAATTACTTCAACAACTACTACTGCTATTACACTTAATGTAGGTACATCTAGAACTACCAATTATAGTATTTCTACTGCAATATACAGTGCTTCTGCTGGAATATTAACAGTAAGTATTGGTGCAGGTCATAGTCTACTTAAGGGGCAAAGTATTGGTATAAAAACTGAATCTTTATCCTTTAGATGTTCAAGAGATAGTTATGCAACTGTTCATAGATATCCTAGAAAACCAGATCCTTATTACACAGGAACAACAGTTACTGCTGTTGGTGTAGGAACTACTACATTTGAGTGTAATATTGGAGTATCCACTGTTCCAACTTTCTATGTTGGATTGGGATCTGTTCAGTCTGCAATTATAGCTCCTAGATTAACTAATAATTCTGGAAGCAAGTTTGATGTTGCAGCAAACGGAAGTGAAGTTTTACGTGTTATTGATAACAAGACATTTGAGACTCAAACTGGAATATCCACTAGAAATCATGAATATGCTAGAGGTGGAGTGGTAAATGGATATAATAAGGTAGTATTTGATGATCCATTATCTTATAGTAATATTCCTTTAGAATATAGTGATACATCTTCTGGAATTGGGACAAATGCTACTATTGATATTGTTGTTGGTCAAGGTTCTAGTGTAATTAGTTTCACTGTTCAAAACACTGGTAGTGGTTATGGTAATCTTGAGAAATTAACAGTTCCTACTGGTGGTACTACAGGTATTCCAACTGATCCAAGTAAAACCTTTACTGAAATGTTAATTGATATTGAAAGAGTATTCAGTGATGAATTTACTGGATGGTCTGTTGGTCAATTGGAAGTTCTTGATAATGTTGAAAGATATATTGATGGTAGTAAAGTTGACTTCCCATTAACACTTAATGGAGAATCAGTTTCTATTGTTGCTAAGAAAGGATCTAAGATTATTGTTGAAGATATTTTATTAGTCTTTGTTAATAACATTCCTCAAGTTCCTGGTAAAGGATATAAATTTGAAGGTGGTAGTGTAATTACATTTACTGAAGCACCTAAGATTGGTGATACTGTTGAAATTATTTTCTATAAAGGAACTGGATCTCAGGACGTTGTTGAAAGAAAAGTTATTGAAACTGTAAAACAGGGTGATGATTTAACTATTGGACGTTTACAAACTCAAGATACTTGGTTACAAGAAACTGCTAGGGTTCCTATTAGTGTTGATTCTACTGACGTTGTTTCAACTCCTCCATATTATGGACCAGGAAATACTCCAGATACTAGTTTAGAAAGACCAATTAACTGGTGTAGACAAACAGAAGATAAGATTATTAATGAAATTGGTGTAGGAAAAGATAGGGAAATTTATGAACCTGTTATTAATCCTTATTCACCTATCATTAAATCTGTTGGAATAGGATCAACTGTAATTTATGTTGAAAATGCAAGACCATACTTTGATCCATATGATGAAGTTAATACTGTTTCACCAACATCTGATGATTTTACTTTCCAAAAGAAAGTTAAATTAATTTCTCAAGAAGATAAGATTGGTGCTGCTGGTACTGCAATAGTATCTGGTTTAGGAACAATCTCTTCTGTTGCTATTTCAACTGGTGGTGTTGGTTATAGTACTGCTACAGTAAGTTTTGCTACTACTTCTATAAGTGGTGTTGAAGTTGGAATTGGTTCAACATCTACAACTGCTTTTGGATCTCCAATAATTGGTGCTGCTGGTACTATTACTGGTATTGCAATTACAAGTGTTGGTTCTGGATATACATCATCAAATCCACCTATGGTTCTTATCAGTCCTCCTGTTTGGTCTGAAGAAGAGAATAAGGTTGATTACTATCAAGGTGATTCTGGTATTATTGTTGGATTTGGTACTACTACAATTGGAGCTGGTTCAACAAATTATCAACTTATATTTGACTTACATATTCCTCTTACATCTGATTTAAGAGATTCTAATATTACTGGTACAGCAGTTACTATTAGTGGAATATCTACAGGTGACTTCTTTGTAGTTAATAATTCTACAGTTGGTAGTGCAACCACATCAATTAATTCTGTGGATACTGGTGGTGCTGTTATTGGAGTGGGAACTCAATTCCTAAATAACGTTTATGAAGTTAATAATTATGAAATAGTTCAAGCTCCAACTGGAGTGGGAACTACGGGTGTTGGAATAGGCACAACACATCTTAATAGGGTGTTTGTTAAAGTAACTAACTTTAATACTTGGAGTGGTCAATGGCCATCTTTCAGTGGTGCTGGTATTCAAACTGGTAATTATTTTGGATCTTATAGTTGGGGTAAAATCAATCTCATCTCTAGATCTGAAAACAATACTTATAATGCATATACTTTAGGTGGAACAGGTGGAATTTCTACTTCTCCAGTAGTAAGAAGATCTGTTTCTCTAAAATATAAGCAATATAAAACTCCTTGATCAAATCATTAATAAATAAAGAAAAATCTCTGTCCAAATGGCTGCTATAATAACTGATCAGATTAGAATATTGAATGCGAAGAATTTTGTTGCTGGTGTAACTTCTAGTACAAATGCATATTATTCTTTTGTTGGATTAACAAATCCTACTGATGTTGCAACTGATTGGAATACAACTCCACCTTCACCGAAAGATAGTTTTTCGGAAGAAAATGATTATTGGGATAATATGATTGCATTGAAGAAGATTACATCTTCTGACTGTAAGCAAGTTATTACAAAAAGAGTATGGTCATCGGGTACTACTTATGACATGTATAGGGGAGACTACAGCAGAACAAATACTGCTCCAGTTTCAGGTGCGACTAATTTATATACTGCAACTTACTATGTTATAAACAGTGATTATAGAGTTTATGAATGTCTTCAGAATGGTACAGATCCTGATAATCCTAATGGTAGACCTTCTTTAGATGAACCAACTTTTACCGATTTAGAACCAAGATCTGCTGGTAGTAGTGGTGATAATTATATTTGGAAATATCTTTATACAATTAAACCATCTGATATTGTAAAGTTTGATTCTACAGATTTTATGCCAGTTCCTAGAGATTGGGAAACTAGTAATGATAATGCATCAGTTAGAGATAATGCAGTAGATGGATCTATTAAAATAGTAACTGTTACTAATAGAGGAGTAAGTATTGGACCTGTAGGAGGTACAGAATATCGCAATGTTCCTATTAAAGGAGATGGTTCTGGAGCAGAATGCACTATTACAACCACTAATGATCAACAAGTTGATACTGTAGTTATTTCAAAACAGGGATCTGGATATAGTTATGGTAGTATTGATTTAGAAGCAGGTTCAGTTCCTACAGGAAGTACTAGACCTTTATTTGATGTTATAATCCCACCTCAAGGTGGACATGGTTCTAACATTTATAGAGAACTTGGTGCATATAATGTTCTTTTATATTCTAGGATTGAAAATGATAATGAAAATCCAGATTTTGTAACTGGTAATGATATTGCAAGAGTTGGTGTGGTTTGTAACCCACAACAATTTGATTCTACTTCTCTTTTAAGTGCTGATAAAGCAAGTGCTCTTGGTGCTTTGAGATTAGCAGGGACTGGTTATAGTTCTGCCACCTTTACAGCAGATTCTTATGTTACTCAAACAATTGCAACTGGATCTACTGCAGTAGGAAGAGTTGTTAATTATGATTCAACTACTGGAGTTTTGAAATATTGGCAAGATAGAACTCTTGCTGGTTTTAATACTGTGGGAACAGCATTAACTCAGCCTCAATATGGATTTAATTTAAATGCATTTACTGCTTCTCCTGGTACTGGAGGAAGTTTAGAAATTGCTCCTTCATCTGGATCAACTTTAGAAATTGATACGGGATTTACAGGTCTCTCTACTGAGATAAATAATAAAACATATTATCTTGGCCAGAGTTTTACTGAAGGCATTGCCAATCCCGAAGTTAAAAAATACTCAGGAAATATTATTTTTGTTGATAATAGGCCAGCTATTACTCGGTCAACAAACCAAAAAGAAGATATTAAAATAGTATTGCAGTTCTAAAAAATCATGCCACAGCAAACCAACTTAAATGTATCCCCATATTTTGATGACTATACACCGTCAGATGATTTTTATCGGGTTTTATTTAAGCCAGGATATCCTGTTCAAGCTAGAGAATTAACATCTCTCCAGTCTATATTGCAAAATCAAATTGAAAAATTTGGTCAACATTTTTTTAAAGAAGGTGCAAAAGTAATACCTGGTAATACTGGATATAATAGACTTTATTATGGTATTCAAATTAATAATAATTATCAAGGAGTTCCTGTAAGTGCATATGTAGACCAATTAATTGGAACAAAAATAACAGGACAAAGATCTGGTGTAAGTGCTGTTGTTGATAGTGTATTATTATCAGAAGATTCTGAAAGAGGTCAACTTACTCTTTATATAAATTATCTAACATCCAATACTTCTAATAATTCTACTCAAGTTTTTTCTGATGCTGAAGAATTAATATGTTCAGAAATAATTACTTCTGGATTATTGGGTAATACTGCAATTGCGAGTGGATCTCCATTTGCAAATACAATATCTAATAATGCTGCTGTAACGGGATCTTCTTTCCAAATTCAAGAAGGGGTATATTTTGTTAGAGGACAATTTTGTAATGTAAATCAAGAAACTCTTATTCTTGATCAATATAGTAGTTCCCCAAGTTATAGAGTTGGGTTATTTGTAAATGAAGAAATAATAAATGCAGATATAGATGAAACTTTAAATGACAATTCACAAGGATTTAATAATTATTCTGCTCCTGGTGCAGATAGATTAAAAATATCTTTAAGTTTGTTTAAAAAATCTTTAGATGATTTTGATGATAATAGTTTTGTTGAGTTAGGAGTAATAAATGATGGTGTTTTAAGAACTCAAAGAAAAGGTTCTGCAGGTGGTGCTGCTCTTGGAGGATTTAGTGGAGTATATTCTGCTAATTTTGATTTAACAGATACTCTTGCACGAAGAACTTTTGATGAAAGTGGTAACTATGATGTAAAACCTTTCGATGTTACTCTTTTAGAATCTTTAAATGATAATATTGGAAATAGAGGAGTATATAAAGCAGGTCAATTTACTTCAGGTGGAGAAACTCCAAGTGATGATTTAGCATTATATAAACTTTCTCCAGGTAAGGCATATGTTAAAGGATATGAAATTGAAACATTAAATCCAACATTTCTTGATGTACCTAAACCAAGGGATGTAAAAACCTTAAAAGATCAATCAATAATTTATAATACTGGTCCAACACTTAAAATAAACAGTGTTTTTAGAACTCCGACAGTAGGTATCGGTAGTACATATGTTCTAAGTTTAAGAGATCAAAGGGTTGGTGTCAACTCAGAAACTGTTTCAGGTAAAGAAATTGGTCTTGCTAGGGTATATGATTTTAGACTTGAATCAGGTACTTATGAAGTTGCAGATTCTGATAAGCAAAAAAATCAGTGGGATCTATCATTATATGATGTACAATCTTTTAGTGAAATTGAATTAAATCAATCTATTACACAATCTGTTCCTGCATATATTGAAGGAAAAAGTAGTGGTGCTACTGCATTTCTTGTAAATTCTGTTAGTGCTGGAGTAGCTTTAACAGTTTATGAAAAAAATGGAGATTTTATTACCAATGAGCAATTAATAATTAATGGTATTAATAATGGAAGAACTGCTATAGGTATTACAAATTATACTATTTCTGATGTTCAATCTGTTTATGGAACGGATGATAATAATATTGGTATTAATACTTTTAGTGCAAACATAATTCCTTCTACATTACTTAATGTAGGTGTTGCTACAGTTGGTGTAGATAAAGGAGCTGCAGGAACTAAGATACAGAGTACTAATCCTAATTTTCCAGGTATTACCACTATCGGCAATCTTATTACATATAGTGATCTTGCAATATCTGAAGATCCTATTTTATCAAGAGTAATTAGTGTTGGAACTGATAATGTTACCGTTGTAGGTGTTGCAACAGTAAGTGGTATATGTAATGGTGGATTACCAACAACTGCTTCTGGTATTACTAGTGTAACTCCATTTTTAAATGTAAGTGATTTAAAAGTTTTAGCAACTCAATTAGATAGTTCTAGTGATAATACATTATATACTCAACTTTCTAAGAGAAATGTATCTGATGTGGATTTAACAGGTGCTTCTGTTGTTATTAGAAAGACTTTTTCTGTTAATATTAGTGGTGGTACATTAGAAACTCCTCTTCCAACAGTAGATACTAATGAAAGTTTCCAACCATTTACTGCAAAAAGATATTCTTTGATTGGAGCAGATGGTAAGACTCATGAATTAACATCAGATCAATTTGATTTTGGAAGTGGAAATACTTGTCAAATTCGTGGTTTGTCTGATCCCCCAGCTGCAAATAAAGGAGCAACTTTGATTGCTACTATTAAGAAGCAAAAACCAAAAGCAAAACAGAAAATAAGAAATGCTGTTAAATCTTTAATTGTTAATTATTCTAAGGATGCTGCTTCTGGAATTGGAACTACTACATTAAATGATGGATTGACATATGGAAGTTATCCATATGGAACAAGAGTTCAGGATAAGAATATATCTATTAACGATGCTGATATCATAGAAGTGTTATCTGTATTTGAATCAGCAGATACTAGTGATCCTTCTGCACCAAAAATTAATTTAGCAAGTATTGTTACACAATCAACTACTACTAATGAATTAATCATTGGTGAGCAATTGATTGGCCAAAATAGTGATGCTGTTGCAATGGTAGCAGAAAAACCAAGCGATAGTCAAATTACTATAATTTATCAAAATGAGCATTTATTTAAAGAGGGAGAAACTGTACAATTCCAAGAGTCTGGTTCTAGTGCAATAGTTTCTACTTTAGAATCTCCAAGTTTTGATATATCTCCCAATTTCTCATTTGTAGATGGTCAACAATCAACTATTTACAACATAGGTAAAATTGAGAGAAAATCTGATTCAGATGCTCCATCTAAAAAAATAAAAATATACTATTCCAATGGATCTTTTGATTCTGGAGATACTGGTGATTTTATAACTGTTAACTCTTATGAGCAATATGATTATGGTATAGATATTCCAAAAATTAATAATATTTCTAACTCAGATATAATTGATATTAGACCTAGAGCAAGTCAAGTATCTTCTGTTTCTGAAGGTGATAGATCTCCTCTTGAATTTAAAGGAAGAAGTTTTAATACATCTGGAAATTCTGCACCTAATATTTTAGCATCTGATGAAAGTATATTAACAGATTACTCATTTTATCTTGGAAGAATTGATAGGATATTCTTAAGTAAAGAAGGACTATTCCAAATTAAGTATGGAGATCCTGCAGAAGATCCTCAAAAACCTGTTCCTGTTGATAATGCTATAGAAATAGCAACTGTTAGACTTCCACCATATCTTTATAATGTTGCAGGAGCACAAATTGATTTCTTAGATCGTAAAAGATTTACGATGTCAGATATTAAAAATCTTGAGAATAGAATTAAAAATCTTGAATATTATACAACTCTTTCTTTATTAGAAACTAATACAGCAAATATGTTTGTTGCTGATGGTGATGGATTGAATAGATTTAAATCTGGTTTCTTTGTTGACAATTTCACTGGATTTAAAACTCAAGAGCAAGGAGTTTCTATTAACAATAGTATTGATATAAAGAATAAAGAATTAAGACCAAGACATTACACCAACTCAGTTGATTTAATTTTTGGTCCTGTTGTAGGTAGAGATCCTAATGATGACCTTAATTTTGCAACAATTGAAGGAATTAATGTAAGAAAGAAAAGTGATGTTATAACTTTAGATTATTCTGAAGTTGAATGGTTGAAGCAAAGTTTTGCAACAAGATCTGAAAGTGTTACTCCTTTCTTAATTAGTTTCTGGCAAGGAACTATGGAAATAACTCCTTCATCAGATACTTGGGTTGATACTGCTAGATTAGAACCTAAAATTATTAATGTTGAGGGTGATTATACTTCTGTTTATAATAGAATGGTTGATAATGGTGAAATAGATGAACAGACAGGATTTGGTCCTGTAACTTGGGGTTCATGGCAAACTACATGGACTGGAACAACAACTAATGATACTACAAGAGATACTACTATCGCAAATCAAACTCGTGTGTTTGGAATGGGTGGTTGGATTAATAACTTTAGTGGTGGATTTGGAAACCCTGCTAGAAGAATTAGAGAAACAATTAATCGTGTAGATAGACAAACTATAAGAACTACAACTGAACAGGGTGTTGAGAATAGAACAGGTACTCAAACATTGGTTACTGAATCATTTGATAGAACTTCAGTTGGTGATAGAGTTGTAAGTAGAGATCTTGTTCCATTTATGAGATCTAGAAACGTCGAATTTGTTGCTAAGAGGGTTAAACCTCTAACAAAACTTTATGCTTTCTTTGATGGTCAAGATGTTACTAAGTACTGTGTTCCAAAACTTCTTCAAATTAGTATGACATCTGGAACGTTCCAGGTTGGTGAGAAAGTTAGAGGACTGGTTAATCCAACAGGTCTTAGTCAAATAACTGCAGATAGTATACCTTTAATTAACTTTAGGGTTGCACAGTCAAACCATAAAGAAGGACCATATAATATTCCTACTAAGGTCTTTGCAGAAAACCCTTATACAAATCAGAGTTTCCCTGCATCTTATTCATCTACTTCAACAATATTAAATGTAGATACATTCTCATTATCTAATGAACCACAAGGTGAATATTTTGGATGGGTTGAAGCTGGAATGGTACTAAGAGGTTCAAGTAGTGGAGCGATTGCAACTATTGATGATGTACAACTTCTTTCTGATATTGGTGCATTCTGTGGTGGATCTTTCTATATTCCAAATCCTAATAACATTAGTTTCCCAAGATTTGAGACAGGAAGTAAGGTTTTAACATTAACTAATGATCCAGAAAATAATCCAGATAATGCCACTACTCTTGCTGATGAAACATTTACTGCTTCTGGAACATTAGAAACTGTTCAAGAAAATATTGTTTCTGTTAGAAATGCAAGAGTTGAACAAAGACAACAATTCCAAGACAGAAATGTCAATAGAACTCTTGGAACAGAAGTTGTAAATTCGGAAACAATTGCAAATAATACAACTCAACAAATTATTGGATGGTATGATCCTCTTGCACAATCATTCTTAGTAGAAGATACTGGTGGAATATTTGTTACTAAATGTGATGTCTTCTTTAGAACTAAAGATGATATGGATATACCTGTGGTATTCCAGATTAGATCTATGAATAATGGATTGCCAACACAACATGTACTTCCTTTCTCTGAAATTGTATTAGATCCTTCAGAAGTTAATACTTCAGCAGATGGATCTGTTGCAACTACAGTTGAATTTAAAGCTCCTGTTTATCTTGAAGGGGATAATACTGAATATGCTGTTGCTTTAGCATCTAACTCCACTAAGTATAGTGTTTATATTTCAAGAATTGGTGAAACTGATCTTTTAACTGATACATTTATCTCTAACCAACCATACTTAGGTTCTCTCTTTAAGTCTCAAAATGCTTCTACATGGGAACCAAGTCAGTGGGAAGATTTGAAATTTACAATGTATAGAGCAGAATTTGAAGAATCAGGTACTGTTGAATTTTATAATCCAGAATTAACTCAAGGAAATAACCAAATTCCTACATTAGCACCAGATTCTTTAATTATTGGTTCTAGGAAGATAAGAGTTGGTTTGGGAACTACAGTTGGTGATAGTTATGAGATGGGAAATCTTATAATTCAAGATGGAACGATGGCAGAAGGTAATATTGTTGGATCGGGTGGATCTATTACTCCAACTGGATTGAGTATTACTAATGCTGGTATTGGATATACACCTATTGATGGTAATCAAACCTTTAGTAGTGTAAATCTAGTTACAGTTACTGGTACTGGAAGAGGTGCAGTTGCTGATGTCTATGTTAATAATGGAGTTGCAGCTGCTGCTACAATTACTTCTGGTGGTACAGGATATTCTGTAGGAGATGTACTTGGTATAACAACTATTGGATTTTCTACTACTAGTGCAGTTTCTGCGTCTGTTGGACGTAATGCTAGATTTAGTATTACTGGTATTGGAATGACCAATGAATTAACTATTGATAATGTTCAAGGTGAGTTTGTTGTTGGTACTGCAAATACACTCTTCTATACAAACAGTTCTGGAATTAAAACTGAACTTGGATATGTTAATGGTGGAGATGTTCAGATTAGTTCTATTGATGTAGAATCTGATGGATTGCATATTAAAGTTAATCATAAAAATCATGGAATGTATTCCACTCAAAATAGAGTTAAAATATCTGATGTTCAATCTGATATTAAACCATCTAAGTTGAGTATTGCATTAGAAACTGGTAGTGAAACTTCATTTAGTGTAGATGATGGATCATCTTTTGAAAATTTTGAAAATGTTGGTGTTGGTACAACCAATAGAGGATATGTGAAGATTGGAAAAGAAATTATTGAATATAATAATGTAACTGGTAATGTAATTACTATTTCTGCTAGGGGTGATGATAAAGTCGATTATTCTGTAGGAACACCTGTTTATAAGTATGAACTTGGTGGAGTTAGTTTAAAGAGGATAAACACAACTCACGGAATTTCAACTTCTACATCAACATCTCCTACTGGATCAATTGCATTCGATTCTTATAATATCAAACTTGATATGACTGGAATTGGAACTATAAATGATGATAGAAGTAATGATGTTGGATTCCCTAAACTTTACTTAAATAAAACTAAGTCTTGTGGTGGGTATGAAATAAAAGCAACTCAAAATATGCCATTTGAAGTTATTACTCCTATAGTTCAAAATGTTACGACTACAGGAACTAATTTAGGATGTGAAATAAGGACTACTTCTGCAGCAAGTATTAGTGGAAATGAAACTCCATACATTGATGAAGGATTTGAATCTATTACTATAGGTGAACCAAATTATCTTGATACTCCAAGAGCAGTTTATTCTAAAATTAACGAGGATGAAAAATTAGATCAGGTTGAAGGTAATAAGTCTCTACAAATGAGATTAACTTTGGGAACTACTGATACTAAAGTAAGTCCAGTAATTGATGCACAAAGAGTAAGTACTATCCTTACAAATAATAGGGTTAATAGTGTAGTAAGCAATTATGCTACAGATAATAGAGTTAGATCTGTTACTGATGATCCTACTGCTTGCCAGTATATAACTAAAGAACTTCAATTAGAAAATGCTGCTACATCTATTAAAATAGTATTATCTGGTCATGCAAATTCTGATGCTAATATTAGGGCATTTTATGCAGTTGGAAATGATACTGGATTTGAACCAATCTTTACTCCTTTCCCTGGATACAATAATCTTGATAGTAGAGGAAATGTTATTACAGCACAAAATAGTGATGGATTATCAGATTCACTAGTTACTCCATCAAGTCAATATGGTTTTGCTGATAATGCAAACTTTAAAGAATATACATTTACAGCAGATAAGTTACCTTCATTTAGATATTATAGAATTAAACTTCTATTAACATCAACAAGTCAAGTATTTGTTCCGAAGGTTAAAGATTTGCGTGTAATGGCTCTTGCTTGATATGGAACATTACAATATTGAAGGTCATAAGGATCTCGCAAGAGATCCTCATACAGGTACATTAGTTAATGTAAACTCTTTGGATTATCAACATTATGTTTCATCTCGTAATGCAAAAGAATTAAAGAATGAAAGAGTGGACTCTATGGAACAAGATCTTGCTAATTTAAAAGGTGAGATTGGTGAAATAAAATCTCTATTAAAGGAACTGGTCAATGGCAAGTAAAAATTTAACATTTGACCCTTCAGCAGGTGTACCATATGCTGCTAATCTGACCATTTATACTGGCACAGATTTTAAAACTACATTTAATGTAGTTGATACCTCTGATGTTGCTTTTGATTTTCAAGGGTTAACTACAACATCAGTTTGGACAGGATCTGCTCAAATGCAGAAAAGTGCTGGTGTAGCAGCTACAACAGTTGCAGCAGGAACCTTTACTGTAGGTTTTACAAGTGCTGGTGGTGGTATTTTTGAAATATCTATGGGCTCTACAGCAACTACAAGTCTTTCGGAAGGAAGATATGAATATAATGTGTTAGTAAGTTCAGGAGCATCAATTTATAATATAGTAAATGGAAATATTCTAGTTTATACTGGCATAGCTTCTGCACCATAAATATATTCAGGGGTAATTGTATACATGGCATCTCCATCAAGTAGATCAGAATTAGCAG
>VTLG01012284.1_pt1 | contig 31383 bp, 43 predicted proteins | sample 4694571 | NCBI WGS metagenome assembly VTLG01 (sample SAMN12604809, study PRJNA352737) | marine metagenome | biome: ENVO:00000447; feature: ENVO:00000209|ENVO:00000569|ENVO:01000036; material: ENVO:00002151; isolation source: viral sequences binned using virsorter ...
ACTATTTTTGCTCCATCAAAATATAAATCATCTGTTATATTAATAGAAGATAGTGAGACTGCTTCGCTATTTGTTATATCAGGCAAATTAGTATTAGGTGCTGTATCTTCTAATGGAATAGTTGATGTTGTATAAACAGCACTATCAAACTCAACTGCTATTATATTAATCTCACCATTAGATAGAATTTGCATATCCATTACTCTAAATTTTTTACCATTGTTAGAATTTAAAGTATCCCATCCAAGATTTGTATTTTTAATATAAATAACATCACCACATTCAGCTAATAATCCTTGCTGAAATGTAGAAAAACGAATAATAATATTTTGCCTTGATTGTTTTAAAGTTTGTTCGCCAATATCTTTAGCTGTTACATAATTATTTGTAAAAGGAAGCTCTATATTTCTTTCAAGCAGTAAATCATTGTCTGCTGTTTTATAAGTTGAGCTTTCAACATAAACAAAATCTAGTTGTGAATCTTTTTCTGGGTTAAAAAATTGTGTATTAACTCTATTAGAAAAACTATCTTTACCGCCTAAAGTAACTTCAAAATCAGGCAACATATCATCTTCACTAAAGGTTAAAGCAGGCGTTTCATCTTTATCTAATATTAATTTATATTTACCACCAGAAAAAACAATCATACCTCTACATGAAGTCAGCATATCTTCTAAAATATTCATGGATGTTTCCCCTATCGAGACCATTCCATTCATCTGATAGCGTTTTTGCGTCACAGTAGATGCATCAGCCATAGTGTAACTTGTACTGGTATCACAATAATTGGCGGCGGCAGTAAATGATGTGGCATCAATATTGCTAGAAGAGATGCCTCTGCCATAAGTAGTATTAGTTAAATAGTCTCTAATGCATAATGCAGGGTTAGTGGAGTATCTATTTATATTGGCACCACCGCTAACAGTTTGTCTAATATCTTCAACTTTTTTTCCTTTAATTTTAGCGGTTATCGTAGGAATACCCGATTGCCAAACATCTGTATTATGTTCAAGTCTTACATAAACATAAGCAACGCCTCTACCCCTAAAATTGTTGTCTAAATCTACTGTTGCAGATTGAAAGAAACTACTCACCAAATCATCATCTGCAATTTGATCATCAGCACCTAAATGAACATTCACCTTAACTTTATTTCTAAATTTAACATCTGGATTTGGATAGATTTCAATATTGTTGGCATAAACTTTTGTAAACTCTTCAATTTCACCTTCACATACAGTCAACACCATGTGCAAATAGCCATTTGTCTTTTCCAATTCATTGGTTAGATGATTATATTTATCCGAAGTTGAAACAAATGTTCTTGTGCCTCCTATTAGTCTTTCTCCATAAATAACAGGAATAGGATTAGTATTTGAGACTGAATTGCCTAAAACATTTTGTCCTTGTTGAGCTAAAGTTGAAAATGAAGTTTGTCTTGGTTTACCTAATAAAGCGGATGCAGTACCACCGATAACTAAGCCTGTGACAATTTGCTGTGCTGTGCCTGTGAATCCAACAGCTTTAACGCCTGCTGTTACTGTAGCATAAAGCCAATTAATTGCTGAACCGATTGCGCTAGGCATAATTAAACCTCACAGCAAAATCAAATGTATTAAAATCTTGAACTCTACCTATTACTATTGATTCATGCTCTAAACACCCTGCAACTAAAGCTCCTAAACAAATATGACCTAACTCGTAAACGCCTTTTTTTATTATTAATATGTCACCTATTGTCGCTTGTGTTGGTAAAATCTTTTTACCGCCATTACTTATTAAGTATTCAGAAAGATATTGACCAAAGTTTTTTTGAAACTTAATGGCACCAAATTCAGTTTTATATTTACCTTTTACTTTTTTTTCTAGATCTAAATTATATATACTGTCAATAAAATTCAGTACAAAGGTATTGCAATCTCTAGAACCCCAAACAAAAGGCTTTGATCTTTCTTTTTGTATATATTGATGTATTTTATTATCTATCATTGGTCTTCAAAACTTATTTTTAAAATTGTAAATTTAGAACCACCTCTTGCCGTTGAAGATGCTTTAATAGGTAAATCAAGACTTGTGTTTCTTCCTCCTCCTATTGCCGTTGCTGAAGCAAGAGTTGTTACAGTAAAAGTTACTGAGTCACTATCTGGAACAGATGCCACAGTATGAGTTTTATTTAATTCTAATTCTGGTATTGAACCAACACTAGCACAACCATGAATAGTAAATTCATCATTAACACTTAGTCCATGTGCTGATTTATAAAGAGTAACTGTTGCTGAACCAGATGTAGTTGCAATGGGAGGTGTAATAATTGATTCACCGCCTAATGATACAGAATTGCCACCGCCTCTATTTACACTACTGCTAACTGGCGTGCCTGAGACCTCAAAATACCAACTATTCTCATCAATGATTGCGGTAATAGTTTCAGAAACATTAATTGACCCTGCCGCAACACCTCCTATAGCACTAGCACCGCTAAAAATAACTGTATCACCTGTTGCTCTTTGATGATTAGCTTCTAAAACTGTCACCCGATTATTATTAGATGTGTTTGTTTGTAAAGGCGGAGAATTAGCGTTGGTTGATTCTGTAATTGGTACTTCAATATAATTATCATAAACATTTTTTATATTGAATCTTGTGGATGTTAATTGTGCTTCAGTTATACCACCAACTGCACCACAGCTTTCTAATTCAATTTGATCACCAACAGTTGCTTCATTAGCAAATGACAATATTTGTATTAAATTAGAATTATTGGTTGTTAAAATGCCTGCGGTATATTTAATTTCATCATTTAATAATGTCGCTCCACCACCAATAAAGTTTTCTGTCGTTGATACTGTTCCACAACTTGCTTTCCATTGATAATCATTGACTACTGTTATTGTATGTGAAGCATTAATTGTAGCCGCTGTTACATCTGTTCCTGCTGTGGCTGAACTTATAGTAACTACTTGTCCTGTTGATCTTCCATGATCAGCTTCATTAACATAAATAAAGTTTTCCCCTGATACAAAAGAAATAATCCCACCATATAATTTCTGTCTCAATGGAGACCACTCCGCAACTTCTTTAGTATCAATATGCGAGCTTGCAATATAAGCACCTGTTACAGAATTAGGTTGTTGAGCTGTTTGTTCAGAAGTAGCTCCCCATTGAACATCTTTATTGATTTCAGAAGCATATGAAAAAAAATTGTCATTATCATAAAATAACTGTTGGCTTGCATTGTTGGTATATCTTCCATTAATCATAGAAAAATTAATAAATTGATTTGATGCAGTAATAGTAACTGTTGCACTTCCATCACTTCCATTTTCAGAAATAGATGGGTTATCCATGCGACCATCAAAAATAATAATTGGGTCAGCAATTAAAGCATTACTGCTATTTAAAAAACCTTTTCTAATAATAACTTGTCTATCAATATAATCAGGGGTTAATACTTCATTAATATAAGTTGAACCTACACCTGATAATTGAATACTCAGCCTATTTGCTAAAATTTCACTTGTTTCTTCAATAACAGAAAAATTTAGCAAATAACCTAATGCACTATAAGCATTTCCATCATATGTGATAGTAATAAACGCATCTGTGAGCCTATGGGTAGTATCATCAAATACAACATCTATTAAATGTATAGGTTGACTTTGACTTTTGACTATTTCAGTCTGAAAAGCGCTAGTGCTTCCTCGATTAGCCATTAAGGAACCTCTATAAGCTCAATCGAATAACTACAAAAATCTGATAGCCCTATATTATAAGAAGTAAGGTCGCTATTAAACGCAACAACAAATGGTACATTATTTATCGTAATGGTCTCATTATTAGCTACCGCCGTAGAAAGAGCAGGAGAAAAATTTAAAGTGGCATCGCCTGAGCCGTCACTATTTACATCTGAAGTCACCATGTAAATTTTAGAGTGACCTGAGAATTTAATAAAATCACCTGCTTTTAAAATATTATTAGTAGAAGCTGTTAAACCATCTATTGAGCAGGTTCTTAATCCTATTGCCACAGCGCCATCAACTACTGGATTTTCAGTTTTAATGCCTTGCGTTACCCCAATTACTTCTGGAACCCAGTTAAAAGTCTCATATTGTCCTCTTTGCTGTAAGCTAAAAGAATAAATTGGAGCGAACTCATCTCTTTTCATAGGAGGGTAATTAACTCTAAATGCCCATCTTTGAGCACCCCTTGATCGTACTTGCCTTTTTAAATTAGCACTTACAGAAACAAAATTAGGCTCTATGCTTGAAACATCAATGCTACTAGGCTTTGGCGTTGTTGGATAAGTGCCTGACATTATCTTAGCCCCCCTACTCTACCGCCTCTTCTAAAGGACTCCTCTACTATATTAACTATTGTAGGCGCATGTGTTGTGATAGCATCTAAAGTGTCTCTGGAGTCAAAGGCTTGTATATTATAAGTTACATTAACATTTGCTCCTGCAAGCTGATTATTAGGTACCATCGTTCCTGATTGATTTGGTAAAAAAAGCTCTGGCCCTTGTTCACCAACTATATATGGTCGGCCAGCAGATACAGCTCCACCTTTTGCTAATCCCTGTATTTCCGTACTGGTACTGAGAGGAGCACCAATACCCAAGCTATCTAAAAATGGAGTAACAATTTTTACTTTAATAAATTCACGCACTATCATTTTAAGAACTGAATCTATAGTATTTTTTAAAGTCATAGCACCATTACTGATATTCATAAAGGCATCTGTTAATCCAGTTTCTAAAGTTGAAGCCACTTGTGTTCCAAGTTTTTCAAAATCAGCTAATGAATCTTGACCACTTGTTATTGCTTTTTGAAACCCATCTCTAAATTTCTGCATGTTAGTAATAATTTCTTCTTCTACATCACCACTTGCTTCTTGTAATTCGCTATTAATATTTCTTATGCCTTCAATTACTTCATCTATTTTTGATGTTGACGCACTAATTGAATTTGCTAAATCTAAATTTGCTTTTCCCATGCTTTTAGTAACAGCCGCTATTTCTTTTTCTAAGCCTTCCTTACCCATAAACTTTAAAACAACATCAAAAGATTTTAATATGGATAATGATAATTGTTTAAAACTATTACCTATATCATTTACCATTGTTGAAATGCTTGCCACTACACTAGCTATACCATTAATAATACTTTTTATACCTTCTAAAAATTTTATAGCAATTCTTTTACCAAATTCTTCAAAACCCCCTTCCTTTAAATTTAAGCTAACAAAAAGATCACTTAACTTATTTGAAAGATCAGTTAAAACAGGTAAAAATGGAGCAATAATATTAATGGCCAATGCTGAAATTTGCTTTTTGACTATATTAAAGCTATCAGCCATTTTTTCTGCATTTTTAATAACGCGACTTGAAATAATAAAGCCTAATTGATCAGCTTCATTATAAAATTCTTTTAATCCTGCACTACCACCTTTAAGAGTATTAACTAATGCTACACCCTCACTATCAAAAAATTTAAACGCTAATCTAACTTGTTCAGCGCTTGATGTGGTCTCTTGTATTCCATCCGCAACTTCAAATAAAACTGATTCCATATCTTTAAAGTTGCCGTTTTGATCAACTAAATCTATTCCTAAATCTTGTAAGGCTTTCCTTGATTCTCCAAGCCCTTTTCGCGCCTCAGCTATTCTTCTTATAAACCTTTGGAGGCCCATATCTAAAGTCCGTACTGCTACGCCTGTTTGTTCCCCTGCGAATCGGAACTTCTGTAAAAACTCAGCGTTGACTCCTAATTTACTTGCCGTTTTCCCAAGAGTGTCTAAAAAAGAAACCGATTTAAGAACAATAGCTGATATAGCAACTGTCATACCTGCTATGACTTTTGTAACTTGTTTAAAAGCATTAACAACACCGCCTGCTATGCTAGTTATTTTCTTTAAACCAGCTTGTACAGCCAACATTGCTCTTTGTGTTTTATTAACTACATCAATAACAATGTTATATTTTGTTTGCTTTTTAGCCATTATTTATTTCTTTTTTCCTCTAATATTTTTATATATGCTAACCATCCAATATATTCATCTATTGTAATTTCTTGTAATTGCTCCAAGGTTAGGTGCAAGCGATCCGCCAGCGCATACTGGTTAAATAAATTCGGATCGCTCTTTATTTTTTTTCAACAGTCTCAGCATCATCATCCGTTCCCATAATCCAACTACCTACTTTTGTAAGCACTTTTACATCCACAGAATTCAAAAGTTTTTGTTTATCTTCTAAGTCAAACAATTTCTTACCATCTGCATCTAACGCTTTATAAATTAAAGCATAAGCAAGTAAAGCAAGATCGTCATTCTTACTTAGTCGATATAACTTTTGCGACTCAGATAAAGTTAATGGTTTTGAATATATAAAAAACTCATCATCTTCATCTGACCATTCCTCAACTTTTAATTTTCTAATTGTTAGATTTTCAAAGTGAGAAACGGCTTTATCTATTGCTTTGTTAGCCATTAGACAGTCGCAGTTGTAATTCCGCCACTAAAACTAGCGCTGATCGAGGCTTCGATCATGCCATCGAAGGAACCTGTTATATTTTTCGATGTAACGATAGCTGTACCGCTATAATAAGTATCACCCGAACTTGCGCCCTCTGGATATAATACCAATGTAACTTCTGATGCAGGTGCTAAAGCAACTTGTCCGTTTGTATCAGTTTCATCCCAATAGCACTCAATAGAAGCTGTAGCACTTTGCATACCTGCATGGTATGACCGATAAGAGTCTCCCATTACAGATTTTTCTATTACATCTGCTGAGTGTTCAAGTGACCAAGAACGAACCTCTGCAACTGTGTTAGAGCCAACTTTTACTAAGCCGTCTTTTCCACTATGTGACATAATTTAATCTCCTTTCTTAGATTGTTTTTGTTTACTGGAACTAGAAGTTTTACCTTCTTCATTCCACCCTTTACTTTTTAAATACTCCACTTGTGAGTCATCAACTTCTATAATTGTTGACCCGTCAGATGAAATTAGTTTTACTCTCATAAAAATCTCCTTTATAAAGCTGTATCTGGTGCGTTCTCAGCAGTTATATATTGAATGCTATAACTCAATGTGGCGGTTGCTACTGGCTGATCACCCTCACCATTAAATTCAATTTCTGTTGATGATAAAAAAGAACTTTTAGCCAAATTGTTTATTGTGTTGTCATTCCCCATTGCTACTTCTACTTCACTACATATAGTGTCTAAAGTGTCATCAAAGTTTGAAACCGCTTTAACAACAGCTTCAATATTCAATGTTAATATTCGATTGATATGCCTTGTTGTACCCATAATATCTGGCTCACTCTCTTCTGATTGCGTATACACCAATAAACAAGGCAAATTTGTTGAATTTAGATCATAAACTCTTGATTGGTATACTTTTGTGCCAGTTGTACTTAACCCTGAAACAGTTGTTCCCCCTACTCGCTCTCTTATTTGTTGACGAACATGAGCCATTATTGTGTCTCAAGTATTAGTTGAGTAATGCCTTGTCCATCTGGCTGAACATTGACAATATTGTAAGTCACACCTGATATAGTTATGGTGTCTCCATTTTCAACATTTGTCATATCACTAGAGCGCCCTGTGACGACAGGAGAAGTTGATTCAATTTCAACCCCTATATCTGGTGCTATACCAAAATATTCATTATTGAATATCACAGAAATAGAACTACCACTTCCGTTTATTGTAATCGTGGCTGTTTCACCATGTGCATCTGTATCAAAAAAGCCAGCTAGGTCTTGTGCTGTTTCTAAAGCCATTATCCTTTCTTTTTAGATCGCTTTTTTACATTTTCACTTTTCATGTTTCTATCAACAGTTGCAACTTCATTATCTGCTAATGCAACTTGCTTTCTGTATAACAATTCAATCGCAATAGATTTTTCTATTTCAAGAACTGTTCCTACAGGTTGTGCGCTTCCATTGATTAAACATGATCTTAATACTACATATTTATCCATAGTTTTATTCTCCTTGTTATTGCTAGGAGGGGTATTACCCCCTCCCAGACTTTTTGTTGTTAGTACCATAATAAAATGTTAATTAATCTCTATTAACTTGCGGCACAGAAACTTACTGCGTGTCTAACTGCTACATCCATACTTTGTAGAGCAACAATTCTGACTGTTCCTGAACTTGAGTGTGTATAGCTGTCCACGATTACATCAAGCCCACCAAAGAACCCAATTAATAGGTCGCTAAAGTTACCAAAGACATAGTTATTAGCTGTTAATTGAGGAGAGACAATAACTGGATAGCCATTGACCTCATTATTCTCAGCAATAAACACCGCTGTGTTAGATGCCTTAGCAGTTGTTTTTAATGTTCCATAATTAGTTGGATGCACTAAATAACGAAGGTCGCCAAGTAAAGCGTTATCGACTGCTACGGCTGATTCCATAGAAACGATTTCGGCCCAAGTTGGTGCGGCGGCTGAACTTAGAGAAACAGTATTGATTCCTGATGTATTCGTGATTCCTGTTGGGTTTCCTGAAGAACCATTTCCTTCTACTGCTTTATCATCTAATACTACAGCGATAGAACCTGCTAGATCATCTCTTATTAAATTTTCAACATCTAATGATGATTGAATTAATAATTGGCGGGTTACATCTGTATGAACTCCTGCGGTTTTAGGAGATAAAGAAACTGAACCTACAGTCATTTCACTCTCTCCACTTGCTCCGCCTTCTGCACTAATAAAAGCGGCTGTAGATGCAGCTGATTTGCGAGGAATCTTAACATCACCAGAAAGCTGAGAAAGCGTCGTGGCTATCGGAAGAACTGCTGATTTATTTCTAAGGACATCAATAAAACTATCGCCTCTAAAATCATCTGCAACCAAAGCAGAATCGTCAGATGCATTCATGTCTCTTTGTTTCCAATTTGCTAACACTTCAGGTGCAATCAATACACCTTGTGCTGTTTGGTTGTATGCTCTTCCTGCGGCTTCTGAACACTCGAACTCGAACTTAGCGGCTTCTTGTGCTCTTCTGTCAGTAGGATTTGCCATTGCATTGATAGCCCTCACTAGGCTAAATCTTTTTGTTTCTTTTTCTGTAAGGCCCACTTCAGGAGTTTCTAAAGGTTTATCTGTGCCTATAGCATTTAATAATACACCTCTAAACTGCTCTAATGATTGACCTTCTCTGATAGCTTTTCTGGCAAGATCAGATTTATTATGACGAGCACCTAATTCAAGGATTTCATCATTTGATTTAGCAATTTCAGCTTTTACTTCATCTGAAGTTTGCTTTCTGATCTCATCAACATTCACTTCAGGTTCTTTTATTTCATTACTCATTTCTTTCACCTCTATTGTTTGAATATTGTTATTAACTTTTTTACCTAAATTTTCAGGTAAATTCTTTGCACATTCATCTGACCTTCCTATGCCTACATTGCTTGATTGATCAGCAGGCACGCTAACTATACTTGCCTCTAATGCTTTCCAATCGACTCTATAAGCAGGCTCATCAAATGATGTATCTCTTTTCATATCTTGGATTTGATAACCCACAGAAACATTTCCTTTAATTCCATCACGAACATCTTGAAATGTTTCTTCTGCTAGTGCACTTCTTCCAAAACGCACTTCAGCAATCGTTCTTTTTTGATCGCTGTCTAAGTAAAACTTTTCTACAACTCCAATCTGTTCTCTTTGATCATGGTTAAGCAATAATGGTGCTCTCCCACTACTCATAAAAGAACTATCAATAGAGTCTGAAGAATGATCTAAAATCTCTAAACCAAAAGATCGAGAAACGGGAGCTTCACTTGTTAAAGCTAATTTGACTGTTCTAGCATCTGCATCAATATATTCTTCACGCACTTCAGAACTTCTAAATTGCTTTTCTTTTGAATACTCCTCCTCAATCTTTTCTATTTTTTCTTTTTCCATATCATCACCTATTGATTATTTACTTACTGGCAAAATTGCCACACCCTCTACTCCTTCACCTATAAGATCGGGGTAAATCTTATATTTGTGGCCTTGCCTTTCGGCAATCCCACCCCGCCAGTCCTTTTACTCCTCATCCTCTTCATTAATTTCTAAATCAGGAGGAACAGCAGTTTTATTTGCACCATAAGGGCTAAAGCCATAATCTATGTTGTATTGTTCTGCTAACTTTCTTTCTCTATCTAGAGCTTCAAACAATTCTTCTGGGTCTCTACCTAATGAGCTTTGTATATCTGCAAAAGTATATTGACCACTTTCTAATCCTTTAACATGAGCATTGATTTCCTTTAAAGGGTCTATCCAAGACCATGAGCGGGGTAAAAAAGTTGGAAATTGGAATTTTTCATATCTGGTTATTGGTAAGTTAATTGCGTTGCGTGTCATTGCACATTCCAACCATTTTTTATAAATAGGTCGCATCATGTGTTGTATCATGAAATTTTGTAGCACCCTAAATTGGTCTCTGTCATCCATGACTCCTTGGCGAATACTAGAATAATTAACCCCTTCTAGATTATTTGCCAAAGATACATAGGAGACATTTAAACCCGAAGCAATACTTCGCAACATTGCCTTTTCGAAGTCAGCAAATGTTTGATTCGGATAATCAGGTTTAAACTCTCTAAAATCTGTTCCTGCTGGGAGTTGCTCAAAAGTACCAGCTTGGGCGTCCATCACTTGAGTGTAAGTGTCTTCTGTTGACTCTCCAATATACTCATCTCCATCACCTGCAATAAAAAACCCCATTTTAGATGCTCCAACTCTGGCATTAACCAAAGCTGATTCCCTAAAGCCTGAAAGCATTTTCATATTTAATAAGATAGGTGATAAGAAAGGCACTCCTCTAGTTTGTTCTGCCCTTGTTGGCATATAAGCATGTATTAATTCACTTGCAGGTATTCGCATATATTTCCTATCATTGCTATAGGTATATGGTGTGTCTGCGGGATGATTTTGAAATAAATAATAAGCTAAAGGTTTATTAAATGAATTTAGCTCAACACCCATAACGATTCTATTGCCGTTGCTTGGGTTATTAGAATTGTACTCATCATCTAGATGGTCAGCTTCAAGAAACTGGATTTGATACCCAAACCTATTTTCATCTGTTTTTAAATGCCTTATTAAGACTTCGCCATCTCTAGCTAAAGACTTAATAAATAAATTTTGGCAATCTATCCAACTTTGTCTGCCGTTAGCTGTACAAATTCCAAGATCAGCCCACTCTAAAAAAGCATCTTCAATAATGCCGTTACCTATTATGTCTAGGTCGCCATTATCATTTCTACCTTTACTAGCTAATCTAATACCATGATTACCAACTACATTAGAAGATAATAGATTTAAATATCTTGCAATAATAGATTCGTTTCTTGCTAAAGCTCTTGATCTATTTCTAAGAGTCCTTAATGAGTCTTTAATTTCTTTATCAGCGGTTGTATAAGGTGAAAGCCAATCAGCAAATAATCTACCTGTAGACGCACCTGCATATTGCCTCTTATAAGCACCGCTTCTTTTTTTCTTTTTCTTTTTTGTATAAAAACTATCGTACCAAGCCATATAGCCCCTCTAGAATTGCACTTTGATTACATTTCCTGTTGATTCACCTTTGCCGCGTCTACTCTTTTTATCCTCTTTTAGAACTAAATGTTGGTAATAGCTTTTCCATGTTATTAATTCTTCTGGTGACATTCGAGATAATGAGCGGCCTGCAATAGACATACTCATTTGATCAATGCTGGCTCTATTTTCAAGCGTGGCTAAAAGAGCATCTAAAACAATTCTTTCATGTGATCTTGGGTCAGATGTGTCAGCATCTAAATTTGATTTAACAGTAGTTAAGCCAGATGAATAAACTATCCTTTCACCTGTTGCTGATTTGGTTATATATTCCTGATAGGTATAATCACCTGCTGTGTAATTGACAGTTGTAGTTGCATTAACTTGAATTAAATAGTCATCACCAGACTCATTAATGCTAAAGCTAATTTCAGTAGCGGCAGTTGTTAAAAGCCTAAATGAATAGCTAAGTGCATAAGCACTTGGCGGATAATCGCTAAAGGTTCTTTTCCAATTCCACGAATCTCCAACATATAAAATGTCTGGAACATTAGTCGGATATTCACTTGTATCAAATTTATTGGCCATATAACACCTAAAAGAAACCTATAAATGACCATAAGTAACAAAAATTGAGTGTCAACTACCTCCAAGAATTTACAAAGTTTTTACGCGGTCTGGGTTTCCTCATTTGGTGTAATGCATTGATTGGTTTTTTGGGTTTGTTTTGTGTTGGCTCTTTAACTTCAGCTAACTTTTCCATGTTGGGTTGTAAGATATGGTATGCAACCAAATTATAAACAAAGGTATCTAATGATTCATTTCTCTTTCTTTTCTGTATCCAAACAACTTGTTTTTTACCTTTAACAAATTTAACGCTTCTTTGTTCGGCTGTTAGCTGTTTAAAATACTCTTCATCTAAATGGGATGCAAAATGAATATAACCAACCGCAGGCTCATCTATTTGTAGCCAATTAAAAATGGTCTCTTTAGCCGTATCAACGCCTGCTGAAAATAGCTTAATTCTTTGAGTACCAGATATAGAGGGTCTACTGGCTATTGGTTTACCTGCTGTTGAAACGCCTTTAACTGCAAAAATCCTTCTACCCACTTTATTTTTTACAAAATTATAAACCGATTGCGTGTTATAGCCTGAATCTATGGTAGTACAAGATATAGGTAATGCCTTTTTACTTTCTCTTTTAAATCTAGTGGTTAAATAAACATCAAGATCATTCCAAACCTGTTTAGTTGATGTATCTCCATAATGGATTTTATAATCTAAAACATAAGTACCCTCTAGACTCCATCCAATTACTTGGGTCTCGATTCGGTCTTGTTGAACATCAACTCCTGCTGTAATTAATAAGACTTCATCTGGTACAGAATTGAAATCAAAGTTTTCACGCCTAGCCATTAAAGACTCGCTTGGGATTTCTTGTGATTCGATTTTAAATACTTCGCCTAATGAAGTATTGATAAATGCTTTTAACATTTCAGGATGCTTTTTGCATTCTAAAAAGTTAATAGCCATTTCAGCCCATGTACTCCACACAGAATATAACTCATTGACATAGAAGCCTGCTGTTCGATTAAATGTTTCTGTTGATCTCCATTCTCCATCTCTTATCATTTTTAATTTTGATTTTTCTTGGATAACACAGGCACATTCTTCGCATATATAGTAAGCGGTTTCAGGTTTATCTTTATCCCATGCAACATTAGCCCATTTAAGAGTTTGATAATGATTGCATTCAGGACAAGGCACATAATAGTATCTTTTATCAGAAGCCTCAAAAGCAGATTGTATTCTACTTTCTCCATCTATGGTTGGCGTTGAGCACATTACTATTTTGCGATTCCAAAAGGTTTTTGTTCTGGCTGTAGCAAGCTGAATACTGTCTCCTTCTACTCCTGCTGAAAATGGGTATCTATCTATTTCATCACATAACAAAATTCTAATTGGCCTGCTTGCTAACCCTGAAGCTGAGTTAGCTCCAACAATACTCAAATGTCCTCCATCAAAGCGTTTGTGTAAAATGGTATTTTCTGAATCTTTGGTTCTAGCTTCTCTTACTTTTGTTTTTAAAACTGGTGCAGAAGTAATCATTGGATTTAGTCTATCTTTAGACCATGTTCTACTCATTTCTAAAGTAGGTTGTATAATTAAAATTGGGCTTGGGTCTTGGCTAATATAATAACCAAGAATATTATTAATGATTTCTGTTTTACCGACTTGCGAAGAGGACATAATAACCACTCGCTCAACTTCACGCTCAACCACAGCATCCATAATGCCTCTTTGGTACTCGGCTCTAGATGTTCTCCATTTACCACTTTCGGCTGATGAGTCAGATGTTAATACTCTATATTGATCAGCCCATTCACTAACTTTAAGCTTTTGCGGTGGCTTGAATTGCTTGCTTGTTTGTTTCCAAACCCAATTCATTGGACTCATCATATTCTTGCTCTGATAATTCATCTAATATTTCATATACCTCACTAGTTATTAATTCTTCTGCTTGTGCATAAGTTTCTAAACCTATTACTTGATGTGAAATCTTTGAAGGTAGGTTTAATAATGCACCCCTTATGTTGCCAACAAAAACAGACCACCCCTTTATCACTTCTTCGCTCCTTAACATTTGTTCATTAAGAACATTGACCTCGATTTCTGCTTTATCAGCTTGAGCCTTAGTCAACCTCATTTTTTCTTCTGTAATGCTTGAGTCTGCATCTCCTTTAGGTGTCATTCTTGCTTTGGTTCTCAAAAAATTAATATAAGAAAATCTTGCTCTATCTAAATCCATAGATTGCTTCCCTCTACCGCCTTCAAGTATTCCCATCCTTTTTAATTTTGAAACATATTCAGGTGTAATGTCTAAATGTTTGGCTACTTCTGCATTTGTTGTTAATTTTTTTGCCATTTAATAATAAAATAAAATTAGTTAGATCGGATGAACTGGTTTGGAACTTAAACTGGTTTTAGTTTGGTTGTGACTAGGCAAGCGCGGCCTCTCAGGATAACCCGCATTCCTAAAACTTTGAAAGAACCTACTTTTTTTGAAAAAATTGGCCAACCAAAATGAAAAACTTTTATATATCATATACTTACATCCTTTCTCTTTATTATTTTTAAAGTATTGTTAAATAAAACATTATTTTTTTTTCATTGTTGATAAAGCATACTCAATAGCCTTTGCAAATTTTTTATTAAAATTATTTTTTATGTATCCTTCACCTATTTTAAAATAAGGAAATAAAGGCTCATATTGGGCAGACGCTCTAAATGCAATTAGTAACTTTGGTTTACTTTGCGAACCATCTGCAAACCTATATCCTCTTTCCCAAACACCTGAAATTCCTTTAATGGTTGCTATAAATTGCCTTTTGTTTTTTATTAAACCAAATCTTTTGCCAATAATATTTCCGTATTTGTTCATTTTGACATTGCCACCCCATGTATAAGGAATAGGAATTTTACGCTTTGCTGTTTCAATTCCACCATCAATCGTATATTGTAAATACTCTAATACTTCTGGCCTAATATATAACATCCCTCTAAGTTGTTTCCAACCCTTATATTTTGATTTTTCCACTAAAAACCCTCTTTTTGTGAATGCTGTTGGCTTTTTCATGTAATGTTCTGCTTGTTGACCCATTACTTTTCTCAAACCAAATAGAGTATTATTAATAGCGCTTGAAGTAGCAAAAGGAACTTGTTTTTTAGCTACATCATCTAATTCCTTTACCAGTTGTTTATAATTAGTTTTAATATCAACTTGCATTAGTTTTTCCAGTAAGGCTTAGGCTTTTTATTATTGAATCTAATGTTTTCAGCTAACGCCCAACGCCTAACAGTTGCATGAGATACATCTAGTCTCAACGCAACATCTCTAAGGGATTGTTTATTGTTTAACTGCTCTTGTAGGTATTCTTTTATATTATTTGGTTTTTTCATTCCTTAACTCATTACAAAGTAGGTCAATATAAAATTTTGCCTTTTCTAAATCTTGCAATGGTTCCGAATGTTTTTTGTTTGAGCGCCAAAGATATTTGAACGCTGATAATTTTATAAAGCCCAGATATTCTTCTCTAGTCTGTGACTCTTTCATTGCTGTTAAGCAATCAACCTTACCTTCTGTATAGTGATAAGGTTTATTAATCATATCATATTTCTTGTTACTAATTTTATTTTCCTCCTTGTTAATTCATTTCTTATTTTTCTTTTGCTTTTATTAATAGTTGTTGTGTTTAATAAATTAATTAGTGTCTCAACAGATTGTGATTTTATGTAATGATGTTCTACTTTAACTTTACCAGTTTTCCTATCTCTAGCTGTAGTTGATGGTTTTAATTTAATAGGCATTAGAAAGGTATAGGGTCGTCAAATGGTTCATCTACTTTTGACTTCACATTTTCAATATCTGAAGTTGTAAAGCTGGCTCTAATGTCTAGTATCTGCTCTGGTATAAAGCTAATTATCTCTCTTAGTGAAAATACTGCCTTCCCTTGTAATCCCCTCCTTTTGGCATCTGCGTCTGTTCTACAAATAGTTATTGTCTTATCAGTATCTTTATAAGGCGCTGTCCATGACCATTCAGGTTCAGGCTTAAAATCTTTATCAATGGCATACTTATTCAAAGCCTCATAACCTCTTATCAAGCCTGCTCCATGTTGCTTCATCCCCTCTACATTTCTTTCATCAACCGCTAGTTGATATTTATTTTCTTGGGTTAAAAACTTCTTTCTTAAATCCATATTGGCAAGCTCAATCAACCTATCTGCTCCCCAGTAAATATCATAGTGGTTTTTAATCCTATCTATTGGGATTTGTATGCTTTTTCTTTCTGTCTCAAAATCTGTTTTTCTAATCATTTATATTTATCCAAAATCACATATCAGTCACAATCACAGTACATATTACATATATGTACTGTGACTGTGATTCTGATACCTTTCTGTGATAAAACTGTGATTTACTGTGATCTCTACTGTGATTCTTTTTATAATTCATATACTTAGGAACTCCTATTACTGTGATCGAAACTGTGATCTATTCTTTCCAATAATTTTTTGAATCTAGCCTTAATCTTGGTTTAATTGGGCTGATATGCTGTTTTGAGACAAATAATTGTTTATTAAATGGTGAAATTGAATATAAAACTTTAGTCCAATATCGTCTCGGCCAAGCCTTTAATTTTTTATTTTTAAGGATGTTTTCAACTGCTTTTACCTTCTTTTCTTTAGTTTGATCAGTTAAATTAATAAAATTATATGTTGCTACACATTGAGCACAGACCTTGTATTTTTCAGTAATTTGGGCCTCTCTACCGCAGGTATCGCATACTTTCATCATGTTTAATCCCTCCTTATCCAATATTCTTGGTTATGGCAACCGACAAAATTTTTATCAATAAGGGCAGTCACGCCTCTTTTAAAAGCCTGTCCAAAAACTCTATCGTTTTCAAAAGGGGTAGTTTCTAATGCTACTTGCCTCCAGTTTTCTAAATTGGTTGTAGATGTTCCCTCTGGGATATTGTAGGTCTCTGATAATTTTCCATAAGTATTAATGGCTTTTTGTAATGCTTTTAAAAATAATGATTGGTTACTATTAGTTTTTCCTTTCTTTTTTATTTTGTTGATACTGTCGCTTTCTTTTAATATTAATGAGCTTTCAGGGTTTAAATGTGTTCCTATTTCAGTTGAGACCATATCCAAAAATATATCTTCTGGCGGCTCACTATCTTTCATTTTATCTATGCTTAGATGTATTTGATCGTCTCCATTTCTTCTAACTAAAATAGAACAATCAACAGCTCCTTTTAAAACAGATGAGCCTCTTAACCCTCTACTTTGATCTTTACCTGTGTGATGAATACCCATAACAGTTGCAGAAGTTAATTTCTGTATATGAGAACACGCATCAACGAATCCACTCATCTCACTTGCTGAATTTTCATCTGAGCCACTTAACGCCCTAGAAATGGTATCTATTATTACTAATGAAAATTGCTTTTCTAAACTACCGATAGAATATAAAAGCCTATCTAATGACTCTTCATCTAATAAAGGAATCGACTCACCAATTAAGTAAAAGTTTCTAGCATTACCATATTCTTTTTCCCATGCTTCTACTCTTTTAGATAATCCATAAACACCCTCTCCTGCAATAAATAAAACGCTACCCTCTTTAACCGATTGACCGCACCACTCTTTATTGGTGCAAATTGATAAAGCCATATCTAAGCAAACAAAAGTCTTACCTGCTCCACTCTCACCATATAAGACTGATAAACTTTGCGAAGGTAAGTAGTTGTCAATCAAAAATGTTGGTCTTGGTAACTTTTTTAAGTCCTGAAGTGAAAGGATTTTATATTTGTCTTTATCTTCGCTTGGAACTTGTTGCACTTCTTCAAAAGGCTTTTCATCTTTCCAAAATTTAGAGTTGTCTCTTAACTTAGAATGATGGTTCTCATTTAAAAAATCAGATACATCATATTTATCTCCTTTACCTTGAAAAGAAATATGAAGTATTGATCTGGCCACTCCTTGCAATAACCGCCCGACCTTGCGAACATGATTTCTGCCTGCTTCATCATTATCTTCTACTAAAATAACCGCTCTATCTTTAAAATATGGAACTAATTCAGGTTGAAAATTACCTGCCCCACCACTATTTGTAGTGGCTAAATAACCGCATGAAATAAGGGCATTACAAGATTTTTCACCCTCAACTATATAGATCGGTTCATCTTTTCGACTAAGCAAACTTGGAAGGTTATAAGGTAATGGTGTGATATCTTTTAATGAATATGACCCATCTGCTGATCTTTGCCTGAATGTTTTAGGCTCGTATCTTATGACTTGATATTTTAAATTATTATTTTCATCTCTATAGTCATAAGTTTCTGTGGGTTTTTTTATGTTATTGGTTTTTTCTTTTTGGCCTGTAAATTTTTCTATTTGATCTTTAATAGACTCATTCGCTGAACCATAAGTTTTAATTAAATCAACTACCCCTCCACCTTGTTGATTTTCAAAATCATACCATTGTCCTGAACTGGTTTTGAAAGATAGGCTTCCATAGGTGCCAAACCTTAAATCATCTTCATTAGACAATCTAGGGTTCGGCTCCCCTAAGAGTTGAACGGCAATTAGTTTGCCGTTCTTTACAAGATCGTCATTATTAAAATTCAACTTCAATGACTTGTTCTTTTACTTCTGTTGGCGGTACAGCAATACTAGATGTATCTGCAATCGCTTCTGGCATATCTATCCATTTCATAATATTAAAAGTTGGCTTTCTTGAACTGCCTCTTTTAAGAGTTAATTCTTCTGAACCTTTATATTCAATGACTGGAACTTTAGTTTTGTTCTCTACAAAGCCAGTTAATATATCTTGATAGAGTTGATCGAATCCAACTCTAGCGCCGTATGAATTGCTTGACCATTCACATAATCCGAGCTCTTTATTATAAAGCTCACAACTAAACGCTTCTTTATATAAAGGCTTTCCATCTGAATCTATGCCTTCTGGTCTTGGAATAGGTACATGAGGATTTGCGAACCAATGGGCATCATAGGCTCCCTGACTAATATGCAACCAGCCTAATTTGATTTTATTTGGGTCTATTACAAAGGGTTTTAAATCCACTTTTTGATTATCTATTTCCCATTGGTCTTTTTGGGATTTGTACCTTATAAAATTGGCATTTGATGATGTTTCAGCACCGCTTAAAAATGACATATATTTCTCCTTTTGATTGTTAAAAAAATGGCTACATTGCCTCCCGTACTAAAAATAACCAAGTCTGAAAACTAACTGTGGCTATTAATTCGTATTCATCCTCATTTTCATAATCTCCACAAATGGCATACATCGGTAAGACGCAGAAAATAGGTTGATAATCGTATTTAATGATTAAAACTGGTGTTTCATTATTTGAGGTTGCTGAGTAGACTTGATCTAGCCATATTTCCTCGCCAAAATGCGGCCCTGTTTTTCTTCTTTTGCACTCAATAGACCAGCCATCTAAGCCCTGAATATCCCCTTGTGCTCTTGATCGGTATTGCTCTAAATTTCTTGCCACTTTAACCCCTAACTCTTCCTCAATTTTTAAACAAATATCTCTTTCAAATTGCGACCCTTTATTTCTGCTGTTGATTTTTGCCTTACTCATTTCTAATTGAAATTGTCTAGGTCAAAAAGATCGGGTCGCAATTCTTCAAGAGGTATGTCGTATAACTTATTGATTTGTATGCATCTTTCAGCAGGAATTGATTTTTTATATTTCCATTTATAAATAGCCGTAGTGCTTATATCTATATCTAATTCTTCTTTAAGTCGTTTTTTAAGCTGGTAGATTGGAATTTTTGACCAAACTTTCATAGGTGTTTGCATATTTTATTACCCCGTTTATTAAACCTAAAGTTGTTATGGTTTATTAAACTAAATAACGGATAATAGCGCAAATGAAATTAAGAAAATAAGATCATATTAACTATAAGTTGTTGATTTGTCGTTACCAACATCAATCAATCTTGAATGAATTTGCGTAAAAGGGTATAAACTTTAGGTTAATAAATGATCATTAAAAAGGTGAAACATGGCTAAGAAAAATATGACACTTGGGGAATATATTGCCAGTCAAAGAGCTAAGATTAAAATATCTCAAGAGGCGTTAGGCTTCAGGGTTTTTGCTGAAAGACAAAAAACACAGCATTCAGTTAGTAGACCATTATCAGCTACAGCAATCCAAAAATGGGAGAAAGACATTAATCAGCCAAACTTTCATAATTTAATGGCTTTAAGTGTTATTTTTAATGTTAGCCCTATTACCATAAGAAATATCGCTGAAGGCGTTGAAGATCGAACTGAGACTGTTGAATGGACAAGAATTAAAACATGGTTAGAGGTTTTAAATAAGGAAGATTTGGCATTAGTAGAAGCTGTTATTGAAAAAATTGTTGTTGCAGGCAATAAGCAATATCAAGAGAAGAGCAATACTGGCAAAACTTTAGGAGGCAAATAATGTATAACTATAGCAAAGTCCAAAAAATGCCTATCTCAAATGCCGTTTCAAATTATTTAGAACTGGTCAACAAAAGAATGATTAGAATGTATGTTGAAGATAAGCCATTACAAATAGAATTAACTATGTGGGGTACAACCTTTATTAAAAATGTCTATTTTTCAAATTTATACAAAAGAGATTGGGATTTATTAGATGCCGATATAACAGAATTACATGAGCATCTTTCTTCTTGGCGTAAATCTCTAGCAATAGAAGTCGCTAGAAAGTTATGGAATTTTCTCCCAAGAGAATATCTAGGCCATATAAATAACCCTGATGAACCTCATTCACCAACCAATCATCTAGTGTTAGAAATAGATAATAAATATGTGGATTATGTTAGGCAAGGCAATTTAGCATTTTGGTTAACTGTTCCTGATAAATATGCTAGAGATGTAATTCTTTGGGCCAAAGAAAGGCATATTTTTATTCAAACAGAGGGCTCCGCTGATACTGACACTAATGATGTAGCGTACACATATTTACATAAAGAGCTTTATCAGAATGTAAACGACAATCAAATTGGTTGGAAGGTATTTAAAGAGCACTTAGTTGAAGTGCCCGTTTCTGAAACATTACCTTTTCATAAATTTAGCTTTTCCAGTAAATCTCTTAATAAATTAGAAAAGTTTCAGTTTGAAAAAGAGCCTTTGCGATTTAAACCTGCGGTTTGTATTCATAACTGGAAAGCTATTCATAAACCCTTCAAACTTTAGGTTGATATATTTATTTAAAGGTGTAAAATCTAATTTATGGCTAGACCATATCAGGGGTATAAATTAAACGGCAAGAAATGTGTTGGAACCACTACCATTTTGAGCTCATTTGGTGATAAATCAGCGCTGATTCATAGTGCTAATCGCTTAGGTCTTGAAGGTAAATCAATAAAGGAAGAATGGTACACAAAAGCGGCTAATATTGGCACGCTTGGACATGACTTGTTTGAGGCATACATTAATCCAAAAATAGAGCCACCAGACCTTACCGAATACGACTCAGAGTCTATAGAAAGGGCTAATATAGCCTTTGGAAGCGCGAAGGAGTGGTTTAAACAGTCCAACCTAGAAATTATCGATACTGAGGTCTCATATGTATCAGAAATCCATGAATTTGGCGGAACTATAGATGCTATCGGAAGATCAAAGGGGTCTCCTGATAATGAAGTGCATATCCTAGACTGGAAAACAGGAGGAGTATTTGGGTCTGCTTTATTTCAAGTTTCAGCTTATTCCTTATTAGTCGAAGAATTTACTGATTACAAAGTCACAGGTTTTCATGTGGTTCGATTTAGCAAAGATTTTGGCGATTTTACCCATAGATACTTTCCAGAATTAAATGCACAGAAAAACAACTTCCCTGCTTTAAGAAAAATCTATAGCTTGCTTAAAGAGACAGAAAAGAGAGCTAGATAATGGCTTTAACAGAAAGAAAAATTATTGAAGAATTAGGATATTCAAAAGGGCAAATTAGGCGTAGAAGAAGTATTTATTGGGTTGAAGGACAGCATTATTATAAAGACCCTGCGAATACTTATGTGTACGATAAAAAGGAGATAGTGAAATGGCAAAAGGAAAATATACAGGTGTCTACAAAAATGGGGATAAATGCAGGATTGAATACAAAATTAACAAGAAATTTTACAGGCAAACTACAGACTTCAAATGGACACAGGAAGGCCAAACACAAGCTTATAGACTTCGCAAAAAATTAATTCAAGAAACACGATCAGGAGAAAATTTAGACGGGTGCACTTTAGAAGAACTGCATTATAAAGTAATTGATTCTACACAAGGACAAGATCGAATAGAAAAAACAAGTATATTTGAAAAGTTTTGGCTACCTTTATTTGGTGCTCGTCAAATTAAAACACTTAAATATTCTGAGATTTTGAAGGAAGCACAGAAAATTAAAAATACCAAAACCCAAAGAAAAACCCTCAGATCAAACTCTACTATGAAAAATATTTTGACCCCTTTATCTTTAGCTTATGAAATCGCTATTGTAGATGGTCATATTTACCATAACCCTATACCTGCTATTAAGAAAAAATTTCCAAAAGCAAGACCAACTAAAGAGCAATTTACTTTAGCAGAAAGAGATCAGATTTTAGAATTATTAAAAAGCAAATGCAGACATTGGGGAGCATGGCTATTTTATACGATTGGTTTTTACTCAGGTATGCGGCCTGCTGAAATAGCCGCCTTAACTTGGGAAGATTATACCAAGAATAATCAAGGACAATTTGTTTTCAAAATTAATAAGCATTTTGACAGAGTTAAAGGCACAATTGCTTATACTAAAACTAATAGCTCAAGGGAGATTTTAGTACATCCAGCCATTGTTAATGCAATAGCAGAAATACCCTATCAAGGTATTGGAAAAATGAGACTTATTCATTACATGAAAGATAAACCAATTACCGATTATGGGTCACAAATAGCTAAGAAATTTATTACTCAGCAAAAAAAGGTCGTAGGTGAAAGAAAAATAAGACCTTATAACTATCGCCATACTTGTGCATCAATGATGCTAGATGAAGGATTAGAGCATGGCTATATTGCCAAACATCTAGGACACGATATTCAAACTTTTTATAAAGTTTATGCTGATTTTATAAATATCGACTATAAAACACAGCACGAATTGTACTCAAAAATGAAGTAAGTAGATTTTGATTTGAAAAAAAAGTCCCTAAAAAGTCCCTAAACAGAAAAATTGCAAACTAAAAGTTTAAAAGGTTTAGAGTGAATATCTTTATAAATCAAGGAGTTAAGTTGGTAGCGGGGGTAGGATTTGAACCTACGACCTTCGGGTTATGAGCTAGAACTATTATATTTTATGTTTAATTTAGGCGCTATAAATTATTGATTAATATATATATTATTTAACAATATCAATGACTTAAATACACAAAACCATAAACCTATAGTTAATATGGTTGCGCATTTAGCACTATTTAGCACTATTGAACCGATTTTTTGCCTCAAAAGTCCCTAAAAGTCCCTAAGAATCTAAGCCAAATTCTTAAACTAGGTGAACTTTAGGTTGTAATATATAGAATAATGTTTATAATAACCATATTAACTATAAGTTGATAAACAGGAGAAACATTATGAAATTATTTACAGTATATAGCTTAAATCAAAACGGCCACAAAGAGGTGGTGAACCACTATGAGACCTCAAGAATGGCTTGGTCTACTTGTAATTTTCTAAATAAAAAGTCAAAAAATCAGGCTGTCAAAGAGTCTGACGAGCTAAAGACTTACTGTATATCCCATAACTTTTCTATGGCTGAGTCTTTGGTTAAGCCAGTACCTAGAAAGAAATATTTTGTTTATAGGAATTGCTAGTAAAACAGAAAAAAACATTTTAACATTTAAACAGGAGGGGTAAAAGATGGAGCTATTGAACGAAAAGGAAAGACGCTATTCTCCAGAAGATATTAACTGGTGTATTGGTGAGTGGAGCGAGGAAGAAGAGCGGATTATCGAAGAAAACATGGTCGGATACTCAAATGACGGAAAAGTATTGATCGCAGACATTCCAGACGGCGAGTATTTATTTGTTCATTGGGCCTATGTCTACTCCGCCACCACCTCCACGGATGCGGATAAGTGGACATCTAAAAGCAAAATATGCATTAAAGACGGAGCCGTTGATATTCAAAGTGTTAAAATCGCTGTTGCTGAAGTTTTAAATCAATGCGAAGGCTGGCATGTTAGAGTCGAGAGCTTATTTCTTGAAAATGGCGGAAAAGTTTCGGCTTTTTTAGGCTCTTAATAGAAAGAGCTAAATAGGAGGGGTAAAAATGAGTATTAATATAAATGATAAGTTTATTATTAAGCATGGGTCTAATAATTATGGACACGGCACAGCTTTATTTATTACCAAAAAAATTACAAAAAATGGCAATATTTATGGGGAAAAGTGGAATAAGTCTATGAATAAGCTCATTAATAATAATTATAAATTAGAATCTAGTTACATTTTAAGTGAAGCTAAATAAAAATAAATGGGAGGGGTAAAAATATGGAAATTAAACTAGATTTTGATGAAAATGAAATAGATATGCTTTATCACACGCGTAGTTGGTCTATTGTAGCTAAACATGAGAATAGATTTTCTGATTTAGAACAAGGAAATTTAGCTAAAATTGTTAAATATGAAAAAGATAATACTATTTCATATGATGGTAAAACCAAACCAAAAGCCACTTTATATTATCTTGATAATTTTGTATCAGCTAAAATATTTGCCACCTATACAAGCAAAAAATATGATTGTAAGTGCTATATATTAATATATGAAAAAGTAAATGGCTCAGATTGGGTTGTTTGGGTGCCAGAACCATTTAGAGCTTAATATAGATAAAATCTAGGGTATATAAAACCATTACTAGGGTCGAGAAAGTGCCGCTATGGGCCATTTTGAAGCCGTTTTTTTTTAAATTTATAGCTTAATTATGATAATCAGCAATAAAAAATTAGTTAATAGCAAACTCCATAAAATTAAGGAATGGTAAAACACCCACCTACTTTCATATAATTCCTCCCTAGTTGGAATTGATATTTTCTGATTTATCAAATAATTATCTATAGTTTTTTTAATTCTTTCTATCATTGTATATCATAGCTCCATATTTTTTTGATCATTCCTGTTGGGATAACAATTAAACTATTTACATCTGAACCTACTACAAAATAATCGGTTGAAAGCACTAGTCTTTCCTCGTTCTCATCTACTAAATAAGCTATGGTATACCTTTCTATTGGTTTTTGAATCTTAGCTTTTTCTAATGAATAGTCTTGAGGGTCAATCCAAGCATCTTGCCATAAAACTTCGTAAACCTTATTCTTTATTAATTTCTTCATAATTTTCACAAAGGTTAGGAGGAAAATGTACATAACAAGTAGCTACACCCCATTTAGTAACAGAGCACCCCCAAGTATCTTCTTTGCCTACTCTAGCTCTCAAAGGTGTATCCCAAACTTTTATCTCAGTTTCTTCTATAGTATGTAAAAGATAGTTATTACCCTGCCACCCTACGACCACCCCACTTATAAATAAAAACATAATGACTATGACAGTTTTAATTTGCATCATCTTCTAATGGCTTAATGGTAGGAACGGCATTAATAGAGAACAAAGCATCTAATAAAGATTGATGCTGTTCCTCAACAGTTGGTGATTGGTCAAAGTTATAAAATCTTTGGTTAATATTTGGAGAGAAGTAAATACGCTCCTTTGGAAAAAACACAAGAGCAAATATATCAGGTCTGCAATTCATATATAAATCAGACTTTTTTGGTCGATTAGCTTGAAATCTATACCTTAAACCAGATGCAGTTGTTGTTTTATTAGCGCTTTTCACTTCCACTCTATATAGCTTCCCATCTTGATCTAATATTAAGTCATAGCTACAGTTATCATTAGTCGAACTCACAAAGTCGCAATATTTACTTAAATAAAGCTTAACAATTAGCTCTCCTAACATGCCTATTTGTGAAGAATGATTTAAGTCTCTGTTACTAATGTTTTTGACCTAGTAAGTCCAAATGACAGGCGTTGTTTTCCTCATATCAACATGGACAAAAGTCTTACCAACACCAATACCTGTAAATCCTATTTCTAAAGCATGTTGTACTATTTGATATTTTTGTGAGCCGTTACTTACTGCAATATCTACGGCTACACCTTTATTATGTTGACCTGCTTTTGCTTTTTTAGCTTCAACTGGATGTGTTTCATGTCTATAGGCAGAATTTAATTTAAAAGGAAAATCACAAACCTTTCTTAATTCATCAAGACAAATTAGAAACTCAGTTTTCATCTCACATTTACCAGTATGAGTACAGCTAAATTCATTTTCCTTAAAATATTTAAGATCAGGAAAACTACTCATTTTGCTACGCCTTTTGTTTTTTCAAATGATCTAAGACCGCCCAAGCCTAACATCCCCATTAAAACTGGCATCATGACGCTCATATCAGCTTGTGGTACTGTTATGCCAAACCCTGCGGCGATTGGAGAAATTAAAAAATTAACGGCTAAACCTAAAACGCAAACATGCCCACATAAAGGTCTCCAACTCGATTGAAAAAAGTTACCTTTGGCATCTTGAGTATTTAACGCTATTTGAGCAAGTGCAATTTCTTGACCATGCTTTTCAGCCATAGTAGAAATTTCATGAGCCAATTTTGCTTTTTCATCTTTATCTTCTATAAATTTATCTAATAAACCAGTCACAGGTGCAATTAATTTATCTAACATATTAGCTCCTAATTGTTTGGTAATCTTCTCGGTAAAACTTGATCAATTAATAATTTTTGCTCTTTAACATCTTCTTGCAATAAACTAATTTGAAGGTTTTGAATCTGATCTAATTGGCTAAAACTGTGACAGTCATATTTGTAATATCGTTTTCTAAATTATTAATTCGCTCTAAGATAGAAAAATAAGAAGTTGTACCGATTACCGCAAATAAAACTATGCCAATAAGATTTTTTAATGGAATCTGAATTTCGCTGGCTTCTGATATTTTGTTAACCATTTTAAAAAGCTAATGTAGCGAAGAAAAAAGAGCCTAAAGCCACAACTAAAAATGTTAAGGCAATCCTTATCTGTTGATTTAAAGTCATTAGTTGTTGCTCAATTGAATCTAATCTTCTATGGTTCTCAATCCATCTTTGCTCACAAGCTAACTCATGGGCCGTTAGGCGTTTATCAACCTCTGCAATTTTAGCCATCTTCTTTATCTAAGGAGTCAATTAATCTTTTTTGTTTTAATTCAAAATGATCTTTTTTTAAATGAAATTCTGATACATTTTTTGCTAATTCATTTATTTGGCTTTGTAATATTTGTAACTCACAGGCATCTTTATATTGTGTTTCATTTAAATCGGTAGATTTTACTCTTTTGCCTTTTGGTAACTCTACCTCAAATTCTTTCTTTTCCATTTTTTATTTTCCTTCTAAGGTTGTTATTCTTGCTTCTAATTCTTGTGTTGTTTTTACTAGCAAAGGAACTAACTTAGCAGGGTCTAAACATTGATATTTTGCGTCACCTTCAGAAACCATAGGATTATCTTGTGCTGATTCTGCATCATATATTTCATCTTTTGTTCCAGTAACAGCATAATCAACAACAGCATCCACTTCATGAGCAAGAAATCCCTCAGATGATTCACCTGTGTTTTTCCAATCAAATGTAACTGGGTTTAATTGCTTTAGTCGTTCTGTTGCTCCTGTCATAGCTAAAATATTTTCTTTTAGTCTATAGTCTGACACGCTGGTATAGTTGGTAACATTGGTGGAAGAAATAGTAATAGAACCGCAAGCAGTAGCATTATTGTAAAAAGCATTTAAAGTTCCTGTGGCAGATGATGTGCCATGATTTGTTATTAAATATTGGACAGTACCAGTAACAGAAATATAATGTCCGTTTGAACCAGTAGCATAAATAGTTACTCCTTGTGTTTCTTTAGTACCCGTTCCAGCTAATACAACATTTTCACCTGCATCAACTTTTAGTGCATTTGCATTAGTATTCGACTCAACCCTGAAATCATAGTCATATGACCCATCATTAACCGCTAATTCATCAGGGGTAAAAGTTAAAACATCAGACAATGAACCAGCTTTCATAATATCAAAACGCATTATTCCATCTTCTGTACCATCTGAAGCATCTGATATTTTAGTAAATAGTCGGCCATAGACTACATCTTGTGAATTATCATTTCTGCCTTCAAATTCAATATTTCCTACTAAATCATCATCAGCAGGTGAACCAGAATTTCTATAAAGCCTTAAATTAGGGCCATAGTTAGCATCTGCATCTGTAGAAATAAGACTTAAATTGTCTGAATTATCAGCCACAGTTGAAGTGATAGATGAAAAAGCACCTGTTGAAGCTGAATTTGCCCCAATCGCTGTGCCATCTATTGCTCCTCCGTCAATATCGACTGTGTTAGATGCTGTGGTTGATAAAGCTGTTGTTAGCCAAGCATTATTCGCTCCATTCCTTAATTTTAATAAGTTATTTGAAGTATCTACCCAGAGCTCATAAGCATAGGTCGTACTTGGTGCACTACTGCCAGAATTGCTAGATGAAATGGCTAACAATGCATTGTTAATATCCGCTCTTACTGTAGCCCCTGAAGCATTTGCAATTACATAATCGTGCTGAGCCATATATAATTCCTATATAAAATTAATGGTAATTTAAACCATAAGTAACAAAAATTGAGTGTCAATAACCTCTTGCTATGTATTGCATTGTCCTTGCAACCCCACTACCAGAAGAGTTATAAAATCTGATGGTAAACGCTGTTTTGGAAGTAGCTGAAATAGTGTAGTAATCACCTGTTGCCATATTATCTGCTGATATTGCTAGTGTAGGAGTGGCATAAAAAGCATTTGAATAAGTAATCGTGCTTCCGCCAGTACCCACAGAACTTGTCGCAGACTCGTTTCTATAAAATGCTTCTGCTTTAGCTACTAATTGAGAAATATTAATCTGGTGATCGGTAGAACTTGTACTGGCTTCCAGTTTAAATTTAAACCCTCTTGCATAATAGTTTCCTATACTTAGAAGCTGATAAGAACTCCAACTTGCTGCACCATCAGCGGGGTCATCATTTGTTGTGGCTACATATAAATAAGCATTTATATCATCAAAGTCTGAAGTCGAGTCAATACTTTGCCAAGTATCAATATTTGATAATTGATCATCCCAAAAACCAGCACTAGCATCTACTGTAGTAAAAGTAATGCTTGAAGATAATAAAACATTACTTACTTGTGTTGCATCAATCTTAGATGCGAACTCATAGGAACCTGAAGTATCTAGCCCACCTATGCTATCTACTAGACCCCACTCGTCAATATTTTCAGTTATAGAATCCCATAATGTATCTGCTTGAAACTTTAAAACACTACCATCTACAACCATATTAGTTTTTGAGCCTGCAAATGTTGTATCTGTAATAGTGGTTAGAGTTTGTTTATCAAACATGCTTGGTGAAACACTATTAACATGCGTTGTTGCCGTTGCTGATTTATTTCCTGTAGAGTCAACTGCTTTTATTAAATAAGTGCCAACCATTAATGGCATAGTGGTATTTGTTGAAATACCAGATATATTATTACCTATTTTAGAAGATGCATCCCAAGAAGCAGAAGATGTTAATGGGCTGTGCCTTATTTCAAAACTACCGCCAATTTTAACATCTAAGTCAGTTGCTTGACCCCAATGCAGATGCGCTTCTGAAGAATCTGCCCTTAGATAAAAGTTAGTAACATTAGCAGGGGCAGTTGTTAGCCCTGATATAGTTTGAGTAGACATATTATAATCACTACTAATGCCAGCGGTATTAATGGCTCTTACTCTAAAGTTATATCTATCTGGTTTAATATCTACAAAATTAATTGTTGTGCCAGTCGAAGCTAGAGTTGTATATACAGTTGGAGTGCTAGTAGAGGCATAACTAGCCTCATAATGATCAATGGTTACTCCTAAATCTTCCCATTCTGAATTACTAGATGCAGTAAAAGCTACACTTGCCTGAGCTTTTACACCTGAGCCATCAAATGTAGAAACTAAAGACTCAGTAATAGAAGAAATAGCAGGGCTATTAACAGCAGGCAAAGCATCAATTCCTTTTGCTACATGATGAACCCCAGTTGCTTCCGATTTATAGCCTGCCTGATTAACTGCTTGAATCCAAAAAACATAATAACCATCTCCGATATTATCAATTATATAAGACCGAGTTGATGATGTTGCTCTTTTAACAGTTTGAAAATTAGGAGGCTGGTTATACCAAATATTATAATGGTCTACATCATTGTTGGGAGCACCCCAAGATATAGTCACTTGAGGAACTATTTTTGCTCCATCAAAATATAAATCATCTGTTATATTAATAGAAGATAGTGAGACTGCTTCGCTATTTGTTATATCAGGCAAATTAGTATTAGGTGCTGTATCTTCTAATGGAATAGTTGATGGTGTATAAACAGCACTATCAAACTCAACTGCTATTATATTAATCTCACCATTAGATAAAATCTGCATATCCATCACTCTAAATTTTTTTCCGTTATTTGAATTTAAAGTATCCCATCCAAGATTTGTATTTTTAATATAAATAACATCACCACATTCAGCTAATAATCCTTGTTGAAATGTAGAAAACCTAATAATGATATTTTGCCTTGATTGTTTTAAAGTCTGTTCGCCAATGTCTTTAGCTGTTACATAATTATTAGTAAAAGGAAGCTCTATATTTCTTTCAAGTACTAGATCATTGTCTGCTGTTTTATAAGTTGAGCTTTCAACATAAACAAAATCTAGTTGTGAGTCTTTTTCTGGGTTAAAAAATTGTGCATTAACTCTATTAGAAAAACTATCTTTACCGCCTAAAGTAACTTCAAAATCTGGTAACATATCATCTTCACTAAAGGTTAAAGCAGGCGTTTCATCTTTATCTAATATTAATTTATATTTTCCTCCAGAAAAAACGATCATGCCTCTACATGAAGTCAGCATATCTTCTAAAATATTCATGGATGTTTCCCCTATCGAGACCATTCCATTCATCTGATAGCGTTTTTGCGTGACAGTACTTGCATCATCCATAGTGTAACTTGTACTGGTATCACAATAATTGGCGGCGGCAGTAAATGATGTAGCATCAATATTGCTAGAAGAGATACCTCTGCCATAAGTAGTATTAGTTAAATAGTCTCTAATGC
>VTLG01000792.1_pt1 | contig 31379 bp, 38 predicted proteins | sample 4694571 | NCBI WGS metagenome assembly VTLG01 (sample SAMN12604809, study PRJNA352737) | marine metagenome | biome: ENVO:00000447; feature: ENVO:00000209|ENVO:00000569|ENVO:01000036; material: ENVO:00002151; isolation source: viral sequences binned using virsorter ...
TTAAACAAAATATCTAAAAATTAGGGTTTCCTAATTCTAATGAAATTTTATAATTTTTCAATTCGTTAAATAGCGAATGTGTGCGCTATTGGATAATTTCCAATATTAAACGCACACTTTTTCCTGATACAGGTTTTTTTTAGTTTAATTTCCACCTTCAATTTCTGTTCTTAGTTGGTAAAACCTTCCTACTATTGCGTCTACATTTCTAACGGTTGTTGGTAGTTCATGATTTATCAATTCATCCACTACAATATTTCTTAATCTCAATATGCCAAATTGATTTTCAATATATTGGTTTGTTGCATCTATAATTCTATGATATGAATTATAATTATTTTCAAGAACTAAAAGTGACTCTCTTATTTCTGCATTTTCTGAAATATTCGAAATTGAATTTGAGCTATCGCCCGTTTCTGTAGCTCTTTCGGATGATTGGTTATTCGTGGTTTGGGTTTCGGGGCCACTAATGGCCCTAAAACCGTTACTTCTGGCCCTATTTCTGGAATAATTCCTTACTCCATTATTGCCAAATCCGAGAAAGTCCATAAATCCATCTATTGTTAGATTATAATCTTCACAATCTCGGCCTTGATATTTCCTATCCCAACTTCTAGAAACTAATCTTTCCATTATTCGAATCCAATTTAATATTTTAGCTGCATTTGTGGAGCCATTCATTTGTCTAAATTCCACAGTTCCATAATTTTCTAATGAGGATAAATTAATAACTGTATATCTTCCAGACATTCCATAAATTAAATGCGCATAATTTCCTTTATTTTCTGAGAATTGTTTAATTTCTTCTAATGTCATTTTTGCACCATCTGGCAAATAATTACAATATGAATTTCCTCTTCTCGAAGGTGAAACTAAACTATCAATTACAGGTTGAAAATATCCATAATTTCTTAATAGATTTCCTGTAAATTTCTTAGCAGGTTTATTTTTCAATGCTCTAAGTTTTCCAACACTAGAATTTGTGTTAACTCTCCTCTTGAAATGATGTTTATCCAACACTTCAAAATGAACATGAATTCCACAGGTTCGGTCTATTCTTGTTAGGTCTTTTATTGCTTCACAAATTGTGGTTATTTGTTTCTCTATATTTTTAGCTCCTTTCATTGGCGGACTTACAAGTTCAAATCCACCTGCTGAAAGACTACCATCAGAAACTGCTTTCCAAGTGTTCATAATTCTATGAGTATATCCCTCATTTCTTATCTCAATTCCTGCTTCACGAATTGCTGCCAAAATTTGGCTTTTTGCTACGCCATTTCTGGCGATGATTTCCATCTCGACTCCGACTTTGTACATGGACAATCAGTAGCGGACAGTAGTTAAAGAGGGTGGTAATCAATTTGTGCTTAAATCCTGAAAAGGACATATTATCTAGCTACTTTGAAAAATCCGAATGCACTTTATAATTTGCCATTTTTCGTAGTTCTTATGATACATTATTCAGAGCCAAAAAAACTTACAAAAATAATACCAAAAAAAATAGAAACTACTACTATAATAATTTCAATCAAAATAATTAATTAATTCAAAAAATAACGCTCACAAAAAATAAAAAAACTGTATCAGGTTTTTACATTGGATATTATCCAAAAATAATACACAAACGACAGCAATCGTGTGCGTTTTTATTCGTGTAACGCCGTATTTCCGAGAAAAAAATAACACACACGGCCTTGTATGTGAAGGGTGGGGGGTGGGCGCTGAGGGTGGGTATTTCTATAAATCTTCCAGGTTTTCTATAGAGGAGGTCATATTATTTTTTTTTTGGAGTTTTGAACAACAAGGTTATATGTCCCTCCCTTGGTGGTATGGTATGGTGTATTCTAAGAAGAAGGGATGGCCCAAGCAGTTTGTGCTTAATTGTGGTAGAGACCCTATGAGGAAGGAAGTGTTTGCGGAGATGCAGCGTTTGGCTGATGATGATGAGATGAGTTTGCAGGAGGAGATATGGGAAGCATTGCTAGTACATACGAGAAGAAGGAAGTTATGAGTAATGAGATGTGGTTGGCCTGTTTACGGTTGGACTATATAGAGTGGAAAGAGTTAAATACTAAAGGACATATGGCCTACCATGAGTGAGAAGGTTTGGAAGAGGGGCCGAGTTTGGACGCAGAAGCATTTGGAGGCGGACGTGCGTTTGGTAGAGGTTAGAAACTTTGCGAAGCGCAAGATGGCAGGATTGAAGGATGATGTGCATGCTGCTGATTGGGGGCCGCATAGTGATGGGAGTTTGAAGGATTATTTGACGGGTTATTATGGTGCTTTGCAGGATTTGGAGAGATGGGTATTGGAGAGTATAGATGGCGAATAGTTTAGATTTATGGATAGTACAGTTGGATGAGTTGATTGCTCATGCTATTAAGATACGGGATGACAATGTTATGAAGTACAGGCGTAATATGAAGAAGGCATTTGAGATGGGATTGAATATGTTTATACTTTTGATGAAGAATATGATAGAGGACATGGTTAAGGAGAACAGGGATGAGTAGTTTAGTGACGGTGGTGTTAGTTTTCATATTTTTTATTTTGGGATTTTGGTTAGGAGTGCAAGCGCACAAGGAGACGATAAGGAACAAGTTATGAGAAAGAAGCATGCGGCAAGTGAAGTAGCACATATGAGCTTATGTGGTCATGAGGCAACGCCTCAGGAGTATGAGAATATGAGGGGTCGGCGTTTACGTCATGTAAATTGTCAGCGTTGTTTGGGGTTATTGAGATGACGAAGTACAAGTTGAAGCATAAGGAGGCTGCGTTGAAGTTATATTTGGAGGGAAATTCCTTTCAGGATGTAGCTACGATATTGCAGGAGAGGAACAAGTTTGTTCCGCCTTTGAGTAAGGACACGGTTCGGGGTTGGAGTGATGCTATGGGTTGGCAGGAGTTAATGCAGGATGTGAAGCATGAGGTTCGCGAGGTAGTCAAGGAGCAGGTTGTTAAGGACAGGGTGAATAGGTTAGAGCAGGTAGAGGAGGTGCGTGGTGCATTCTTAGAGAGGATGCGCGAGAAGAGTGGAGTTGACATACGGGGCCATGAGTTTGCAAAGTTGACAGAGATGGCGGAGCGGATGAGTTTGCGAGAGAATGAGAAGCAGGAGTTAGTAGAGACGATTAATGATTGTATAAGTCAGGCTTTGGAGGAGGTCAGTATGGATGAGAACGTGAAGCAGCAGTTCCTTTTACGTTACATAGAGAAGTTAAGGAATGCGATGAGTTTAATATGAAAGAGTGGTTTAAGGATATGGAGAGTACGCAGAGGTTAGTGATAAAATACTTGAAGGAGCATCCACATACGAGGGATAGTGATGTCGAGTTATTTTACATGATATTGAAGGATTATTATCGGGCGATACCTCATAATAAGAAGCAGAGTATATATGAGGAGCAATTTTTGAGTGATTTGTATGTGCTTTTGAAGTTTGCACCAGATAAGAGTAGTGTAAGTCGTTTGAGAAGGCGGATACAGAATGATGATGGTATGTATCAGAGTACGGCAGAGGTCAAGAAGATGCGAGAGGAGTTAGAGGAGAAGTTCAGGAAGTGGGCTTCTTTATGAAGTGGCGTTTTAGTTGTTACCGATGTCCTGAGATGTGGTATGTAGAGCATAAACTGTTAGATAAGTCTAATTTTGTTTTTAGCAATAAGAAGACAGGCCGCCCTACGATAAATTGTTATACTTGTGAGAGGCATGGTAAAGTAACGCCGATTACGGGCGACATGGTAGGTAACCGTGGCTAGAGATTACATACGAGAGCGAGATAGGATTATCCACAAGTACATGGGAGATTCTGAGTGGACTATGTGTGGTCGTTATGCTAGTACGGGTGAGGGTTTGATGAATGTAATGGCGAGTGACAAGCCACATGAGGTAAATTGCAAGGCATGTCGGAGATTTATAGATGAATAGGTATGCGGTTCAGGAGAAGCGCAACAAAGTAAGCAGGTTATTGAGGACTAGTAATCGGAATCGTAATGCAATGCGATGGAGTAAGAATGAAACGAAGGCCCATATTGACATGAAGTTTGCGATTTGCAAGCAGTTAAAGGAGTGGGGCCATGAGTTTTACACCGAGGCGGTGTTTGAGCCGAGTGGATTGCGAGCGGATGTGATTGATGCGGACATGGGTATTGTTTACGAGGTAGTAAACACCGAGGGTAGTGATTCTATATTAAAAAAACAACACATGTATCCTTTGGAGATACGAGTGATTAATGCAAATCAGAGATTTACGAAGGATTTACTGCTGTAGGTACACTTATATAGCAAAGGACATATTATCTTTTAGATGAATTACAATTTTGACAAGGATTTGAAGGACGGAAAGAAGGGTGAGCAGGTAATTAGGCATTTAGTTGAATCGGTAATGGACCTAAAGTACATTAAGGATAACGATACGAATGCGTTTGACCTCCTTTTTCAAGGAAATGGTGAGGACCCGACTACATTTGAGGTAAAAACAGACCTTTGGGAGCAGGATTGGGGCAAAGGGGGGTCAGGAAACATGGCAATAGAGTATAAATGTCGTGGAAAGCCGAGTGGAATCAGCGTTACCAAGGCAACTTACTTTGTTTACTACTTAGTTAACGTATCGGACAAGCAGATTTGGATAATAGAGGTTGATAAGTTGCGAGATTTGATACTTAGCGAGAAGTTTCCGAGTAAAACGGTTGGAGAAACGCACTATGATAGTGATGACAAGGTAGCAAAGTGCTATATGATGCCACGATTTGAGTATAAAGAGCATTTTGACATCTATTCTTTTGATGGAGAGCGTTGGTTGAGGGAATTGGACGAATGATTCGCATTTTCAAGGATGGCAAAGTTATAAAAGAGACAGAGGACATACAGACATTGGCACAGTACATGGATTTCTATGAAACACCGCCAAAAATGATAGAATTTAGGTTAAACCATGACGAAATCGAAAAAAGGAATAGACGACAAGCTGCTGAACTTGGCCATTAGTGGTGCGTTAAACACATTAAAGAGTACGCCTCTTACGTTAGAGGATTTTATTGATGATGTATTGCGTCATTACATGGAGTTGGAGCCAGGAGAATATGTCCCATTGGGTCAGATGCATGCAGAGTGGGCAGATGCTTTTGGAGCAGGGACACATACTTCGATAATATGTGCAAGAGGTCACTTGAAGACATCTTGGGGATTGAGTGCATTGGCTTATCAGATGGCGATGCAGTCAAATTATCGTGCGTTGTATTTGTCAGCGACATTGGAACAGGCTTGGGATAAGTTAGAGCAGTTTGAGGAAATTTGCAGACGTTCTTGGCGGCTTAATTCGTTTATGAAATCACAGACTGATGATGACAAGGTAACTTGGCGTAAAGGTGCTAAGTATTTTAACAATGGAAGTAGGGTTCACGCTGCGAGTATTGGTAAAGCGTTAGAAGGTCCGCACGTTCACATGATTATTCTTGACGATATTTTACAAGAGTTTCCGAACATGTCGGATGACAAGGTTATCCATTATATTAAGAGAGTTGTTATGCCAATGAGACTTCCAAAGGCTAAGATGTTATTGGTAGGAACACAGAAGAGAGTAGGAGATGTAACTGATTGGGTAATGCAGAATAAAGAATGGGAGAGTGTTAGACATCCTGCTTTGTTGGCGGATGGAACTCCACGTTGGCCTGAGTATTGGGACCAAGATAGATTGGATAAAGAACGGGAAACGATGGGAAGTCGGGCTTTCGAGTCTGAGTATATGTTAAATCCATTGGACCCTGAGAGTGCGGTTATACCTTACGAGGTTTTGAAGCCATGTTTGAAGGAAGGCATGCAGATGGGATTACCAGAACGAGGTCAGGATTGGTTTGTAACAATGGGGGTTGATTTGGCTGTGGGCATGGACAGTCAGAATGACGAGACGGCTTATGTGGTCATGGCTTACAATCGAGTTACGTTAGAAAGAAAGGTATTGTATTGTTGGAGTGGTAAGATTAGGGCAAAGGGTGCAGGATGGTTAGAGGCACAGGTAGTTACGATGAAGAGTCTTGCTGACAAGTTCAAGCCTGACAAGATTATGGTAGAGTCTAATGGTTATCAGAGGCTTGTTGTTCATACTGCAAAGCAGTTAGATGGCATGCCTGTTGAGGGTCACAATACAGGAAAAGAAAAACATAAGCACGATGTTGGAGTTCCTAGGATTGCGTTGGCCATGGAGCAGGGCAAATATTTCATACCTTGGAATAAGGAGGCAAGAGAGAGTTCCAAACCAGGAATGAGAAAACTTGTTGACGGTTTGAGTAGGTTGATTTATGGTAAACATGGAAGGTTAGAAGGACATACGCCCGATGCGGTGATGGCTCTATGGATGTGTGAGTTATGCGTACATGTTTTGGAAAAGAAGAGGCTGGTCTTTACGAGGTGGGATTACATATGACGACAATATTATCATACGGGGGCGGAACAAACAGTACGGCTCTCTTATTAGAGTGGGTAAGGCGAGGTAAATCTTTAGATGCAGTTATATTTGCAGACACAGGTTCAGAGCAGCCATTTACTTACGAATTTATAGATAAATATATCAAACCATTTTGCAAGAAGAAGAAGATTCCTTTTCATACCGTGGCTTATAGAGTGGGGCCGAAAACCAGAGGAGTTATTGAAGGTGAGTGGGAGGTAGGGGAGGCAGTCCCTATTTACGATTGGTATTATTATATGGAAAAAGTACCAAGTTTGATAAATCGAGCTTGTACAGGTAAATGGAAGATACACCCCATTGATAAAATAGTGAAGGAAAAGTATAAAGGTTGCACTCGTTTAATAGGTATAGATGCTGGTGAGACAAGGCGAGCAAAGCGAGTTAAAGACCCTAAGACTGGCGAATGGGTATATCTATATCCTGACACTCTTTATCCGTTGATAGATTGGGACATAGACCGAGACGGATGTCTTAAGATAATAGAAGATTATGGGTGGCCTAATCCCAAGAAATCGGGTTGCTATTTCTGTCCATTCCAAAAGAAAAAGAATTGGCTGGCCCTTCATAAAGAGTCTCCAGATTTATTTAATATGTCTTTGGAACTTGAATCAAGAGGCACAGGTTTTCCACATGTGGGGTTGATGCAAACTAAACCAATGCGGTTGGACATGCTCAAAAAACAGATAGAAACTCAGACCTCATTATTTGATTTTGGCGAGGAGGAGAGTCAATTACCTTGCGACTGTTACGATGGTTAATATGTCCCTCACAGAAAGACATATATACTAAGCAGACAAACTGGGATTCCAGATGACAAGTTCACCCAACAATGGAACACGAATGGAATTATGGGGAATATCTGTAGAGACAAAACAAAACTTGAAGACATTAGCCAAGGTTAAAGAGACACCAGTTTCTAAGATGTTAGAACCTGTCATCGAAGATTATATACACCGCCATCGTCATGTATTAGAAACAAGGAGAATTTAATGGGAATATTTGACCGATGGAGGAGCAAGCCAGTTAGAAAGGCATCTGCGTTAGAACGCATGGTGTCCTCAGATGCTCAGTCTTTAGAAAAGGAGGCAAGGACTCCTGTTTATTCTGGAGTAAGTACAGATAGGGCTTACAGAAATTCAATACTTCCACCTGTTGACCAACATTATTTAGAACAATTAGCTGACAGGTATTCTCATCTTAGGACAGTTATCACTCGTATTGCGTCACAGGCAGTAGCTAAGGGGTGGGAATACCACGCTATTGGTAAAGAAGGAGATGCTGAGCAGAGAAAGCAAGTAGAATCATTATTGCGTGACCCTTCTAATGGAAGTGCAGACATTAATGGTTCAGAATTTTTTAAGGCAATGATAAGGCAGTTAGAAGTCTTTGATGATTGTTGGGTAAGTATTGTATATGACCGTATGGCAAGCGAGGATGGCTCTGTTAGCGGTAAAGTTGTCAAAGAACTTTGGGTAGAAGATGCAAAGCACATGAGATTTAATGTTGATGCGTTTGGCAGGTTTATAGAAGATGAGGAAATGTTTGACCCTGTAAGTAGGGAGTTCATGGGTGGAGATGTAAACCCAACGACAGGTGTAAAGTTAGAGCCGATGGCTTATTTCTATGAGGGTGAAGATGGTAAGATTCCTTTTGCAAGGGATGAGGTAATTCATTTTAACAAATATAGTGCGAGTGCAAGATTGTATGGGCAGTCGCCAATTATAGGTCTTTCCAAAAAAATCGAAACAGCATTGGCCATAGAGTCATTTCAAAACAAAATCTATAGACTGGAAAGGCCACCTAAAGGTTTCTTAGATGTTCCAGGCCACGATGAAGAAAGTTTGAATCGGCTTGGAGAATATATTGCAGAAGAGACAAGGAGAAATCCGAACTTTATTCCTATATTAAGTAGTAGGGAGGCAACATCTACAGCTAAGTTTGTACCTGTTATGCCTAACATGGATGAGTTAATGATGTTACCTTACATGGACAGGATTAACAATGATGTCAATGCATCATATGGAGTTATGCCATTAGTGGTAGGACAGATGCAGGGAGTGGGTGGATTGAACTCAGAAGGTGAACAGATTACAATATTTGACAGAACAATTAGAGAAACGCAGCAATGTTTAGAAATGGGATTCCTAAAACCTTTACTAAGACTTATGGAAGTTGACACATGGAAGATTAGATTTAACGATATTAATGAAAGAGATGAAACAAAATATTTGAACAACATGAACTTGAAGGCTCAGATATTAACACAAATGCAGAATGTAGGGGTAGAGATGGATTTGGATGACGAAGGCAATTTACAACTCCCTCAACAGGCAGAGGTGGTGCGTCAGGATTTTCGAAGCAGTACTCAGGAGTCGCTGGAGGCCGAGGAGCTAAAAGAACCTCTGGATACATGGAATCCGCAGCTCGAGAACTCAGAGGAGTCCTTATACAAGAACTTAAGCAGCTCGAAAAAATAAGAACATATGACGAATTACGCACACAAGTAAACGACATTGCAGTAATGTTGGCAAAGCGAATGCGTGACGCTATAATAGATGACATGGATTTTGCATTTAAGAATGGATATAATTCAGCTTATGGCGAGATAAAAGGAATAAGAAAAACTGCACCTAAAGCTCCAGATATGGGTGTGGAGGACTTAGATGTTCTTAACTTGTTAAAGAATGAAGGGGCTTTGTTTAATGCTTACAATCAATTTCAGAGTATTCTTGTTGAAAAGATGAATGCAGCAATTATGGCTGGCATAGCACAGGGTAGTAGTATTCCTGTAATAGTTCAGAACATGCGGCAAGTAGGAATTGGAGAGACTTATAAACTTACAAGGATAGCAAGAACAGAAATCAGTCAAATAGCAAATGAAGGTAGACTTAGAGGTTATAAGATAGCAGAGCAGCGTATGGGTCGCCAGTTTAAGTATGGATTAATAGTTGGAAAAGACAATAGAGTATGTCCTGCTCATAAAGAGTTAGCAAGGCGTATGCCCAAAGAGGGATTATATTTAGATGATTTGATTATGTTACAACAAGAGATAGGTTCAAGATATCGGATGAGATTAAGGGGACATTCTTTGTTGCATCCTAATCAAAGAACTCAGTTAGTGAGGATAGTATGAAACAATGTAAGAAATGTTTAGCAGGAGCAATGAGGGTTCACATTCTTAGTAGTGGACTTTGTCAGGAATGTCAGTCAAATTACGATTGGAAGAATGGTGACCGAGAACACCGCAGACAGATGGGAGTTAAGTCACGGGTAGATTATTACAAGAAGGCAGAGAAGTTTATAGAAAAGAAGTGGAAAAAGAAGTATGGCGATGATACTGTAGAACAAGTATTAGGATATAAATGAAAGTTAGAATCAAAAATGATGAGTTGCTTGATGAGTTTTTCAGAAAATTACCTAGCGAGTCATATGATGCTTTAGACAAGGCAATGACAGATACCGCACACATGATATTAGAAGACGCTATGAAGAATGTAGCAGATAAATACAATAAGTCAGAACATGGTAAAGATGGTGGTGCTTATGATACAGGTAGAATGCAGATGGGATTCCGTGGCGTAGATGACGAGCCAATGCGTAAGGTAGTGGGCAATAATGTAAGTTATGCAGTACACATGGAATATGGTACAGGGCCAGCCATAGGTAAGCCAAATTACAGACCTCCAGATGGCGCACTTACAGGGTGGTCAGGTCGTAAAGGTATGGAGGAAGAGATGGTTGCATCTATTATTTGGACAAGAGGGACTCAGCCTCGCAGGTTTTTGGGAAGGGCGTATGATAAAAATAAGCGTGAAGTACCTAAACTTATGGTACAACAATTAGCTGCAAGATTATCTGAAATAGCAAAACAGCAGATTGGAGTTAAGAAGCGATAAGTCAGAATAACGCACACATTTGTCGAATACTGTGTGCGTTATTTTACAACCCGAGTAAATATTTTTCTTTTTATATCGGTTCATGTGTGCGTTATTTGTGGCAGACGAAAGTAATACTGGTTGGAAAGTCTACCGACCAGAATGGTATAATGACAGAGTAATGGAGACTTATATTTCCGCCCCTATTGTCGATAAACAAGGTGATATGGTTCCTACAGATACCATTAAAGATGCCATGGATTTTTATATGCGCTACGGCGTATATTCATACCGACATGAGGAGATGCCGATTGGCCTTCCCCTAGCTTACAAAGTTAAGAACGGAAAAGTTAAGATTAGAATAGGAATCCACAGTAAGATTGCAATGCATGATAAAGTGTGGAAAGAGATTAAGGGCTACGGGCCATCGGGTGCAAGTAGTATTCGAGGTGAAGCCACAAACCAGGAGAAGGTATGTATATCTGAAGACGACTGCCACAATCGTATCAACGAGCTTTCTCTCTGGTCCGTATCTTGGGTTGGCGATAATCCAGCCAACCCTGAAGCCAAAGTTACAGATGTAGCAATGGCTAAATCTAAGAGTGTTCAGATGACTTTGGATGAAGTAGAGTCAATGGTAGAAAAGATAATAGAACGCAAGGGTAGTGAATATTGTTTATACGCTAAGAAGAACCGAAAGCTCTTAGGCTGCCATGATACTAAAGAAGGAGCTATACGTCAGGAAAGGGCTATTCAAGCCCGTAGATTTGGTAAATCTGATGCGCTGGATGATATACTTACAAAGATAGAAAAATACAAGATACCAAAAGGAGTCAAAAAAGAAGCAAAGTATGGTAGAGAGTTACGAGCAGAGTTTGGCTATGGTGGTGGAGAGGTTACAAAAGCGATAAATCGTCATTTAATAGATAAGCAATATGTAACGTATGGGATGGCAATGAAGATTCACAAGTATTATAGAAGACATGAGACAGTAGACCCACAAGGTAAGAACTTTGATAATAAGAAAAGACCAAGTAAGGGATATATAATGTGGAAAATGATGGGTGGAGATTCAGGACATAGTTGGAGTAAGAGTTTAGAGGATAAGGCAAAGTCGTTAGATAAGGCAGAATGTCCATGTACAATAAAGACAGAACGCTTACAGAAGTCTAATGATTATCTTAATGATATAATGCGCATGATTAAGTTTGGTATGTTTATTCAAAAGAAACCTCAAGGCGAAGAATCAACAGGTGAAGACCCACCTGGTGCGTGGATGGCAAATTGTAAATTATCTGCAAGAAAGTTAAGTGGTTTTACAGGTGACAAAATTACTGGCCCTCGTAAAATAATAAGAGATGAAGGGGCATGGTGTGCAGAGCTTTGGAGAAATCCAGGTAAGTTTAGCAAACCTTACAAAAAACCAGATGGCACAGGCGGAGTGACTAGTGGGTATAAGTTAAGAACGGCTGTAGGTAGGGCCAATTTTGACCCTAAAAACCAATAACCCGAGTATTTTCTATTGTTTATATAGATAGTCCCGAATAACGCACACATATGAGCAAATGTACTTGTGGAGATTCACACGCTGCACCTGCTGACGAAGAAGTCGTAGAAGCAGAGAAAAGTGAAGCTCTCGAAGAACCGATAGCAGAACTTGATAAGCATGAAGAGCTTTACAAGGATATGGAAGCTACTCTTGGAAAACTCAAAGAAGTCATGGCCTATTTAGAGGAAATGGCAGGCGAAGAAAAAGCTGAAGACGAGGAAGAAGAAGAGGAAGCACCAGAAGAAGAAGAAGAAATGGAAGAAAAAGCTGAAGAAGAAGAAGAAGAGGAAGAAGAAGAGGAAGCAGAAGACGAAGAGAAATCTGTTGCCGAGAAAGCTGAAGACTTACATAAATCACTTACAACATTAAAGAAATATGGAATAAACATATATTCTGGTAGAAAGGCAACGCCTTCACCAAAAACTGACAGTCCTAAAGTAACTAAAATAGATTTCAACAACGTGGAGAAATCCTTTGAAGAACTTGAAGCACTTTATGACGGAGGAATGTAAACATGGGAATGACAATGGAAGAATATGTAAACGCCTATTACGGCGGAGAACTCGGTATCTCTAAGAGATACGGAATTAGCAAAGCCGATGACTTGACTTATACAAGCGACCCATCCGCAGCGTTTAATACAACGTTTGGTGCTAAAGTGTATAATCAATTAAATACTAAATCTGAGGTATTCAAGCTCTTGAAGAAAGAGCCATGGACACAATCTGGATGGAGAGTCTTGACTGGACGACACGCACAAACTGCTGGCGTTGCAGAAAACAACTCTGAAGCTGGTGGAGCATTACCAGACACAGACAAACCAGACCTAACTAATGTCACAGCAACATTGAAACAAGTAGTAAGTACTTGGGAAATTTCAACCAAAGCAGCAATGCTTTCTGAAGCTGATGACGGTCTTGGAAACTTGGCTGCATTTATGAGAAAAGAAAACTCAGAAGCACACATGTACTCTATTGATGACATGTTGTTAACAACTGTGGACACTCCAGCATCTAACAACTTTGAGTCGTTAGACAGACTTGGAACTGACGCAGCAGCAAGACCTTACATTGCAAGTGCCGCATCTGACTTAGATATGTTTGACATTACAAGAGATGGAACTTCTGCAAACGCATGGGCAGAAGGAAACTGTGTCTTGGCAACAGCAGGAAGTGCAGGTCACGCAGCTTTGACTTTATCAGACTTGGATGACCTAATTCAAGAAGCATTAGAAAACGGCGTTAACTACACCAATTTAATTTTCTTAACTGGATATGATACTTATCAGAATCTAAAGGCACTCATGCAGAATGACGGAGCCGCCTCAGCTTGGAGTTATAACTTAGCACAAGGTGGAGCAGGAAGTCAAAATGGAGTATCTGGAGAAGGTGGACTTGCTTTCGATTCGAGAGTTGGTTCATACGATGGAATACCAATATTCCTATCACAGCATGTAGAGAAAGACACCACATCCAGAATGCATTTATTAGATATGGAAAATATAGCATTTAGGGTAGCAGCTCCAACAACTTATGTTGACAGCACAAACGTAGCAGTCACACAAAAGATGTCTCACGAGTTTGCATTGATAACTGCTGGTGAATTAATCTGTTATAAGTTTAAAACTCAAGGAAGCATTAGAAACCTGAACGCTTGATGTTGGTAGGAGGACTTAAAATATGGTCAAAATTACTAACATCACGGGCAAGCGCCTTAGCAGGAGGCTTCCTAATGGGGCTATACTCAACTGGTCGGCTGGAGAAAGCAAGGAAGTTGAAAGTCAGAGAGTACTTGAGCAAGTATCTCGCCAAGAATGCTTTGTTGTCGGCGAGGAAGTCGGCACAAAGAACGTTGGTGGGGGGCTTAAGACTCACATCAAGCCTCCTAAACGTGGGGGCAGACTTCCTAAGTCCAGAGAACACTTGGACAAAAGCAAACAAGCAATTAAGAAAGAAGTAAAGTGTCCGAAAGGTTCTTACAAGTGCAAAGGCGTTTGTAAATGCGATACTGTTAAAAAGCCGAAGGGACTTAAGAAGTCTAAGAAAGGCATTGGCATCGACCTCGATGGCGATGGAAAGGTAGATGTCATTGTCGGGAAGGATGACTAATGGCAAATACTATAGAACCAACAAGACACAGTAGTTCGCAAAAGTCATTATTTGTGGAGAATGCAGCAGTCGTGGGACTTTCAGGAAGTGCTGCTGTTGCTATTGCAGAAATAGAGGCTACATCCTATGATAGGGCAACCATTCAGATTAAACATGGCGTAAGCTCTGGTACTGCAACAATAACTGCAAAAGTATGGGGAAGTTTATTCAAGGATGCTGGAACAGTTGGCGGAGCTAACTGGACACAGATTGGCGATGATATTACAGTAGCAAATTCTACAAATGCATTGAAATCTATATCTACAACAGGATTGATGAAGTTGGGTGTTACAATGACAATAGCGTCAGGAACACCAAACTTTACAGCAGGTAATTGTAAAGTATTCTTACAGGGGACCATTTAGTGAATGGTTTCTCCTATATACTCTGAAATTGTCTTCGTAAGTGAGGTGGCCTAATGGCTGTTAACACATGGGATGGGTCATCATCTACAGATTGGGGAACTGCTGCTAATTGGACAACTACAGACGTAACTGATAGAGTTCCAACTGCGGATGACGATGTTGTTATTCCAGATTGCAGTTCAATAAACAACTGCATATTAGATGGCGATACAACCATTAATTCATTAGAATTAGGCGGTAGTTCTAATTTTAGTATGAATAATCACGACCTTACTATTGATAATGAAAATGGAAGTGGTAGGGCTTTAGATGTTGCAAATAACACAATTACCTTTGTAGGAGGAACTGGAACTCTTATATTTACAAAAGGAAGTAGCAGCACCGACTTAGTGGGTGTAGAGCATTTGGCAGCATCTACAGAGTTGAGAAATTTACAGTTTAATGGCGCTGCTACTTTTAATTTAGAAGGAGCTACTACAGTAACAGGAAACCTTACAATATCGGCAGGAACGGTAACAACAACAGGAAGCAACCATGCACTTACAGTAACAGGAGATGTAAGTGTAACAGGAACACTTACGGGTAATGCTTCAGCAATTAGTATGGGAAGTCTTACAATAGCAAGTGGAGGAACGTACAGTGCAACAAGCGGTACTACTACTATTACTTCAAAACGTGGAGATAATGAAAGTGCTTGGGCCAATGGTGGAACTTTAACACACAATAACGGAAAAGTAAAATTTGCACATCCTGCTGCACATTCGTATGTTCAGGAAAGTAATTTTTATGATTTGGAACTCGCTATGGGAGGAACTGGTGTTAAATTAAGATGTTTCGATAGTTCAGGTAGTTTAATGAGTGTTTGGGGTGACCTGACTATAACACAGGGAATATATGAGTTTCATGCGGCTGGTGATGAGATAACAGTTCACGGCAATACACATATTGCAGCAAATGGAACTTTTAATGATATTGCGAATGCATCAGGCGACCACATCTTTCACGGGCTTATAACGAATCTTGGTGAGTACAAGACCTCCAGTGGAACCAACACTTTCAATGGTGGAATAAGAAACCTTGGAACTTTCGTTTCAGCCCATACAATTACGATAGGAGGAACAGGAGGAATCCTTGAAGGAAATCTTGATGATGCAAACGTTAATGTAAATCTTGACAAGGCGTTATTATTTGATGGTGATAATGATTATGTTGTTTGTGGCACAGATTCAAGTTTAGATATAACGGCTGCAATTACAATGAGTGCTTGGATAAAAACCAGTATGAATGATACAGGTTTTATAATTGCTAAAGATGATGATAGTGGAGATAAAGCATACAACATAGTAACAACAGCAAGTAATACAACTTGCAGAATTTACGATGGTGGAACTGCTTATACTGCAACTTACGCAACAAGCATACAGGATGGTAGTTGGCATCATGTGTGCGGTACTTATGATGGTTCTAATGTCAAAATATATGTTGATGGTGTTTTACAAGGAACGACAGCACATTCGGGAGATATAGACTCTGAAGCGAGTGAACCAGTACATATAGGTCAACGAGGAGATAACAATAGGAATCTCGAACAACATATACTCGATGCTCGTATTTACAATGCAGCTTTAGCTATTACAGATGTTAAAGTATTAGCAAGTAAGATTAATGGAGATGCCAGTTTGGTATCAACAGGAACTACTAATCTAAAGGGTTGGTGGAAGTTAAATGCAGAAACCGCATCAGGTGGTGGTGCAGGTACGGGATATATTCCAGACAGTTCACCTGAAAGTAATCAAGGAACACTTACTAACTTTACAGGCACTTACTGGGATTATGATGGCTTTAGTGTAAATGTTCAGGACAACAGCACAACGACAGATGGGACGTTTACAGTAACACAAGGAAAGTTAGAGTGTAAGGCTTTGTCATATCTACATCTTGATGAAACCGCAGATGCAGGCGTTACAGCAAATGCTGCTGGTGCTATTGATGATTTAACAGCTTTAACAAAAGGAACTATATCACTTTGGACACGGGCAGATAATTGGACTGGAGGAGGTGGAAGCCCCGATGACCATTGGGTATATTCATTAACTGATGAATCTGGAAACAGTTTCTTTGGTTTACAGACTTCAGGTTGGGTTTCACCTGTTGGTCGAGTAAGATGTGCTCTTTATAAATCAGGAGCTTACCAATTTGATTTGAGTACTGATGCTGCCGTTACGTCTTTAGATAAATGGCATCATATTGTAGTAACACAAGATAGTTCAGGCCCAGTTATTTATGTAGACGGAGTAAAACCGCCACAGACATTTCAGAATAGTACATCGGTAGCTGCTTGGTGGGATGATGTTGATAATGCTGATTATCAACTACTTGGTGGTGGATTAAAATACAGCGGAGCTGCCCAAGCGTATGAGCCTGATGGTGATTTCAGGGATTACAGATTTTATGATTATGCTTTAAGTGCAAAGCAAGTGGCTTCTCTTTATAGTGGAAGTTATAATGTAACTCCAAATCATCACATTAAGTTTGATGATGCAAGTGTAGGTGCTTCAGGTTCAACAGGTAATATTGCCGATTCAGGAACCGATACAGCTTGGGTAATGACATATACCAGTAGTGATACTACTAATGATAAAATTGTAAACGGCACTCTTGACCTTGACAGTACACTTACGATAGCAGCTAACGGAACTTTGTCAGCACCAAGAGGTAATTTAGAGTTTACTGGTAATCTTGATATTAATTGCACAAATGTAGATATTACATCAGCAGGAAATCAGTTTATACATAATAATGGTAAATTTATAGCAAAGGACGCTGTTGATGCTTTTTGCGCACCAAATAATGCAACCTTTTTTAACTTTGATTTAGACACAACATCAGGACACGATTTTGATTTAAGAGAAAATATAACCATTTTAGGAACATTAGATTTAACTGCTTCAACCGATGTTTTGGTTGTTGACGCTGCAAACGCAGCAGGTAATATTACAATGACAATGGGGAATGCAGATAATCAGGCTATCATTGAAAGTAATACAGCAGATACACTTAGGTTTAATCCACACGCTACAAGAGAGATATTAATCACAGGAGGTTCTTCTTTGAAACCTTGTCGTGTAACTGGGCAAGATTGGAAATGGGATAATGGTGCGGCTGGTGCGGCAGGAATTAAATTAGCTAATATGGATTTTGAAGTTGCAGTTGATACAGATACAGGCACAGGTAATGCAGTTAAGATAATACTTACAGGAGATTGTGAGTTTGATGCCGTAACAGTAAGTAGTGGAGATACTTTAGATTTGAATGGACAGAGGATGGTTACGTCTGGAACATTATCTCTTGTAGATGGCAGTCACTTTGATGCAAGTGGAGGTTCGTTTGCTTATTGTAATAATTTTGACAATGCTACAACAGGAACAATAACAACAGATGATAATTCGTATCTTATATTGACGGGTGCAGGAGTATCCGCAGATTGGCAAACTAATAGTAAAGCACCCTTTAGAAATTTAATGATTAATTCGGCTGGCACAGTTACAGCAAATGGCAATCAAGACATAGATAGTGATATGGAAAAGGTAATAATTGGTGCAGGTACACTAACTACAAGTGGTAGCAATTATGATGTTAACGCTTCGGATATGACTATTGCTACAGGAGGAACACTTACAGCTAATGGAAGCGACATTACAGTAGCAGGAGATTTTACTACCAGCGGTGGTCTGCTTGGCGCAAGTTGTCTAAATCTTGCTGACAATTATTATGGAGTTAATGCCACAGCTACAACTTGGGGTTTTACAAGTGCTTATACAATAGAAATGTGGTTTAAGACAGGTACAGATTCAGGGACAATGCGTCTACTGGATTTATATGATACTGTACAAGGTAACAATATAGATAGAATTTATCTTAGGTTAAGAAGTTCAGATGACCAAGTAAGATTTGGAACTTATGATAGTAGCGATGACCATGATGGTATGGAGACATCAGGAATTGATTGTAATGATGGTAAATGGCATCACCTTGCAGTAACCTGTAGTGGAACTGTAAAACAAATATATTATGATGGTAAGTTAAATGCTTCTAAAACTGTTGGTGTTACAAGAAGTGGTGACACAGCTATGAAATTATATGTTGGTGCGGACAAAGATGGTGCTAATAAATTTACAGGACAAATAGAAGAATTAAGGATATTTAGTGTTGTAAGAACTGAAGCAGAAATACGAGCAGATATGTTTCAGGGAGGAACATTAGCTAACTCAGGAAACCTTACAGCAAGGTATGGTTTCAATGAAGGAACAGGAACGGCTGTTGATAATTCAGAAACAACGGCTGCAAGAGATTTAGTTTTAACAAATGCAAGTAGTTGGGCAGGAGCAGGAACATTCACCGCAACTTCCGCTTTTGTGAATTTATCAGGAACGGGAACAGTACGACACGCAAACGGAACCATTAATCTATCTGCAAGTACTGGAAACCTTGCTGGATTATATGCAAGTAATTCTGCGATTTTCAATTTAAACGGCTACAATCTGAACTTCGGTTCTGGAGCTACTTGGGAGATGGGTAGTTCAACAACCCTTTCTGGTACGGGTAGTGTGGCTGGAAATTCAAGCACGATAGCAACGACAACAATACCGTCAGGAATAGATGCGGAGATAGTAGGTAATGCAAGTTATCTCGCAATGCAGTCAGGTTCGGATTTGACAGTCGTAGGAAATGTAACGGGTTGCACTTTTGCAGATTCCACAGCTAACATCAGACAATGGCATCACACCTTAGACACTCAGCAGTTATTGGATGCAGATGAGGCAGGGGATGACGATTTAAGACTTACAAAACCAACATTAGATAATTCACATGAGTTACAGACAGGATGAGAGTAAAAGAAGAGCTTGGTATGAAAAGCTCATCAAAGCCGTTCAAAGGCGACATATGGTATGGCATGGGTTCTTCATCAGATAGTAACTTTAGTGCTGTTAAAACGCCTAGAAAGCGTCCTTATCGTTCTATACGGTTCGGAGCTTCTGTTAAAGAATGGATAACATGTAAGAAAATGGTGTTCTTACGAGAGAATGGTTACACTTATGGTCATATCGCAAAGTATTTAAACGATGCAGGTATAAAGACAAAAGCAAACAGGCCGTGGAATTACAATACTGCGCGGTTTGTGACGCTAAGAGCAAAAGAGGAAATCGAAAATGGACGAAACGATTAAGCACAGAATAAAACAACAATACAATCGGCTAAGCGCACTATTAGTTTTCATAGCTAATGCCTTTACATTGATGTATGTTGGGGGTATGGTCTACAATGACGCCCTTTGGTTTGGTTCGGTAAGTGGTGCTTTCACATACACAATCTTGTCTACGATAGCGGATTCCCAAGACTTAGAGGATATGTTACCTCAACGTCAAAAGAAGCCAGCTACTTATCAAGTACCCAATCAGCCCGTGCCGCAGAACATGATACCGTTCCAACAGTATCAACAAATGCAGCAACAACAACCACCGCAACAAATGGCTCCAATGCCAGCAGGCGGATACATCAATCCCCAATCAGGGGAATTATTGGAAGCTGAACAAGGCCCACACATTGATAAGATAGCAGGTAAACAGAGTGGATGAAGGGCTAATCTTTGCATGGTTTATTGCAGTAGCGATAGGAGTATCAGCAGCAATAAAGCACGCCAAGAGGTCAGCCTTTAGTGATTATAAAATAAGAAGTTTACAAGGAAAAGCAGCAGCCCAAGTTTTTGGATTATTAGGGATTTTAATTTTTGGAATTGGTCTTCTAATGTATAGTGGTTTGCTAGCTAAGACAGAATACATAGTTGGAGTTTCAGCATTAACATATGCTGCTTTCTCTCAATATAGCCCTATAAATGGGGCATTATCGTTCTTGACAGTCGCTTACAGGACTGAATTTGCGATAGATGATTGGGTAAGTGTTTCTAAAGAAGCAGGAACTATCAAAGGCAAAGTCAAGGATTTTAGTATGAAAGGAGTTAGACTCAAAACCTTTGACATGTCTGAAGCAATTATATCCTGCGACGAACTATTGCATTCAGTAGTTGAGAATCTAACTCCCAATGATTTGTTTAGGTGGGAGACTCCAGTTTCAGTATCCAAAATGGTTCCTGTGAAAAACATAGAAAATACGGTAAACGCCGTATTATCAAAGCATAGTTTAGAATCATTAGTGGACGATGAAGGCTTTGTTCAGGCAGCTTACATTGAGTTCCATGATGACAAGTTAGATTTTAAACCAAATTTTAGACGGATTAGTATATATACTTACCATCCTAAGTGGATTCCAATGCCTGAAGGTGCGGAACCAATCGGATATGAGGTCGCTTACCAACTCTCAAGGGAGTTCAAGCGTGATATTTATGAGAAGATGGATTCGCAAAAGAATGCATATGTAGATGTGGTGAGACCATGAAATTTATAAGAAACATGTTGTTTGCAACTGGCAGATATCCAAGCACAATGGGTGCAGGAGGTCAACAAGACGTGGAGTTTTGTAGGTATATAGAATGGGTTTGGTTCAAGAGATGCGTTTGGTTATTGGGAATAGGATTTGCATTTGGAGGAATTGGACTTTATGTTGGATATTATTATGATGATGTGGTAAAGGATTACGGTATGACAATTTGGGGAATTGCTTGGTTATACAATGGATTCCTTATGTTTGTTTTAGCTGTAAGTATGTTATTATCTTTACTTAAGGCATTGGTTGTCAAAGCGTTTGTCAGCCCTGAAGTACAAGTAGGACAGGCAGCGACAAGGACAGCACAGATGATGAGGAAAGGTGGACTATAATGGGAGCAACTGAGAGTTTATTTGAGAAGATGTTTGACACACTTACAGAGATTAGAGATTTATTAAAGGAGAAGCTATGAAATTAAGATGGCTTAGAGATATGTTAAAAATAATGGAAGATTACAGAGACCATAAAGGAGATTTAGACTAATGGCTGGACCACCGCAAATGACTACCCTAGCACGAAAGACTCAACAGGCACAGGTTGAGGAACCTTCAAGAGAGGTGGCTCCAGCACCTAATGTACTTACAAGACAACCAGTTACACAACAGATGATGCCGAGTGCAGAATCGATGTCGGATGATGAGCTGGACTTGTATGTAAAACGTCTCACTATGAGACACAAAAGGCTATCACGAAAGTGGTGGGGGTTAAGGCGGAAACATGGCAAAGACGAGTGTTCTTATTGCGGCATGCTTACGGGAGGGGGCTTCTGTAAGTTACACCAACGTGACTACGATGAGTATCTCTCGGCTTTGTCAACTCGCCAGAATAGGAGTTTTGGATTATGAAATGGAGAATGCCAACATGTCCGCCACATCCTAGACTTACAAGAGAGAAGTATACTTTACGCTGTGATGGTGTAAAGCGTAAAATAAAATGGAGAAGACTATGACAGGATACGCAGGAAGTCCGTCAGGATATCTAAATCCTGTAGCGGTAGATAAAATACAGCATCCAGATTACGATGCAAAGGCAGCAGAGAATACGACAATGAGGTTGGTACAATATTTGTACCCAGTTATCAAGAACTCTGTAGAGATGTTAGAAGCATTATGTAAGGAGACTGATGTTCAGGTTCCTACTGATTTAGCAGATAACATGGATTTTTTGAAGACAGTTTACAATACACAGATAGACTGGCATCCAAGAACAATGTATGGTGATGAGGCTGCGGAGGAGCTTAATGCACGTCTCACCTTGCATGAGGAGTGGGCTACGGAAGACAATTCACATCATAGCGTCTTGAATTGGCAGAATCCTTATGGAAGCGATGGTCAACTTCAACAAGCTCCTGCCGTAACACAACAGATGATGAATCCTTATGGACAACAGATGAATCCATACGGACAACAGATGCCACAGCAAGGTGGGGCAAGTATGTTTAAGCCTTGGACTTGGTTTGGAGTAGGGACAGGTGCAGCAACAGCACCACAACCATGGCAATTACCACCACCACAGTTAGATACATTATCTAATGGAGAACAATATTATACTGCAAATGGAGGAGGGCCACCACCTTTAGCAGTTCAACAAGGATACACCACATTACCAGTTGGAGCAATCGGCTGGAACATGGCAGGACAACCGATAGATTTCAATGGAATGGTTGTAGCAACGACAGGCGAAAAGCTGATGAATACAGCATTGAGTAGGATACTATAATGGCAAATTATTGTTTAGCTTCTGATGTCGCCAGCTTCTTACAAGTTGATAATTTTAGTGGCTCAACAACACCTACAGATTCAGTAGTCAGTACTTTTATTGATATGGCTGAGGCCCGTGTTAATCAACTTACAAATCACGCATGGCACACTAATTCAGCTATAGAAGTAACAGAAGAAAGAGGAAGAATGCAGAAAGTAAGAACCAACTCACTTAATAGTGTAGGAAGAATACAATTAGCGCATTATCCAGTAATAGCATTTACACAGCATGCAAGTCCTTCCTTAGCACAAACTAATGGAAATATTAAGATTTGGAACTCTAATCAATATACAGACTATTTAGATTCTGATAATTCTAAAACAATGGGAACGACAACAGATGTTGTTAACAAAGATTTTTGGTTAGATACACAAAGAGGTATTATTTATATAGATAATTACAATCTCTTTGATACAATTACAGATTCTCCAGCAGGAGTAGATGCTTATATTTCTTACAAATATGCAACACATCCAACGCCAAATGACATAAAACTAGCAACTATCTATTTTGCAGCATCAACTGTTGCGATGAATGATGATTTAAATTTGATGCAAGAGGGTGATGATTCAATGGATAATTCTACCAAGTCTCAGAAGTTTGAAGACATGGCAATAAAGATATTAAAAGACAACAGAAGAATGGACAGAGACATGACAATGGCAAGAGCTATTGGTGGCTTTGGAACAGGAATGGTGACTCGTTAATGGCAGTCACTTATGCAGAATTAAACGACCCTGTGACAACCATATCGAGTTTGTTAGATGATAATTGGGATGTAGGAGATATTGCAGGAACATCTACAAAAGCAAGTATAGGAGATTCTTGGGATTTAAATAAAGTAAATTTAAAAAATAATGATGTGATTCGTTGTTACGAAGTATCAGCAAGTCACGATTTTTTAGGAGTAGGTCATGGTGTCGATAAAGGCACAGCGACTATTTCAATAGATATGGCAACTAAGGTAAGTAGGTCAAGACTTAGAGATTTGTATTCAGAAGTTGTAAGTATCATTAGAGGCGCAAGGGCAGGAAACGCTGGAACTGCATTACACGCCAATTACGCAGACATAAGAATATTGTCTCGCAAGGATATGTCTGATAAAAACAGACGTTGGTATCGTTACGTTCTCGATTGTGAAATAACAAGTTACGAGGCGGTGGTATAATGGTAAAACTAACACAAGATATACAAGCAGCATATGAAGTAGAGGCTAGTAATTATGGAAATCCCCCTGATTCGACACTCTATCACTTAGGTCTACTGGACACATTTGACCCTAGGGCGGTAAACATGAACACAACTCCTGTTCCTAGTATTGGTCAGTCAACAGATTCGCATCATGCACAAGGTCCGATTGACGTTACTGTGCCTCTTAAGGTCGCATTACAAGGTGATGGTTGGAAAGAACTTCTTGGTAATGCTATTGGTCGAACTCATATAGATGGTGACGAGACATCTACTGGTAGTGGTGCAATAGGTGCAGATGGGATTGATGCAGTACATTCACTTACAACTGACGTTTATTCACATGCTATACTTGCTAAAGATTTGTCAACAGGTCAACATACATTATGTACTGGTGTTGTAGTTAACGAAGCTACATTAGAAGCAGATTATACTGCTGGAGGTTACATGACATTAGATTGTGCTTGTACTGCATTATATAGTGAAGATGATGATGATGGTGATTTTACTTTCAATCAAAATGATGCTTATAATGGTGTAGCTTTTCCAAGCGCACCTACGGCAGACCCATTACTACCAACAGATATGACGTTAAGTTATTCTGTATCTACTACTGCGAACGCTTTAGCAGTTACAGATACGGCTGGAAATTACATTGAAGTTGGTGAAAGATATATGCGTTTCTTTGATGAAACAGATGCAGCAGATTCAGGTTATAGTGCAGGTGGCCCAATCGTAGCGACAGGAGTTATAGATTTAGACCATTCAGATTATGATAGTAATGGAATGGATGCACTTAAAACAGATATAAATGCAATAGCAACTTCATGCACAACTGGTACTGCGTCAACAGACCCTCAGAATTTATTAAAAGGAATTTATAAGATGACCGCAGGAGCAGTTAACATCCCTGCCGCAACTGATACAGACCAAACACTTACAGAAATATCAAATTTAAAAACGGTATCTCTTAAGATAGCCAACAACAATACACCAATTCCAGGTAAGACTGATGGTATTTGGTGTCAGAACAATACAATAGGCCGTGGTAAAGCAGATATTACATTAGATATTACTGCCACAGCTCAAGATGAAACGCTTTATGACATATATAGGAGAACAACCAATAGTGGAGTTATTCCTTTAATGAGATTAGATTTCGGTACAAATGGTTCAATCGCACTTACAAATGGAACTATTACTTCTTTCTCCAGACCACTTTCAGGTGGTGGAGAAGTAGTTGATACATTGAGTATTAAGTTCAGAGGTAATGGAGATTACAGAAACTATAGTGCATTTGCAATCAGTACTGATTTAACATTACAGTAGGTAGGTAAATGGTAAGCACAAAAGGTCAACTCAACCGCCCCTTAGTGGACATTGGAACCGTTCAGAGAGAATATTGGGAACGAAAAACTATAGAGTTACCAAGCCTTGCCAAGTATCATAATGAAAAGAAATCATGGAAAAAACCAAGTACATGGTTCAAGAAAACGCACACACCTGTGTGCGTTATTCGGCGTTTAAGTAATACTGAATGGGATAATATTAATGATAAATTTTTAGATTTACGCACAGATTTAGCTAAAGATTCTATTTTACTACAAAATTTAGTAGGAAAGGTGATGGATGGCAAAGACCTTAGCCAGGAAGAGAAAAAAATTATTATGGTTGCTCAAAACAAAGCAATGCCAATTTATATTGGAATGTTAGAGGCAATGATAGAAGAACCTAAGATGCAATATGCAGATGTTCAATCTTTGTTAGATGTTTGTGACCAGAATGACAAAGAAAACTTAATGGCTCATGTAAATATGCTTACATCAGAAAAAATGAGTGTTGCACAAGCTGTTGCAGATGAAAGAATGGCAGAAGTTAATACTTTACGGGCAGATATGTTAAAGGATGTTGGATTTTAATGGCTGAAGAGTATGTAATTAGTGTAGTTCTTGAGGGAAATGCAAGTAGTCTTAGTGGTGCAACAGATAAGGCATCTAAAGGTCAAAAGAAATTAAAAACAAGTACAACAGAAACGAATATTGCAATGCTTGCACAGTTGGCAAGGTTTCAAGCAGTAACGGCTGCAATGAATCAGACTGTTGGTGGTTTGAATAAGATGACTGGGGCGTTAGAAGCAGCAGGTGCGCCTCAAGTTCTTACCGAAAATATGCGTAGATTAACTAAAATATTAGAATTTATAATAGGGCCGATGGAAATATGGTTAGCATATAAGACCTTATCAATAGCATTATCTTATGGTGATGCAAAAGCAAAAACTACTGATGCAGCGGCAACAGGAGTATTAACGGCTGCGACAGCTAAACTTAACGCAGTAATGAAGATGAATCCCTTTATACTAGTAGCGGTGGCTATCGTAGTATTAGTTTTAGCTTTAGTTTATTTAGAAAAGAAATTAGGTATTATTACAGGTGCAGTAGATATGCTTAATAGTGCGTTAGATAAAATGGATGCGTTTCTTGGGAAAATACGAAATGGTTTAGCAGGTGTTGCAAGTGGTATGCAAGATGTGGTTGATATGATAACTTTGAAAGGTCTACGAGATGGATTACATGGGGTGTTCTAATGGCTGAAAATTCTTTTATATTTAATCCAGGAGACCCTGCTACAGATGGGACAATGGAAACAGGGGTCTTTTCAACTCGCATTATAAATAGTGGCGGAGGCACAGAATCAGACGCAGGTATAAAAGTAGGGCAAGATACTCATGTTTTTAGGACTTTAATTTTTGGGAAACTTCCTCAAGTGTACGATGTGTTTGCTACAACTCCTGAAGGTGCGTTTTGGGATAAAGACCTAACTATCACTAATATGACATTAACATTTACTGTAACTGATGCAGACACAAGTCAAAAGATGTACCTTATAAGTGAGATTAACGAAGGGCAGACTGTTAACTACCCTGTACATGACCATTATGGGGAAGGAGGTACGGCAGCAACAGGAACAACTGTTGGTAACGCAACGTATGATAGATTGATACATGACGCGTCAAATAGTGGTGCAGGATTGTCTTGGACAGGTACAAGTGGGACTGGTAATATTACAACAGCAGGTGTTGTAGCGGACGACCCTATTGATTATTTTAGACCAGATGCAACAGGGGTGGTTGTTTTAGATTTAAAATCTTATGTTAAGGCTAAAACTCTTACATGGGGAGACCGTTTTAATTTTATTATAGAAAAAGTAGATGCTAGTTCTACAGGCGGACATATGGAAGTAGACGATACATCAGGAGGATATGCTGATAGAACTACTAATGATTGGGCTGATTTAACTATATACTATGAAGACCCTGAGCCAACCATACCTATTACAACACTTTCAGCAGACAGCGATTATATTGGAGCTGTCTTTACTTTTAATACAAAACCAGAGGAGCGAGATATTATTTCTTTTGATACGATATGGAAAGCTGGTGCGCCTGATACAACTACAGGTAAGAAAGGTGTTGATTATACTACAAGTGCCACATATAGGGCGCAAGATTTTACATTAAGTGGGACAACCCTTAAACAAAATGACAGTCAAATAACTTCAACATATCTAGCAACGGAAGGTCAAGAATATAGTGCAGTTGTTTACGCAAAAGATGCTACTGGTAAATCAATGGGTAATGTAATGCAGCACACTCGTATGAGTTGTACTGGTTCAGTTTCTCCAAGCCCTCCTACTATTGGTCAGGAAGCAACTTTAACTATCTCTGGATTTTCAGATGCAGGCAATTCTTCTGCTAAAGCATTTACAAAGTTTGGAGTTAATTGGGATGGGGAAGCTACAGCAAGTAATGATAATATTAATGATTATACTATTATAACATTAGATTCAGAAGTTACAAGCACGACTGTAAAACATACTTTTGACAAAGCAGGTACTTACAAAGTAAATGTGTGTGTAATAGATGAAAAAGGATTTAGAACAGATTTTACACAAGCTGCAAGCCTTGTTGTAGCAGAATCCAATCCAGTTGCAGTTTTAAGAAGTAGTAGAGATAGTTTTGTAAGAGCAAGGTATGGAGATGAGTTTTCTGTAGGGAATCTATCTTTATCACATAGTTATCCTGTTGGTAGTGATAGACTTTTAATGACTCATAAGTTTAAACATAATAGTAATACACCAATAACAACATTTCCTATGGATAATGATAATTCTAATTTTAATGATGCTTCTACTTCTATTGCTGTAAAATGCAATAAGGCAAGTTGTGATGATACTGTAATTAAAGTATTTGGTAAAGTATCTGTAGATTCCGCTGGCGACCCTATTGCAGATGACCATGCTAATTTTGACCATTATGAATATCAAGTTAATAGTGTTTCACCAAATGCTTTATCAGATGTTATAGGAGGAGTTGCTACAACTACAGCTAGTGATGGTAGCACCGATGCTGTATATTATAAACAAGTAGATTTTGTAGTTATATCTACATTAAGTGGAGATGATGATGGGGTCTTATATACTTTAGTGGATATAGTAAGTACACATTCTTCAGGCCAATCTGCTACATCAGGCTATGGTAATATAATTAATAATAAAATAAGAGGTAAGAAAGACACATATGCTTGGGGAGGTTATGAAGATTTAACTGCAAATATTACAGCAGTCAATTTTGATGAATCTGCTGGTACTGTTACAAGAGTAAGTGGAAGTGGTGATTTTGTTACAAATGGAGCTACTATTGGAGATACAATCTATATTGCAGCTCCAGAAAACGCAGGTAATAATGGATTTTTTACATTAAGTGCAGTTACAGGAACGGTCTTAACTGTTAATGAAACGTTTGTAGCTGATGATAATTCAGATTCGGCGGCTGAAATATATAAAGTCGGGCCTTCAGTATTGCCTATAGCATCTTATGATGGTAATGAGGCAACAATTACTGGAAGTGTTGTATCTACTATAGAAGGTCAATCAACTACTGCAAACTTAGATACCTCTAGTGAAGTTACACAAGATATAAGAATTGAAAATGAAACACAGAATACTTTAGACTTAGATACCACCGCAGACGCAGGAGATATAGCGATTCTAAGTGCTAATATAAGTCGTGGAGGGGGTATGGCTGCTAAGATGCCTTTAGGTAATAAAATATACCCTACAGGCGCAGTAAGAACTCGTATGGGAAACCCGAATGTCTCTTTGAATGTTAGAGCATTAACACAAGGAGGTTATAGAAAACTATGGAACCTCATTGAAGGAGATACTTATGAGTGGGTCACGATTGATTCAAAGAAAGTAGATGTTCCAAGTACTGCGTATAAGCAACTTAGGATGAGACTTACAAATGGTTCATTAAATAAAGACCCAAGTATGGCTTCACAATACACAAGCACACTTAATTTTGTAGTAATAGGTGAGTTGGTAACTTAGATGCCAGTAGTTCCTTCTGCTCCCTTTCCTGAAACATTATTTTTTTCTATAACAATAAACGGTTCGGCTTTTCCTTATGCTACTTATGGGTCGCTTAGAGCTGGTGTAAATGGCGCGCGTGCGTTTTCTTGTAAATTTCATGGGCGAGAAGCGGTGGAACAATGTTCTATAGGTTCTATTATTGAAGTAAGTATTGGGCGAGGTAATCTTACAAACCTTATAGATAATAAAAAATTTATAGGAATAATAAAAAACCTTAATCCTTCACATGATGGTTCGTTTACTGCATATGATTATACTACTTTCTTAGCTGAATCACAGTTTGAATATTATAAGGCTGAAAATTATATTGGCCAAGATTTGTATTTTGCGGCAGCAAATGCTTGTAATTATAAAGATATTGATGTATCAAGATTAATCCAAGGTTCTGGTATTCTTATTACAGAAGATATGGATTTATTTGGGTGGAAGACTCGTAAGGAGTTTATTGATGCTTGTTTTAATGAGATGAAGGTATTGGTTAATGATGACAGGCATCCTACCAATACAATTAGACAATGGCAATATGCAATTAGAGGAGGTAAGATTATGGACTTTTTCTTACCAGATGAAGAAAACACCATATCTCAAGCTAGTGTAACAATGTCAGAAGAAAATAATAATCTCTTAGATGATAATATAGTTTCAAATATAGACACCACTCGGTTAATTAATGCAATAACTGTAGTTTCTTCAACTGATGAGACAATATATGTACAGTTGGAGGATGTGGGTAATCAAAAGAAATATGGAGTAAGGGGTTCTTTTTTAGGATACCCATCTACTGATAAAAATATTTTAGAAGATGTAGCGTATAAAGTTCTTAATAGATTTTCTCTCCCTGCTATTTCTTATTCTTTTACTATAGCAAACGCAGACGATTTAGATTTAGGAGATGTTGTAAAAATAGACATGCCTTCTTTACCTAAAGCCGTAACAAAAACAATTATTGAATATGAGATGGAATTGTCTGATACGATGGCAATGAGATGTAAGATAGGTGTACCTGAACTTAAGACTAAAGAGTATATAGATTTAATATCTAAACCTACAGATAGGTAGACACACACACCTTTGTTTCCACTCGAACTCTACTAAGATGTCTAAACATTTTTTTTATATTTTTTAGAGAGGTACGGCGGCTTATTAGCTATATTATAGATAGTTGTTCTTATATAATAATAGTTCGAGTGGAAATGAAGGTGTCTGTCTCTCTAAAAGAGTAAATCTATGGGTTAAACAAAACTTATAAAAAATTATTTTTTTCTTAAAATATCAATAACATATTGATTTTCTTCAATATTTATTGTTTCTGCCTGGATTTTAGTATTCTTTTTATTCATAACATAGCCGCAGCGAAAGCATTTCCAGGATTTATATCTACTTTCGCCAGCTCTAGTTCTATAACATTTAGGACATTTCAAAATATAGTTAGTCAATATCAGCCTATTATCTTACCACATTTAAGACATTCCCATCCTTTATCAGTTCCTTTCTGAGCAGGATGTTTACACATCAATTCTCTTACCTAAGTTACTTACTTTATTTTCTACACACTTACTATGGCCTACAATATATGCAGTTGCATCAGTATAACCATATGATTTAGCAGTACAAGTTTGTCTAGCCTTTTCCCATATACCTAGTTTTTTGTGGTGGGATTCATGGTAAGTTTCTTTCATTTGGTTTAACCATCGTTTTGCTACAGCGAGTGTATTTACTCTTACCATTTTAGTTGCCATCATCCACCTTCTCTACTACAATTTTCCAATCAGCATCTTTCATATCCTCTTTAAAAAATTTTATCATGTCTGCTAATGTAAAGTTATTCATTAGTTAACTCCCTTCTCAGCGTCAGCCATCGCTTCAAGTAGCATTACCTTAGCTTTGTTTCTGATACGTTTCCATGTTGTTTTAAACTCTTCATCTTCCACACGTTCGGTGTGGTCAAGAGTTATGTCTAATTCTATATCTGCCCTTACAGATTCATATTGTCTAGCAGTAGGGCGAGTGGCCCCTAATTTTAGTTTAAGTGATTCTATTATCATGTTTATCACCAAAAGGTGATATGACCCTGTCTATTTAACTATTTCTATGGGTTAA
>VTLG01002436.1_pt1 | contig 31377 bp, 59 predicted proteins | sample 4694571 | NCBI WGS metagenome assembly VTLG01 (sample SAMN12604809, study PRJNA352737) | marine metagenome | biome: ENVO:00000447; feature: ENVO:00000209|ENVO:00000569|ENVO:01000036; material: ENVO:00002151; isolation source: viral sequences binned using virsorter ...
TATGTCCATTGTTTGCATTCACAAGTAGGATTATTCATTATTACTCCACTCTTGAAATCAAATTTACCATGTAAACCCCTAGTATCTATTGTCAAAATTCCTACCTTACAGTCATTACATAATGCAAATTTTTCTGCATCTTCTACCATACGAGGGTCATATTCTTTAATTCTGTCATGAGGTAGGGCATCAGTTAGACGAGCATTATTTTCTCTGAAGTTAAGAATTTCATTCTGACATTCTTTTCCCTTGCTAATAGTGTTCGTACATAGTAATGCATTACCTTTATAATTGTTTTCTAATCGATTCATTGTTTCTAACCTTTACTAATGTTTATTTAAGGCCAAGTATACCACATGAGAAATCTCTTGCCTATACTCTAGTAAATTATTTTTTATCATTTCCCCAGCCCAGCCCTCATTCCATAGTTCCACAGTTCCCATTCCAATAAAAATTCCCTATGATATATCCATGATAAAAAAATAAATTGTTAGGGCTACGGGGGTAAGCTATGACACTTTTTTCGTAACCCTAACATCAAGTTCAATGGAATGTCCGTTGCATTGAACTAACCTTAAGAAAGGAAAATTTATTTATCGTTAAATTGTTCTTCTTGCAGTTTAGAAAAACCTCCAAGTAATCTAATAATCTCGGCTATTCTTTCTTTGTTATATTCCGGTTTATCGAACTGACCTATATTTGTATCTGTTCTAAACCTTTCATCAAAATCTTTTTCTAACGTCTTCCTAATCTGTCCGACAAGGTTAAGGTTAGAAACTTTATCTGTTGTATCTTGATAACTATGAACTTTCATTGTAATTTATACCTTTCTTAATGTTTACGTACCTCAATTATAACACAGACCTTATGGATAGTAAATAGCAAGTCTGCCTTCTTTTGTATCATTTATCACTTCTCCCTCCGTTCCATCGTTCCCAGCATTCCAATTCCAAGAAAAAGCTCTATGATATATCTATGAGCCAAACCTCTACCTATAATCAAATAGATAGAGATTTTAACTTTTAGCCTTCCTCACATTCGCCACAGATGAAATCGCCACCATAGGGATTCCCCACGTATTGCCCGTGCTTACAGTAGCTGTCGGGATTGTCGGGAGTTTCCCAGCCATTGTCAAGAGACTCTGGGAGATCGCCAAAATAAAATGTACCCATAAAAATATCCTTTCTTAATTTTTAACTACTTTAAGTATACCATACTAATCAGACATAGTAAATGAAAAGTTTAAATCATATCTCAATCTCTATCTGCCTGTATCCCCCCGTTCCAGCATTCCACTGATTCCGTTCCTAGAAAAATTCCCTATGATATATCTAAGATAAAAAATTTGGGAAGTAAAGAAATATGAAAAATTTACTTCCCAATAAAATTATGTTTCGAAGTTTGCATCTACAGGTTCTGCATATTTTCCGTTGTAGTCGGTCTGTCGTTCACGTAGACATGGTATACAAAGATTATTGATATCACCATCAAGACGTTTAGTATAAGTGTAAAAATGAAACTTATAATCATACTGACTATCCCTATCAGAAGTATTATGCCAATTATCCCTATGGATTACTAACTCTTGTACATCTTCGCATCTATCACATTTGGTATGCATTTTATTTTTACATGGGCTAGCTTTACAGTATTTGCAATAATCTACATCTATTTCTAAAGGTAAATTTAATTCTGATGACATATCGTTTAACATACTTGCAATATGTTTAACATATAGTTTAATCTCTTTTATATCCTTATCTTGTTTTTGTAGTTTATCCATAATTAAATCGTTAGATATTTTTTCACTTGCCCCCATAACTATGGGCTTCAATGCTTGTTTTTCTTCTGGAGTTAAGAATCCATAATTTGGTGTATATTCATATTTACTCATATTTTTTATCCTTTTTTTATTTGGTATACTCAATTGTACCATAGGATATAAGAGATAGCAAATAGAAAGTCTAAAGTTTAATATTGTTTTATCATTTATCACTTCCCCGTTCCACGATTCCAATTCCAGCTCGTTCCAGCTTTTTTCTCTATGATATATCTATGAGCAAAAAATAATTCGGTGATGGGCAAAACCAACACCCACCACCGAATTAATGGATTGTTAGAGAGAAAAAGTAAAAACTCTAACAGTAAAATTATTTTTTTGAATATCCTATTTTTTCGCCCTTCTTTTTTCGTTCACTAATAATTAAGCTTGCTTTACTTTTGGCTTTTTGCGTGCCGTGAATATCAAGAGCAAAACTTTTATTATTTTCAATTGCTAGTGAATCGTCATGGTCAATTTCTAGATTTAATTTTTCAGCTTGTAATTCTGTAAATACTACATGAGCAGAAATTAAATTATATTTTTCTATTAAGTAATCTTGACGACCACCAACGCTAGCAACTAATTTAAAATTGTGGGGAATTTCATTTAACCTATTAACCCAATATCTTAAGCTTTTAGTGTAAGCATAATAAATACATTTAGGATTATTACGAGCTAATTTTAACCATGCATCAAAATATCGTTGATTAAAAAAATCCCCCCCTACATGAATTCGAAATGGTGAGAATTTTATTTTTGGAATTGATGCATCAAGTAAATTATAAATTTCATTTACTGATTTACACGCTTTTAATAAATCAAAATTATATTTTCTCATATTGTAAACGCTAGGATACTGGGCCTCTTGGCTTGCAGAGTAACAGCGTATTTGAGATTCTTTACCATCTATTAAAAATCGTTGTCCGTTTATAACTCTAACTTTAGCTTTAAAAATTGTACAATCTGGGCATGAATCACCAGAAGATATAGAAAAACTGTTATAAGGAATTTTGCTATTTGGTAAGCTTGTTTTAAGTAGTTTCATTTTTTTTACCTTTTTACTTTTTATTTATTTATATAATCAAGTATACCATAGTATATAAAATATGTCAAAAAAATTTGAAGAGATATGATAAAGCCTTTTATCATCCCCCCATCCGTTCCATCTATTCCAGAATTCCATTCCTAGAGTTTTTCCCTATGATATATCTATGATACGAAAAAAAATTCCCTAGCCATATTTCAGACTAGGGAAACTTTTTAGCTACTAACTAGTAGCCTACATAAGTTTTGTCATCTACAAATTGTTCTACTTGGGAAAGAATATTTATTTTATTTTTTCCTGTTTGACCTACGACACCTAATGCTTGGGCAGAACGTAAGCTAGAATTGTCGGTAGACTTTGATGCCCTGTACCAATCGATTCTTTCAGTTAGAGCATTGTATCCACACCATGCAGTGTTACCTACTTGTCCTGTAGTATCACCTGCTGAACCCTCACCTAAAAATATAGACTCTAATTCATCAATCATGTTAGACCACCTACTAACAGAACGTGTATTTGGAACATCTTCAGTTACAGTAGGTTTTGGATAAATGTTAGTTGCTAATTCTAGGAATTGGTCATTCTGCATTGGAATATTTACTAATTTTTCTGCCACTGCCCCAAATTCATCTATAGAATTATTAGCATTTTGTATGACCTCTTTAGCCTGTGAAATTCTAATATTATTAGATGCAGTATGTCGGATACTTAAACTTCTATTTCTAGAATTTCTAGTTTGTGCAGGAATTTGATTTGTGCAATATAACCTTGTCATATTTGCAATACCCTTTAGAGAAGACGAGCCGTCATTACCCATAACTAGAATAAATTCAGATGTTAGCTTATCAATCCCACCTACCATAATTTCTTTATGAAGGTCAAGTGTGGCAAATACTAATTTACCATTTTTTAGAACTCCTGCCGACTTTGGAGTTGCACCTAATTGGATTAGAAAATCACCAATGCTAAACGCATCTTCTAATTGAATTGGTACAAAGTTACTACCTACTACTACACCATTCATAACTTCACGCTCACCTGTTGAAGAATTTATTTTAGTAACTTCATTTTTACCTTGATGTACTAATCCTTCAAAATTTTCTAATGCTCGTGTCTGCATATCCCAACCTAGCATATCTGCTTGACCTAGCATTGAATCTTGACCTAGTGTCATAGAAGATGCATTATCTACTTTTGTAGAAATGCCTGCAAGTCTTTGACCTCTTTGTCCTATTGTTATATTCTCGATAACCATTTTTTCTTACCTTTACTATATGGTTTATGTATACAAACTTTTTATATACTGAGGCCATTATATCAGCTAACAAGTCTAAAAGCAATAGGAAAACAGGGTGGGCTATGATAAATGCAATGCAAGGGTACCGGTTTATCATTTCCCCATTCCACAGTTCCACAGGATTCCATTCCTAGATTTCTCTCTATGATATATCTATGAGAAAAAATTTGAGATTTCGCATATAAGAAACCCCCCATTCTAGAAAGGTATAAAAAGAATGAGGGGTACTAACATATGTTAGCTACAATTTCTCTTTTACAGAATCTCTGTTCCAACCGAACACTAAAGTTCGGATAAGTAAACTAGGTAATACCTAGAGAAACTGTCTTCTCAAAATAAGAGAGGTAGGAATCGAACCTACAAGCCTTTGTGGTAAGACTATCCCTAACTTTCATATCCTCTTCAAAATATTACTATGTTAAGGTGCATGATGTTATGTGTAACACGATAAATACCACCTAGTATTACACCCACATACCATTCATACATCTCCCTATAAAATAAGAGGCAAGAGTTGTTAACAAGTCTGATTTAAGCTACCTCGTGAATATGCCTAGAGTTGAACCAAAGAATTATTAATTCTTATTGAATCGTAGACTGTAGCTACCTCATTGAGAAATACTATATACTATCTCATACTAATTCATCACCTCGTATTTTTCTCCCTGTGCTTTGATTGTTTGGATAGTATCTACGTTTATCACTCTATGTGCTTGTTTCTGCATATCTCGGAAAGTTATTAGATTCTTTTCTCTAGGATTGTATTTCAATCCCTCCCCATTAACATCTTTTCTTACACCTGTACGACCTAACATCTTTCGTAGACTGCCGTCTTTCTTATAAAACTCCACGTAAGATATTTTGCCTGTACCTAGAATTTTCTTGATTGTATCGTAATCTCTATTTATTTTTATTACCATTTTTTTACCTTTACTTACCTTTGTATATATTTATTATATCAGATTGTGGAAAGAAGTCAAGACCTATCTCGGAAGTCTGACAAAAATTCATCTTCACTATAACAACCTACTTCAACACATTCATGCTGTCTATGTTCGTCATTCAGCATATATTTCACTTCCCCCTCACTAAATACTGAATGTACTACACCTTTCCTTACTAAAAATTCTGTTATTGCTTGAACGTGTTTCCTTTGTTCTTGTTCTACAAAATAATCCGCTTTTGCTTTCATGTGTTCGTCATCAAACATATTATTTACCTTTACTAGTTTTTTGCCTACTAGACATAATATTTACAAATCTAAAAAAGACTCGACCAAAAAAATATTACTTTTTATCTAGTAGGTACTACCAAGTATACCAGACTGATATCCAATGTCAAATTCAGACTTGCTATATAGTATGTCTACTTGAAGCTACCCTCTCTTCATTCCACCCTTGTTCCATTCCATTATCTATTCACAGTATCTCCTGTGTCTATTATTACTTCGTGGCAATCCATACATTCGATTGCTAAATTCAAAATAACACCATCATCATTAGCGTACTTTCCGACTTCTATGTCGTGTCCGTAATGATTGATTAGTTCCTTTGCTAGACTTAGGTCTTGGCAATGGTCAATATTTTCATGCATAATTTATTCCCTTTATTAGACTTTGTATCTAATATGGTGGAGGCGGTGGGAATCGAACCCACGTTCCATGAATCTACTTGGTCATTCCCAGCTTATAGTTTGAGTCAGTTACGCTGGTATATAGAATGATTGCTAAATCTATGGTCGATTTCCTATCACCCCCATATTTGTTTAGTCATCAATATCTAATCATTCATAACTATAACTCTCTAACTTCTTCCCAAGCCGTTCAGAATAATCTGCTAACTTTGGAGTACCCACCATTACATCCCATTCCATTTGATACACACCTTCGTGAATACCATAAGCTAATATTTCTTCAGAATTCTCCGTGCCCATAGGACTGTCATCATCATCATCTACTTGGTCGCATAGAGCAAGTAACTCGCTTAGAGGCTTGTATGCAATGTTTAGTTTTGCGATTGCATCATCAAGTAACTTTTTAGCTTTAATTTGTTTCTGAAGCTTTTCACCTACTGTATAACTCATAACATTATCTACCTTTACTAGTTTTTGTTATACTTCAAGTATACCATACTATGGGGGAAAGTCAAATGAGGAGAAACCTTATCTAATAACTCTCAATTATAATGTAAGGTTGATTGGTTCCATAGTTTTCCAATCTATTCCATTGTATTATCGCCTACCTTGTTTCTTTCTATATGTCTTCACTATAGAGTGGCTACAGGAATAAACCTTACAAAACATTTTGTTCTGATGACATACCCTATCTAAATTATATTCACAATCTAGAGGATATGCCACCATAACATAGCATCTACTTTTACAGAATGTACACAAAAACTTTCTTTTGTTTCGTTCTAACTCGACAAGTCAAGCTTGTAGAGTAGTAGACCTCTTGCAATTGGAGGCTCTGCTTTGATACTGTATATTCCAGAGGTTGAGAAATGGTACTAACATGATAAACATAGTGCTGATGCTGAACAGAGGAATATTGTTTCTATCTAGAATCAAACTTCTTCATGTTGCAGATGCGAACCTATTTTCAATGTGTTCACAATCACGGTACTTGTAGGGAAACTCTCCTTACCAAAGACTCCACTCATGAGTCGAAGTAGAAATATATCTATTTTTACTTCTATGCATACTAGTATACTAAAGGATTTCTACCCTGTCAAGTCTTTTTAGCATCAATTTTTTACCAATTAAATAATGTTCGGTACAAACTAGGTCGGTTAGTTCCACTTCCGTTCCATGCATAAGGCATTCCACACACAGTCTTAACCCATAATGGTCGCATGTTGCGATTCCACACGTTCCCATATCCTCTCTTCTGTTCCATACATCACAATTATTACATGGTTTCATTCCATGAGTATTGAATTGGGCAGTTATAATTTGAGTCATGTTATATAGTATCTCTCCTTTGTTCCATTATACTTGTTTTTATGTGAATTTGCAAATAGATTAGTTAGGAACATTTGGGAAGTTTACGGAACATTTAGGAATGTAGTATACTATCTAATACTTTTGTTCACCTTTGTTCCATGTTATTACTATAATCCATCTTGTTCCATTTGCTTACTAGCTTGTTCCATTTGAGTCATTAGGTTATCTTGTTTTATTATATTGTCTATGGTTGTTTCGTTTATGTGTACTCCGTCTATGCATAATTGACAATCGTTATGTACTACTTCTTCTTCTTCATATTCCCCCCATGAAACTTTATTCAATGGATAGAGGTTAGCTACAAATTCTTCTGCATCTGTTCCACTAGGTAAATCTAAATATTCAATCTTCCTATTTTCTGTTAGGACTACTATATTCATCATCTCTCTCGTTCTCTGACTTGTACCATGTTACATCTATTATATCTTCCCCCTCGTAAGTGTAGATACCAAATACTCTGCCATCATTTTCATCTCCATAGTAGTCATCTAATTCTTCATCATACCAATTTACTTTTTCATATTTAAATAATTTCTGATTGGTGGTCATTATTTTTTCTCCTTTCATTCCATATCCTTATATACTTCAACAGAATTAGAACAGTAAAATGTTTTGTCATCTTCTGATAACACTGTTACAGTTTCAGTTTCATTTGGGTAATGCCCATTGGATTGTTCCATTGGTAATCCTTTGGTATTCCATGTAATTGTTATTTGTTTATTTACCATATTCATTCCCCCATTCCAACAATGATTGGTAATGGTTTCTTATCTTCTCTGAATAATGGATATACTTTAATAGAATATCGGAGAGCATCTTTCATGGCATCTTCTTTTGTCTTCCCCCATGATAGACTTCCATTCACCAAAAATTCTTTATTGATACACCCATCTTTATTCTTTACATATACTAACCAAAGTTCATCAAAATGTGAATAGGATACATCAACATAAGATGCAGTTTCTCCCCAATCATGAGGTTCACAAGTACAAGATGAATTAGTTATTTGTCTCATTATCTAGTCTTTCTTTATTCATACATCACCTTTCGTAATTTACCATTTTGAAACCACGAAATCGATTTAATATTTTTGGGGTCTTTGTTTAAGGTTGCTTTTTTTGTCAATTCAAATTTGCCGTCTGTAACATTCATTCTACCATCTGAAATCATTTCAAGTAATGCTATACGGAATCCATCATCTTCTTCTATTTTGATTTTAAATTCTTTATCCATTTGTGTCTTTCTCCACCTGTGCTTTTGTCATTATTAAAAGTTGCCATAATTTCATTTCAGTATCTTGAATCAGATTGATTTGATTTTTCAACTTTAGATAAAGACCATGATTATCTTTAGGTACATCTTCTTTAACTATACTATATAATTTTGCTAAATCTATATTTATATCCCCACACAATTTAACTTGGTCTTGAATCTTTTCAAGATTAGATTTGTTATTAAAAGTTTCAACTGCATTGGTGTGCCACTTTAAATATTCATCACGTATGTTATTCATATAAATCTCTCACGTATTTATTACAACTTGAAGAATCACAAGCATGTTGAGTTACCCTAACTCCATGTTCACATATTATCTGTACTTCTTCTGATGTAATATCTTTCCAAATGTCGTGTCGTTTCTGCAACGTCAGACTTTGTATATTAGCTATTGAATTTAGTTTATCACTCGTTAGAGTTATTTCATATTGCATTTTCATTCTCTATTTCTATGTCCACCATAAGTTGTGTAATCTGATTCCTAATTCCATGAAACCTGTCAAGAAATTCTTGTGTTCCCCACAATGTTTCCATGAAGTTATCTTCAATATTATTGTTCACGTGTTGCCATAAATATTCATGTAAAGTATCATCTACTTCTGAAAAGTATCGGTTATAGATTTTATCTAATTCTTCTTTACTCATAGTGTTCTACACCCACCCTGCCTCTTGCATATTGTCTTCTCTGTAAAACCAACTCATGTCTATTTGAGGAAACTGATTTCGTATCTCTGAAGCAATTCCTGTAGGTGGCGACCACGCAGTTTCAAAATATATTTCTAACAATGTGTCGTTTACATAAATTGTATATCCACAGTTACTTGTAGGTTTATCTGTAGTTTCATCAGCAAATAGAATATTCCATTTGCACCCCCAAGTCTTTATCGACCAATGATACCATTCATCAGATATCCCTGCTTTCATATTCTCTCTTATATGTGTAGGCATAGGAATCACTTTGTCGAAATCTAAATGAGGAGAAGTTGTAACTTTATCTGTTTCATCTGTTACTTCAACAGGTATAAAAAACTTATCTAATAATTCAGACATTACTTGTTTATCTTTTGTATCAATTACTATTTCGTTTTGACACCAATTTGGCATTTCTTTTCTCCTAGTATATTATATAAAGCAACACCATATATGTTGTTTCATTATTGTCTTCATCAATTTCTGACTTCTTTTTGATGGGGATTTCGTTAGGAATCCTTTTCGTTTCCCATTTTTATATGGTGGCAATACTCCGAAGTCAGTGTACTGCTCTTTTGTAATATCAATAATATTATCTTCATCATCAGCTAACCACCAATGAGAAATATTATTTGAATCTTTATTTTGATAAACTTTATATCCTTTTTTAGGATACCCCATACAACTCAATCTTTTAGTCAAGTGGTAAAAAGTTTCTGAAGCTACATAACAATGCCCATAAAATTTATGTTTCTTGGACATATCTTTATATGTAGGTTTAAGTAAATCATCAGAAAGATTATCTTGTATTGATGTAATCAAATCTTTCATTTTCATTTTCTCTTTTCTCCTAGTATATAAAATTTTATATGTTATATGGTCAAGTTCCCCCACCTTGACTTCCTAACCTGCACTTGTATAAACGTTTGTATACTTCATTTATACTTGCATACCCTCGTTGGCAACTGCTTATAAGAGAGATAACCTTACAGGGATAGTCGGTATGCCTAACCACTTTCTATCTCGAAAGTCATATAACATACTATCTATCTTACTAAATAAAAAATGATTTGTCAAATCATGTTCTCCCCAAAACTATGTTCTTCGACACAAGGAACACCATCTTCTGTTAGACACGTTCCATCATCATCTTGCCCATAACAATGCCTAGTATCACAATGTTCCCATTGAACACTGTACTCGTCTTCATGGATTACCCCATCTATTTCTGTATGTACCATAGCAGAAACATCTAGGATTCCATCTTCCATTGTTCTTATAAAAACTTGTACTACATCAGTAGTACCCATAGATAATTTCATAATTCATTCCTTTCCTTAAAACTAACCATAAAGTTAGATGTTCCATCATGGTCATCAACTATTATATGGTAAGTGTCAAGAACATTAGGTAGTTTTTCAATAGTCATATTCCATTGACTGTCATGACTTAATTTTCTAACAATGTCATCAGCATCTTCAAGTATAAAGTCAGCAGATACAGAAGTATTATTCCACCTATAATTATTGCTAATGATATTAGTTTCGTTCCCTATGTATTTAGAAAATTCATTATGGACTTCAGAGATGAAAGAATCATAATCAATATCATACCATTCATCAGTTTCATAATTCTGACCATAAAAAGTTACTTCGGTAGTCATGATTCATTCCTTTGTAAAGGATTATTCTGTAAGTGAGTATTCCAAGAATATATTCCCTGTTGAAGTTTTGCTTTCTGTCCGTATGGTTGTATATTATCTTGTTCAATATCGGGGTCTACTCTCGGTGGGATTTGACTATAACCACATTGGGTACATCTCATTTCTCTCGTTCCCTCGAAAGTATCTTCAAATAAAACTAATCCCTTACATTTTCGGCATGGTTCTTTTATAGATTTTTGATACATTATAATCTCCTTTTATAGTAGTCTAACAGGATATAGTATTTCTGTCAAATCCTAACTTAACAACTTCTCTCTCGTAAGTCTAGGATATCTTCGTCTTCATCTTCATTAACTTCATACATGTCGTTCCCTATGTATCCCTCACACAATTCCAAAAACATCTGGTGAGCGTCTATCTCTTGCAGACTTTTTATCTGTTGTAATGTTTTAGATATTGCATGATAAGGTTTATTAGATATAATGTCTTCGGCATTCGTATTCAATCCCTCTTGTAATAATTTATCTATATCAAGATAGGCATGTTTAAGTACTGCTCTACAATCCAAGATATAATTTAGAATAGGTGAAACATCATTTGCCATTTACTGCATCTCCTCAATACCTTTATTTGTATAATCATTATATAGTTCGTGAAAACAATCATCACATACTGCCACATAACTTCCAAGAACCTCTGATACTTCAGCATCTTCATCACCTTGCCAATACATTTCATGTGCAGAGTCTTGCCAACTTCCACATCTATTACAACAATTAAGGTTGAGATGGTCATTCAAAAAAACTGCGATACTGTTTTCAATTTCATCAGCATCATGTTTAGTTTTGATTACAAAGGTTAGGTTACTCAAATGGGAAACGTATTGGGCAACTCCAAATAAACTTCTCCTGTTTCTATTCTCCATCAAATTCTTCCATTCCCATCATCTCTCTTTCATTTTCAAGATTTTCATATTCGTCATCTATCTGTTTATCAGACCACTTATCTAATTGAGTGGAATACATATCATGAAGTTCTTCAAGCAATTCATGTGCTTTCAAACCATCTCTCTGCCAATCAAAGATTGTTAGTATTCTGTCTATCTTGCTTTGTCTAATACTTTCGAGAGGTGTAGTAGAATGTGATGAATGGTTCATTGCTATTATTCTATCTATCTTATTATTAGGATTCATTTTGAGTCTCCCAATCTGTATCAAACTCGGCAGGGTCAGGTTGTTCTTCTTCTGTTGCGTGTTTGAAGCCTAGTTCATAAGCGTGGATTAACTTCTGTTCCATAACTTTGTCAGAAGTATAATATGTTGTTTCATTATTGAGTTTATTAAACTCATTATATGAATCTATAAGGTCGGTTACTGATGTATAATATTTGAATGTCATTAGTCAGACTCCTCACAATAGCTTATCACGTCTTGGGAAAAATTACAACACTCACATGAAGCATTAACTTTTTCCATACAAATATCTACTAGATATTCTATTTGCCTACCATCTTCATTCCCACCTAACCATTCCATAAATTGTTCTCTTGTTGCTCGTTCCATTAGTTCACCTCATGCTCTCTAATATACTTTTCTTGTTCCTGTTCCCAACTACTATCAAACTCTGCTAGTTCAAACTCACCTCTATTATAAACACCATCTTCTTCTGAATGATGCATAGCACCTAGTTCATAAGCATGAATCAAGGATTGTATATAAGGTTCGTTATCATCAAAGGGTACATACTGATTTATCAGTTCCCCCATTGTTTTATAATATTTATATGTCATTACCAATACTTTGTCCTTATTGATGCCCAACTATTATTATATTTTTCTGTCTTCTTTATTTGAGCATTTGTTTGTCGTAACCCAAACTCCACATTATTGTTATGTCTTTCAATCTCGTCAGCTAAATAATTCATTCTATCTTCTAAATATTCCAAATCTAAAGATGGACATACATCAATACTACATGTTTGAGTTGTCTCACCACAATTAGTACAGACTTGCATATTACATGCTTCCCCATTATGTCGTTTTAAATCATCTTCTTCCATCTCTTTAATTTCATAATATAACCATCTAGTTCCATGATGTCTTATATAACAACTTGTATCCCTACTCATGCTATTCCCCATCTTCTCTCAAAGAAATTTTATAATTGACTCGCATATAAAGGAAACCATACTTTCCAAATATTCTTTCAAATTTTGGAATGTTATCTCCAAGATATACAATTGCAGATTGAAACGGAGCAGAGTTATTAGACTCTCCAAATTTCAATCTAGTGTTTACTGCAATGAAAGGATAAGCACTAATGGATTTCCACCATCTAGTAGATACATCTAATTTCACTAACAATATCATTTCTTTACTATTACCATTTTCATATTGACTCTTTGCATATGGTATCCAATTTTTACTATCACTGTACGGGTGATTCATATAGACACTATCTGCAATCCATTCGTGAGCTAACCCATCAGTTTCTTCTGTATAGTATCTGTTAGCTAGAACATTAGGATTATTTATATCGTTACAACATGGGTCTAAATCAATCGTACCAAAGAATCTAATAACATCTGCTACTACTTCTTTTGGAGTATTCCATTTATCAGTTTTATGTGAAGTCATTACTTCAAGTGCATTCATGCTATTCCCTCTACAAGAAACTTAATACTTATGCTTGATGCACAACTTGTACATACATTAGAAGTACCATTCCAATCTTTTGCGAATGGAGACCACTCATAATCTTTGGGGTAATGTTCTTTACATATATCACAATTAGTCATTTGTTATCCTTTATGCAAACTAGTAATAATTCTTATTGTAAATTAATAATCCTTGCGTGTCAACCATTTATTCTTACGTAAATCAAATCTTACAATTGCATCTAGGTCATTGTCATCTATATATAAATCTGTGAACGCTAGTTGTTCCCATATTTCTTCTTCTGTTACTTCCCTCTCTATTTCTTTTTCTAATAGTCTCCATTGTTTCATTAACTGTTCATACTTTAAATCACCATCAGCATCTGAAATCATTCCATCTTCATATAAGTTTTCTGGGGATAAAGCTTCAACAAGACATAGAAACTTCTGTTTCTGCTGTAGGGTAGTATCATTCCATAAGAATGCATAGTTACTCTCCTCTTTACTCTTTTGTTCCACGCTATCTCCATCTATCTTCCAACCATTCCAAAATTCGGGAAGTCGTGGTGAGTATCCATTCTTATCTACTACTTCTTCCCATTCCATGTTTTCATCACAGTCAAGACAAACGTAAGGGTAAGGTATTCCACGTTCCGAACTACTATCTCTACCTATATCATGAATCTCATAAAATACTTTTGTGCTACAACGGAAACAAAATAAATCATCTAGTTGATAATTCTTATAATCCTCGTAGCTAGGATTGTCGGTATAGTCTCCAATAAGATTATTCACTGTTGAATTATCCATGCTAGAGTTACCCAAACACCACTTGCTATTATAGTATTAGTAACCATCATAAACTTCTCAAATGTATTCATAAATCTTTCCTTTACTAAATCTTTTAATACTGTGTAGTTGGAGATAAGTGTCAATGTTCGCTTAACTGTTCGACCACTTATTCTTACCATGTTAATCGTACTAGAGATCAACCTAGTCCATTTGTTTTTTGTCCAACTACGATAGCTAGAGCTATAAAATAATTCTATCAAAGAAAAAATACCTTGTCAAATTCTACCAATAATTATACCAAATTCCTATTATTAATCCTATCAATAAAAATAATCCTAATTGTTCCATAGCTTTCTATCTAATGTTTCTCCAAAGATATTTCCATAGTTAACAGAGTCTAGGATAAGTTTAGCATTACTTAATGCTTCTTGCAACCCCTCTTTCGTTCCATTATAGGTAATTTCACATACATAGTTATCTTCATTGATAGAAGCAGACTGAATATGAATTGCATTATCTTCTTCTATATGTGTAGCGTACCAAGGCCTCGGTGTCGAAGTATAATGATCACTACAAAGGTTCATTCCATGATCTCTGCTTACAGTTCCCATATTCCTTTTCTCCCACATTTTTCACATTTATCTTTCATGTTTATTCCATGATCGCATACATTTAAACTTTCCATAATTTTAACTTATCTCCATAATATTATTAATAAAATAATAATTATAACAACACTTATTCCAACAATTCTATCTGAAGTTCTTCGTTGTTCTGCATTAATATCTTTTAAAACCTTTAGTAAATCTTTATACCATTGATGTATATGTTTATCTTCCATTCCTAACTCCCTAAAAATTTTTTGACTCGTTCCATTCGTGATAGAAGTGCCATAGTTAAACTTAAGGTCAGCACTCCAACCAAGACAACAAAAATTGTTACGTCTGTATATCGACCTATAATGAATAGTACCACATCTTCTACTAAATGTAAAGCAGAAATAATACTTGTGATTCCTAAAACCTTTGCTATTCTTTTCATTCCTAATCCTTTATGTATCTATTTCAAAGCTGTCTGCAACTCGTTTTGTATCCTTTTGTATAACATGAGTGTCCTTACGGATAGTTATAGTTTCCTTATGTAATAACTTTGTAACTCGTAAGATATGCCAATTTATATATAACAAAGCAACTGATACTATAAATAACGCAAAGGAACAACCAAGTAAAAATGGTAGGGAATTAAAGGCTTCTTTTAGAATCATCATGATTGAGGGCTATATTTTATCTTTGCTTTGTTCCTAGAGGTTGTAGAATCTTGTTCCAAGTCTTTCATTAGTTTGGCAAACTGTAAGGATTGCTTATAAGAATCTTCAAGTAATGCCATATAAATCTTCCTCTTTAAACTATACCCGACCATCTCATCTAAAAACTTTATATTAGTATTTGCAACTTCTCTTAACAAATACAACTCCCCCTCATCAACTACTAATTCTGCTTCTGTTATTCCATCATCTGCTGTCGTAAGCAAGACTGCCATTCCAATACGTTCAATTAGATCAGGTGGAGCAACTCCCATTGCAGATGGTGTAACAGGTCTGACACCACTGATTGAAATTTTCTCCTCTGGAAAGGTAAGCATTGTAAAGGCATCATCTAAAAATAATGCTTCTGCTTTAGTTATTTTTAAAACTTTAGTTTTAGGTGGGATTGGTTTCTTCATGTTGAATATCCTGAAAATTTGATTACTCGTTTACATTTCTTACATTCTAGATGCGATTGTTGTACTGATGTACTTGTATCTATCAATAACAAATTAAACTCTGAATTTTTAGTAAGACATTGTGTAGTACCGATATTAAATCTAGCACACAAAAATGTCCTAATATTTTTAGCTAAAGACATTTCTAAATTTTTCTTCTGATTTTTGGTATCTTTATGTTTTTGTTCTTGTCTTCTCGTTTTACAAAAGAGTTTAAATTCTTTAGATTTCTCCTCTTATTATTTTTACGGTCTCGACTTTCCCAACGATTCACAAATTCTTATTCCTACTAATGTTTGTAACTAATCCTCCAAAGCATATTCTTTGGAGCATCTTCACATTTACAAGTTTCTAATTTAAGATCAACTTTCTTCTTCTTTTGTAATTCCCCTAAATTTTTTAGGAAGGTATTTTCTCCCTCTCCCGAAGAATCACAAATCACACAATACGTAACGTTAATATTATTTCCTGCATCTAATATCATTATACTATTCTAATCGGTCTATCTTGTCTTGTATCTCTCGTATTTTCATTAAGATAACTGATACATGATCTTCCATAGAATCTACTCGTTCCGACATAGAATTGAACATAGCTTTTTGTTCTTCGGATAAAGTTACTAAATATTGAATAACATTTGACATTTAAAACAACCCCAACGCTTGTCCAAGAATTCCTATAGTAAATAATAACATTAAAGCTTTAATAGGGTCTGACATATTCATTTAATTTTCCTCATTTCTTATCTATTCAAATACTATCTTATCAGTTGTTTAAACCTTTGTCAATGAAATGGGGTAATGTTTTCCTTTTTAATCTGATAATTATATAGTTTACGATTTACATCATCAGACTTTTTATATGCCTTATACATAAGATTATCTCTCTTTATGTATCCTATCGTTCCAAGAGCTGTTAGAGCAACTAATCCTACGATAGGTAATACTTTTTTAATTTTCAATTACTTCTCCTGTTCTAGGGTTACGTTCTTTGGTTCCAGCTATTTTATCTAATACCTTTTTAATATCTGATATAGTTTTATGCTTATCGGGAGATGTTTCAATATAAGCTCTCATCAATCTGACAAAGCCCTCATCATTACGATAAAGTGTTTCTACATCTCTAGGCATTCTAATGTCTCCATGCTTTAGATTTCTATGGTATCTAATATCTTTTTGATATCTAATATAGTCTTATGCTTATCAGGAGCTGTTTCTATATAAGTCCTCATCCTTCTAACAAAGTCTTCATCCATTTGATTCTGCTCTGTTTTTATATACTTATTCAGACTTTTTAAACCCCTGTTTAATTTCTTTTTATTATATTTGTAAGACCCTTTTTTCCGACCATCTTCAGATACTGGAATATATTTACTCATCTATTACTAACTCCTTTACTTAATTATACCACACGTTCCACTTAAAAACAAATAGCTCTCGTAGAGAGAGCCATAGTTATTTTATAAAAGGATTCGGAAGTCTGGCCATTTTCTTTGTTGTTCTTTGTGAAAACCTTTTGTGTTAGGGAAGTCGTTACATACCCAAGCATGATTACGAACTTTCGGATCAACCGTTCCATACTCAAGAAAGTTTAGAGGACTAAAGATTTTTAGTATTATTCCTTGCATTTACATGCTCCGCCACATTGACATTCGTTCATAATATTCTCCTTTATAAATCTCTACAATATCAACTGATACTGTGCCTAGTGTTTTCAATCTCCAGATTTTTTTAATTTATCGGTAACAGATTCCCCTACTTTTTTACCTACTTCGGCAGCTACTATTTTACCTGCTTCACCTAATGCACCTTTGTTTAATTTCTTTTTCTCACGATTTGATAAAAGTAAATCCATTACTAACTTAGGTAAAAGTTTCTTTATAGGTTTTTCCTTTTTAGTCTTCCCTAGTACTCTAACTAATATAGGAAGTATTTGTGGGGCTTCAGCATAAGGTTGATCTCCTACTTTATTAGTTCTAACTTCATCTATAAATTCATTTATAGCAGGTACTGAAACCTCTTTTTGATCATTATCTTTTGTTAGAAAAGCATCGAGTGCAGAATCATGTCCCTCGATTATTAATCCTTTTTTACGTTGTCCTGTAAAGCCAAGAAATTTCTGGAGGTTATAAGGTTTATCATGAGGTTTACCTTTTGGAGGAGACAGAGCTTCATTAGTCCATCTCGTTCCCAAATCCTGTCCTGCTTCATTAACAATCCATGGTGGCTTTTGATGGATAACTTTACCTTCCTCATCTACTTCAGTTTCAGATACGGGTATGTATCTATTCCACTCTGGGTCTAATTCAGCAGGAAATCCTTGTTCATCTAATAGTCTATGATGAAGTTGTTCCCTTGCTTCGTAAGCTTCTTGTCCTAGTACATTAGTATCTTTCGTTCCAGAGGTGTTCGTAAAAGGGTCTTGGTCTTTCATTAGATTTAAAAAAGAGGAAAGAAAATCTACCTTACCATCTTCTTTAATTAGTAAAGTTGTTTGGTATTCCACATCATGAGCATGGTCACTTTTTATTAAGCAACTACCATCTATACATGTTGAGGTAGGAGCACCTCCCTCTGCCTTTAGAATATCGAAGGCTGCTTCTTGGTTGACTCCTTTTTCACATACAGTAACTTCAGCTAGTTCCATATCATCTACCTGCATGTATGTTTGCATACCCTTTTGAATATTTTGAGTCTTTGTTGCACTTCCTGCAATACTATAAGACTTCAGTTTACCTTCTTTGATCTGTTCCATAACCCTCTTTGCAATACGGGTGTCATCACGTAGTTCTGTAATGAAGAATAATCCTGCTGGATCAACTCCTGATTTATATATGTTCCCTGCTTTAGAGATGTATGCTGGTAACGCCCAGCCTACTTGAACATCAGAATGTAATACCATTGCGTTCCTAGTACGGAAATTTTCCATGTAGTTGTCAAAAGCTTTTGAAAGGGCATTGTTTGTTATTAGGTGTCCTTCTCTGTCAACTAATTCCACAGATGCTGGGCCACCTACAACCATAGGTTCAAAATCATCATCAAACAATCCCATCTTCTGGGCTGCTCCTGTATAGGTTTGGTTCTCTGGAAAAGCTCTAACCAGAGTCATTAGTTCTGCTGGTGAATGAATTCCAGCTTTATATAATCTTTTGTATTCATCTAATGCTTTTGAGATATCTTTTACTTCCAAAGGACGTTTAGCAGCTTTCTCTAATGAAAGTATCTCTGCATCTTCAGATACAAATTGGTACATGTTTTGGTTTGTATCAGTTGCTAATACCATTGGTTATCCTTGATGGATTCCCCAGATAACTCCGTGTGCTGCTGGAGTATTCTGGGCTGCTAGTACAGTGACCTTTGATCTAAAATCAATAGGCCAGTTAGTTTCAAATGTATCTCCACCTAATACTGGGATTCCTGTTGTGGCAGAAGCATCACAATCTAATCCTATATAAATAATATCCGCTGCGGTACTGGATTCATTTCGTAATTTGATTCCACGTATCACCTCTAATCCTGCTCTTCGTCTTGAAGGAGATAAGTCAGCGGTGTCTTCCCATTCATAGTTTAATCCTTGTGCCCCATCAACATAAGCCGCATAGTTGCTATCTCCAACTCTTTGTTCCACATGAATTTTATCTACATAAAAATTAATATTATGTTGAGTTTTTGATCGAACTATAACTCTATAAGCAGCGGCTCCGGTTTGAGGAAGATGATATTTAACCTGAAGTTGCTGAAAAGATGTACTCAAACTAACAGAGTTACCTGCTACAATATCTGTTCCACTTGAATCTTGGATAGCAATCTCAGCATCCCCACTAGCTGAAGCTCCTCTTACGGTAGCTTGAGCCGTTAGCCATACTTCATTGTCATGTATATTACCAGACATTGTTGGGGTCGCCCAATAAAATCCTTCACCCGCCGCAGAGTTATCAGGATTAACTAATAATGATGCTGCTCCAGTATCTTGTTGATCGGTGCTTCTAGATATCGCTGAACCATCAGCTGTAAATTCACTAATCGTGGCATGTTCTATTCGAGGATTTGCCACAAGGTTTACAGAAGGTACTCCTCTGTCAACAGTTAAAAGTGTTGTGACTGCATCATTTGCTACAGTAGCATCCCTAAATGGAACATACTTAGTAAATGCATGAACGCTGGTTCGAGTACTTGGGTCTCGTTCCCACCCGTTCCAATCAGTATTTAGAGCATTTGTCATTGTATATTATCCTTATCCTCGTAGTCCAATATTCTATTGTATAGTAGCCACCCCCAAAGTAGGAGGTGACTATCTATTATTTATTTTTATTATGCTGCTTGACCGTAAAGCGTAAGCAAGAAAATACCAGCGTCATAAACACCGGCATCACCCCCACCAGAGGCAACAAGATACAAGTACTGGTCTGCCGCAGGAAGTGCCGTAAGAGCCATCTTCTGCTTAGTCAGTGTCCAATCCGCTCCAGTGTTTAACAAAGCTGCCTCAGTTAAATCACCGATTGCGGCATTTTCTGTACCAGTAGCTTCTGTCGCTGAATACACATCAATGTCAGGCTCGCCGGTTGTAGGAGTCTCAAAACATTCGATATGTCCTGCGACAATTGTACCATTCAAAGCGGCAGTAATCTGCCCTATATGACAGTTTGCTGCATCGTTCACACCAATAATATCAGCCGCTGCTGCGGAAGTTAATCCAGTAAGATCAATTAAAATTTCAGTCTTGATTAAGTCTCCTGCAACAGTTACGTTAGCTTTATAAATTGTGCCTGTACCAGTAGAAATACCAGTACCCGGACTCATATTCTGCATTCTGAAAGCGGTTTCATCCGTGCTACCAAAAAGCAAAGTCTCAGCGTCAGCCAAGTAGTTCCAGTCGTATCCTAATGCAAGTCGGGCTAGTCCCCTAGTATCTCCGGTTACATCAGATAGTTTAAATGTATGTTTACTCATTCTATTTATCTCCCATAGATTGGAAAGACATGCTATTCACATCATCTTGAACATTGCGATTTGTACGCCACATAGCTTGCTTGATTGATTTCTTCAAAGCAATTGTTGCAGGAACGTCAGGTAATGAAGCTTCTAATAGATTCATTACTTCCCCGACCATTCTTTTAGTCTGAATATCCAGACTTTGCAACACGCCATTTGTATATACACTTTGCATTATTCACCATTACATTACATTACATTCATTAGAAGTTGAGGGTGATTACAATAATCACCCCCAACAATTTATTCTTTTAAGTATTAAGGTCAGTCACCTTAGCCTGTACAAAGAAGTTTTTGCAGCGAAGTTCACCCATAGTGTATAGTAAACCACGAACCACCAACGCATTAGCTGCGAAGTAGTCACGGTTTTCCACATACTGCGTAGGTTGTGCCACCGCAATTTCAAGATAGTCTGTGTCAAGAACGTAAACGTTTGACCCTAGAACTGTGTCAGAAGTGTTAACACTCTTAGGAGTATCAGCATCTGGCAAAATTGGAATACCTTGATAAGTAGCAAGAACTAAACCAGTTCGTGTACCGGGGAATGTTCGTTCCGATCCGACACCGACTTGGTATTCTTCTTGTCCCATGTACCTCTGTTGAGAGTTTAATAGTCTCTCAAGTGTGAAGTATTGATCGTGACCAAGGACGATGACTTTTGGTTCACCACCATTGGTACGAATATTCATTATACAGTTATCTAATAGATTCAGAGAAAGGTCTCTGCCTGTACCATTGTTGTCACTTATTGTGGCAGCCGCATTCCAGTTACCTGAAGTACGATCACCATAAGTAAGGTCGTATGCTCGAACTCCACCATTTGCAGCGAAGTTAGCATTGGAGTCATAAACTCCACCCATTGATGCTCCGTCTTGAGCAACGATGTCATCTATGGATGTGAAACCAGCACGACTGTAAATCGCAATACCATCTCCGTCTGCAACCGCAGCAGAAGTAGTACCGTGAGTTATTACACCTGTTGAAGTGTTTACAGCCGAAACTGTTACACCAGATGTATTAATCCAGTCATTTGCTGATGTATCCCATACCGTAAGAACGTCACCAATTTTTATGTGTTTGGCAACAGCGGCTGGGACGGTAGAGGTAGTTGTACTACCAGCGGAAGCCAAGTACATAGAACCCGCTGTGAGTTCTTCGTTGATTTCCTTAACGTGGTCAAGCTGGGCATTCTCGTTCTCCATCGCCAAAACATCTCCGATACCACCTTCAAGCTGTGCAGTAAAGACTGACTTTACTGAAGCACCAAATGTGGTCGAAACAATTCTAGGTAAACTAGATATTGATTCGATATTGGAAACGTCAACTGTTGGGATCGAACCAGTTTCAGTCACAGGTCGAGATCGACTCGAACCTCTGTCTGTTCTGATACGCCAACCAGCGGTACTACCCCAAACTGTTCTTGGGATAGCGTTGAAGAAACGGGTTTGGTTGTTTAATGCTTGCCACACCTTCCTACCATATGTAGTGTTGAAAATACCAGTAGCAGTATCAACCGTAAAGTATGTCTGTTTTTGCAGATACTCTGGGCCAAAAACGGAGTTATATAAACCTCGTTGTGATTGTGCTAGATATTCACTTAGTGAAGGATTAGCCATAATTAAATTTATCTCCTAATTTCTTAAAACTTTGTTTATAGAAGTTCTTTTGGAACTCCTGTAGTGTCACCATTTTGAATTCTCATTTGAAGATTTCGTAGTTCTCCATATGAAAGATTGGTGAGTTGGTCAACTGTGTCGCCACCAGTAGCTGATTTTACAATCGGTGTTGTTCCATCAGTTCCAAGTGCGGACAATTGTGGTGCAACCAGTCCAGTCTCTTCTCGGAAGCCCATCTTTCTAAGTCTATCTTCAGACTCAGTTTGAATAGCTTTCTCTAGTCCACCTTCGACAGAGGCGAGTTGTTTACGAAGGTTGTCGAGTTCCTTCTGCATGGACTTCATTTCATCCATTGCCTCGTCGTCGTCCTTGTCGTCGTCGTCGTCACCAGCTTTATATTTCATAGCTTTAGTGGCATCTTCATCTTCAGGGACATCTTCTTTGTCGTCGGGTGCATCTGCTGCTTTTTTCTCATCCACATACTCGTCATTCTCTTTATCATCATCATCGTCAGCTTTTTTCATAGCTTGGATGGTGTTTTGCTGATCTTCAATCTTTGAAGATATATTTGCAGCGGATTCAGAGTCATCAGCTTTTCCTGATGATCCTCCAGTAGTTTTAGCTTTACGCTCCTTACTACCGTCAACATCCATGCCTTGATCAGCTTTTAGAACACTAGCTACTGCTGTAGCTAATTCCTTAACGAGTGCAGCTTTTTCAACTGCGTCTTCTTCCTCTTGTCTTTTCTCTTCCTCATCTTCATCGGCTTTTGCGAACCTAGCATCCATTTTCTGGAGTACTTCGGCAACCGCAGAGAGAGCAAGGCCATTGCCTTCTAATGCTTTCTCGATACGTTCCATATTCTCAGCCATAGTAGAATTTCCTCCTATATATTCCATTCCATTCCAATTAATAGATATCCTTACGATATCTTAACATGTATGGTTGGTCTAAGCCACTCCCGACCACACAAAAAAACGTCTTAGTACATTTGTTCTAGACCTTTTATTATACTACGTTTATGCGAAAAACCTACGAATTTCGATAAATTCGTATTTATTTTTCATTTACTTCGGGGAGTCCGTGTTCAACTAAGTGTAGTATTTCGTTTCGATAATCATACATCGGAACTTGTAAGAGCTTTTTTAGTTTCTCACATTGAGTTCCTTCGGGAAGGGATGCTTCCACCAAGTCTAAAATCTTTCCAACCATTCTAGAATGGCGTTGCATTACATATTCATGTTCTTTACTAATCTTTGTTACATCTACTGACATAATTTACTCCTATAAACTTTTAATTGTTAGTACACCTTTGGGGGCTGAATCTTTTAAATACATATCTAATTCTTCATCTACCGCAGTAGATAAAAATCCCTTACCTACTCTTGCGGGTCGAGGCCCAATTTTCTTTTTATGTTCTTGAACTGTTACTTTTGTACCACTTGGATATGTTCGGGTATGTGCCTTCACAACCATTGTTCTATTTGGTTCTGGTTGTCCTGAACTACCTCCATCTACCATCCTAGCATATGGAGCATCATATGTAATTATAGATTCATTATTACGGTGCTTAATTGAACCAGACGCTTTCAACTGACCAGTTCGTACAGGTACTTTTCGTTGAGAGTTCCTATAAATTCGGTCAGCTAAATTTCGTAATGAATGAGCTAAAAACTCATCTAATGTCATTCCACTAAAATTCGGCATAGTATTTTATTATACTAGACTACTGCTCCAAACTTCTGGAATAACTGTAGGAAATTTATGAGGAGAATCATCAAATTTATCTAATCGAATAATCTCTTTACCTACATTTCCATGATCAGGATGCCAATATGTAATCAAATGTTTAGGAGGAGAACTCACATGTAATCTATTAGTTGTAAATTCATCGGAACCTTTCATAGTTCCACAGATATACATTGCCCCTGTACCTATATCATATTCATCTATACGATGGAAATGTCCAATCATAACATCATCAAAACTCTGTTGACCATGCCAATCTTTATTCTGTTGCTGTACCCCTCGCATTTGTCCTATCATTCGTGTGAAACTTGCTGATGTTCCACCGCCTGAAATAGAATCTCCATGCATAATAAGAACATTCCGATTAGCTACATTAATAATAGTACTAAAGTTTTTAGGAATATGGAATTTAATATTCTTTTGGTCTTTACAAAAAGCTGCTATCCATTGATATAACATGTAATCCCAATCCATATATTTATCTTTGGATGGAATCTTACGAGTCATTCGTCCATGATTACCTACAACACCAGCTACTCGTACCTTCCTAAAGTATTGAGATACTTTCATTATAGCTTGACTAATGAGGAATGCTCCATTCATCATTTGTTCCATACAGTTACCTATATTAGTTCTTGCTAGTTCTTCATGTATATCCCCACTAACCATGTCCCCTAACATTGGGATTACTAATTCTTCTACATCTGCAATATTTCGTCGGTAACTAGAAAGTAAAATAATTTGTTCTGTCCAACCATACAATCTTTGATTGAAAATATCTAGATTATATTCATTAATCCCTGTTGTTTGGTCAGAAGTTACTCGATCTCCAACATGTGTGTCAGTTAATGGAGCAACCATAGTTTGAGGTTTTAGTCCTCTTTTCCTCTTTTTCGACCTATATACACCATGAGGAATCTGCGGCACTTTAGAAATAGTAGGAGTATGCTCTCGTATAGCATCGATAATTAGTTCCTTTTTGCTACTATCTTTAATAGCACTCTCGTAAAGTTTCTTATAGTAAGCGGCTTCTGCTTTATGTGTAGCTACTTTTTTATCTTGCTTTACTTTCTCTTCTGCCCAAAACGCTGGGTCATTCAGAGAATCTTTATCTTCTGGAGCAATAACATCTGCCATGCTTGCGGCAGCTTCATCTAATACAAAATCAATAACATCATTGGTATCTTCAATTGCGGAATAACCCTCCCTGTCGTACCATCGTTGAATAGTACTTCGATGTACGTCTATCCCGTACTTGCTTATTAGCCACCTTTTCAGAGCTGTCCATCCCATTCCAGCCCTCCTCATCTTGATTATCTGAGGTTTTGCTTGTTCCGGTATCGTCATAATGTAAGTCCTTTGTCTTATCTATTCTTAAATTTCTATATTCAAGGTACAGAATTTTGCCACACATTAGGCAACATAATTCGTCATCAGCTAGTTTCATCGTCCCATTACATTTGGGACATAATCTATTATATATCCTATCTGACATCTTTGTCAACTGTTGCTGATTCTCTAGCTAACGATATCAATTTCTTTTGAAAAGCATAAGCAGGTTTTTCCATTGGATGATTATATGGATTTGGAGTTTTAATTAATTTTAATATATATTTTATAAACCACTTTAGTTTACCTGTTATTTCTTGTTCGACTGCATGATAAGATTCATGCGTAAATATTCCAAATTCATAAAGTAATGCTTCTCGATCTCCTCCTTTAGCTTTAAATATATTTCTCATTTTTGGATAATTTGGTGTATAATAAATTCTCCCCCACAAGGCAATCCCTTCAGGTTTTGAAGGTAAGTTCGCAGCAATGTTTCCAATTACTGACTGAACTACAACTGGAGGATAATATCTATAATCTCCTGCTGGAGTATAAAATTCATACTTTCCAAATTTTTTATGTAATTCATCCCTAAGATAATTTCTCCAACCTAAAGGAAATTTGTGAATATAATTATAATCTTTCATGATATTTAGTCACTATAGCTACCATATTGTCTGTTATCCCCATAACCACTCTTACCCATATCTTTTAAGACATCGTTAAAGTTAGAATGATCAGACATAATAGTTCGCATCTCATTTTCAATGATAGCATCTATTGTTTCTAAGTCAACTATACGATCTTCTAATTCAGCTAAAACTTCTTCTAATTCAGCTATAGCTTCATCTAAAGGAGTAGAATCAAACTTTTCAGAATGCATTTCATCCATCATAGTAATTTTCTCTTTCAGATTCTCTACATCTGTTTGAAGAACTGCCACATCTACTGTCGTTGCTTGTTCTTTAATCTCTGTTACAGAGACATCTAAATTTGTAACTGTACTATCAAGTTGAGCTACATACCAAATAATCCCAAATGCTTGGGCAACTATTACTGCTATAATTCCTATAGGTAATTTTATGTTTGATAAATTCATATTCTTATCCTACCATTTTTCCTTATCAGCCCAGTATGCCGCTGACATTTTTCCTCGTTTTATATTCTTTTTATGTCTAGCTTTAAAACTAGCCCGTCTTTTTTTCTCGGCTGGCGTATCAGATTTAGAAGCTTTACCTTCACCACTAACACCTTTTTGTCCAAAGCGAATAAGTTTAGTTTTCTTCCCCTCTTTGGCAGCAACAGCATGAGATTTCTTCGGATGCTTCGGAGTACGTTTTGGTTTATTGTACCCCGAAAATTGCTCTCCCGCATGGGTAATATTCTTAAATATTGCAATTGCTTTATCTATATTAGTTGACTTCATAATCAGATTTAATTAAGCACCTCTGTTATAATTACTCCTACTAAAGATAAGACAGCGATGAGGACTGCTAATTGTATTAACAGTCCCCATAAATCTGACTTATTCCGCCCCATTGAATAACCTTATTCGTTAGTTAAGGTTGCTGTTGGTGCACCGATAGCTACTTCAACGTTATCTGAAACGTTCCAGTTGGCTGCTGTAACACTTTCATGTATCTTAAATTCCTTAGTAGCAAATCCATCTGAGGCACCAGCGTTACCACCACCACCTATTTCATTAAGTCTAATAGTTAGTGTGCCGATTTTCATACGATCAAACACACAAGCCCCACCTTCAGTATATAAATTACTTAAAGTTAGCTTATCTATCTTACCATTTTTTGCTGTGGTTGGGGCATCAATATGTATTCTATCATATGATCCACCCGAAGTCACCATTGCTTCAGCCTGATGATGACCTCCACCGACTGCCCTCATTCTTGAAGTTCCCGGTGTAGTATTTATTGACTGTCCATCTGAAGCATTTCCAATTACGTTTATCGTATGTGCCGTAATATTATCGAAATACATAAACGTACATTTCGACTTCTCGATCAGTAATTCGCCCACCTCTAGGAAGGTACTAGTACCACCAGATACTACTGTCCCACCAATTAATACTGCTGTAGCCGAAGCCGCAGTACCCCCAACAGACGTATGTGTTGACGTAGGTATTGCAGACCCATTATAAACTGTACCTACTGATACATTCTCTATTTTAATTTCTCTTACTGGAGTATCTGCTAAGACAATTCTTAACGTATTGTCCTCTTTATTTTCCTTTCTCCACGCCATTGTTTGTTCTAGTGTGGCAGAAGGATTCTGAGAAGGGGCAGCATATATGCCTGCGTCTCCGTTAGTGAAGCTTCGATCCGCTAAAACCGTCTCGTTCACAACGACTCCAGTTCCTGCTGTACCACCAACAGCCAATAAACCTATTGCCATTTGTGGACTAAACCCCATTGCTCGTAGGAACGAATATGGAGACATCATAATTTTAAAGGTTGTCTTCCATTTAGCTGACTCTTCATTTAAATAAGCTATTTTAACCAGCAGCCAATTTCTCCATATTGCTACTCTTTTATAAGCTTTAATAGGTGATCTAATAACTGCCATCGGCGTAGCCTTAATAGTAGTCCACCATGCTTTAAAGTTACCTACGTGTATTAACAATCCAAGTACAATTAGACCTGACGATGCAGCTATTGTAGGGATCATATTTGCCTGTAAATAGACAATAAAATCAAATAATTTATTTGCTAGGCTTAATGTTATATAAGGAGCAAGTGTAGGAATAGGATTAATATATGAACATATTAACCCAAAGCTGCCCATTAATACTAATAATACCGTATTTACCGCTCCCAAGGCTGTAGTTATCCGTTTAACAGGTATACTCAGCTTTGGTACCGAGAAAATACTCTTTAAAAACTTTCGTATTTTTTTCATGGGTTAATCACCCTCCATAACTTTCATTGAAAGTGCGATTATTCCTCCAATTGTTGCTGTTGCTACTTCATTTAATCCTTTAGATATCGCCATAATTGTTATTGCTCCTAGAATTGCTAATCCTAGTAGTACCTGCGGTCTTATTTTTGCCATCCATTGCATATGCATACTCCTTTGCTGTCTCTGTATTATACTAAAATTATTTCTTTTTCCGTATTAAATTAACCATTTTCCTAAATTCAATATCATTTTTATATTGATTTTCCAATTCAGCTGATAATCTTATTTCTGGCCCGAAAGGAGCATCGGCTGCCATTGTTGATGCTTTCACATCTGAATCATCCTTTTTATCACCAACATGTTTTGCTGTAGTTGCTTTTAATCTATCCATAAATTCATTTTGTTCTAGAACCGTGTTCGGACTATCTTTTCGAGGTTTACCTTCAATTACTTGTTCAGCCTTCTCTAAATGCTGTTCTGTGTCTATAGGAGGCATATCTTCAAGGATTTCCATACCTAATGCTTGTCCTGCTCTATTATCACTTGGATAATGTAATCCGGCACGTATTCTATTTACTCCTATTTTGGAAGCAATTTTATTAAAATCTTCGGAATGTTCTGGATAAATCTTAGATAATATTCCAGCTATAACTGTAGCTTGTGTTGCATGCCCACTTGGATATGCCGGAGAATATCCTCCTTCATTTGGAGTAGGTTTTATCTCACTGACTTGTGCTGGGCGTGGACGATTGAATTTAAACTTTGCATGATGTACAATTGTATTGACATCTTTATTAACAGCATGAATATAATCTTCATCAATTTCTAATTTATTCTCTTTTAAATAATCAAAGAAAGGTTTTGCTAAATCTTTATCCTGTTCATGAATTTCTTTACTCACTCTACTTGCATCTTCTTGATAATGTTTAATGGCTGATATTTCCATTTCATTATCTGGAGGAGCTGAAAGTGAATCTAAATAAGCTTCAGGTTTTTTTGTCAAAACTTGATACTTGCGATTTAATACATCTGTATGATGAAGTGTTGGTGTACCCCATTCGGCAGGATTCTTCTCTTTAGAAGCTGCCTTACGTAATTCCTTATCTAATGATTTATCTCTACGAGGGTCTCCTTTTGGGGCACCTCCATGTAAATCAATAGCTGATTTAGACCCCGGTTTTTTTACTCTATAATGTGGAGTTAGGGCATGACAATTAGGACAAATCAATTGTAAATTTTCTTTAGCATTATTCCCATGATCTCCATCTATATGATCAAGTTCAAGAGGAACTACGGAACCTTTCCACTCGGCACATTTACAACCAGCACATTCTCTAGGGAATACACCTTCTCGTATAATTCTACGCTTCAATTTATCCGATTGCATAGGATATTTATTAGAGAAGTAGTCTTCTAAATCCCTTGCTTTTTCAATATCTTCCCCTTCAACCATTTCGTTTTCATCAGGTTGTGGTTTATTCTCAGAAGAAAATAAGTTACACCAAGTATCTTCTTCAATATATCCCGTAACTAAATGACATTCATTATCATCTTCACTAAAGAAAATACATGATCCACATTGTACCTTTTGACTATTTTCAAATGGAGTAGCCTTCCTGAAACCCGCTTGCTCTTGAGTAATTTTACCTACTTCATCTGAAGATTCAGTATCAATGGCTTTTGCATACTGTAAAGCTCCAGCATTATCATAATCATTTTTCTTCCAATCCAAAATCTTTGGACGATAATTCGTAACTGATTCATTATTTGGATATTTTGTATCAACTTTATTACGTAATTTACGATCTTTTATTTTATATTCTTTAGAGATACTATATAGTAAGTCTACAGCAAAGTCTGTAGGTGTTGCTTTTTGCATACTCTTACGTTCTGGAGAATAATCTGTAAGCCAAGAACCAAGTCGTTCTATCCCAGTTTTCTTCTTCTTCTTTTTCTTCTTAACTTGTGTTCTATGTTTTGCACTTGATCCACCATATGTTGGGGTAAATACTCCAGTGTCTGTAGAAGTAAAGACAGTCCCTGCACCCCCATCAAATCCTCCTCCATTTCCTCCACCATCTTCTTTCCGTAAAGATTTTTTCATCCCTGTTTCTCCTTCAGGTTCTCCATATAATAACCATTGTACATCTTCAGGAGTACCCCCTATAATGTCTTTACGTGCATAATCTTTATTCATCATATCCTTGTATGCGTCAGATAAATCATCAAGGTCAACAGCATCCCCCATTGCACTTGTATATTTCTCTAGTAGACTAGTATTCCTGATACTGGGGTCAGCCATAAGCTTCTCACCTGCCTTCTTTCCTTCATCAGTATCCGCTGCCCAATTCTGTAGTGCCTCGTCCTGTTTTTGTTCACTCTGGTCAGCAACACCTTTATACGTATCCGTTGCTTTCCATGTATTATCGAACTCACTTCTAGCTTTTTTTGCCCTCTCGTCCCCATTATTCTTATTTAACATACCATACCAACCAAATTTGCCTAGATTTTCATTCGTGAAATCTTTCCCTGCTTCATCATTCTTTGCTTGATGCATTTTTGCAAGAAATTTCCTAGCTTCTTTTGGATTATCATTATTCTCTGTTAATGCCCAATGAGCAAAATGTTCCATAAATCCAAGATAACCAACACCAACCTTCTCCATATCCTCAGATGTTGACCACTTCCCAACTTTTGAAAGTTCTTCCCTTGTTTTAGGCTTTATATCTGGATCATATTTACGAGCTAAATGATGCTGTGTTAGCATATCATTTGG
>VTLG01005928.1_pt1 | contig 31369 bp, 52 predicted proteins | sample 4694571 | NCBI WGS metagenome assembly VTLG01 (sample SAMN12604809, study PRJNA352737) | marine metagenome | biome: ENVO:00000447; feature: ENVO:00000209|ENVO:00000569|ENVO:01000036; material: ENVO:00002151; isolation source: viral sequences binned using virsorter ...
CTCATCGTTCTCTCCTTCTACGTTAAAGTTTATGCCCTTCGGCGGTTATTTGAGAGTATAGATACTATACTCTCTCGTCAACGAGTTTTTTCTTAGACTCGTATTCTTTGTCGGTCAACATAGTTATTGTACCACCTACTGTTCTGTAGTCCTCCTTGGCTAACTCATTGAGTTTCTTCCAAGTTTCAATACCAACTGCTATTGACTTATATTTATCTGTGTCCATTTATCACTCCTATGTATGAATGGGTAGGGTAAACAAACGAAAGGAAAGGAACCCCTACCCACACATTTCTTAACCAAAGTAATGGAGGTACTTTGTTTTTTTGTTTTACCATTTTTATTTCAAAGATGTCAAACATAAAATCCTATTTTTTCTTATATCCATTGATCCTATATTTTTTACCATGGAACGACTTGGGATTGTTCTTTCTCTTGTGTCGATTAGATGCTAGTTTTGCTTTATGAAATTTTTTCATACTCTTTCTACCTCTTTAATTTTATATTCTCTTTTTAGTGCATCCATCTTCAGTATTTCTGCCTGCATGTTTTGACTATATACCAATGCCATTTGAAAGTGTACACCTTCTTCTCCATCTGATGGATTACGAAAATCATTCTTTGTTAAAGTCAACGATCTGTTCCTTGTGAATGACTCCACTGGAAAAAATAGCACAGACTCTATGTCCAGTGCAGCCAGTGCTATGATGTCGCAATCTTTTCTCGTGTAGCATCTTTTGTCTTTACCTTTTGATATACCAAAAGAATACCTAGCCATATCATCTCTTTGTAGAACTGTTTTCACTTCTACTCGTTGTGCTACCTTCAATCCTTCTCCACCAACCACGGCTATGTCAACACCATCTTGTTTTACCAAAGATGCCGCATAACCCATCATGGATAATTTAAACAATGTCAAACTTTCGCCTGCATTACCCACAATTTTTTCGCCTCTTAATTTACTCATACCTTTTCCTCCTATATATGGCATTGTCTTCGTATTGTGCTCTCGGATCGTCCTCGAACATAATGTTCTCATCATCGTCTTCTGTTCTAATATTCTTTCTCATCTGCATATCTTTGTAGATGTCTCTCAATGAAGAGTTGCCAGTGGCTCTACAATCATTACAGTATCTTTTCATGTATCGTTTGATCTTTACCTTCGGCAACTTCACACCACACTCTCTGCAATAATCCATACCTAGATTTATACTTTTAACCATTCTAATACCCTCTCCCCTAATGTTATATTTGCCAATCTGTTCTTGTTAACCAATGTCTTAACTATGTGAACATCAACTGTGTTTGGACTTACCAAGTCTACATACAATACTGGATTATGTTGCCCGACTCTATGTGCCCTATCTTCTGATTGTACCCTCGACTCCAAGTTAAAGTCATTAGAATAATAAACTACATTCTTCGCAGCGTGTAATGTCAAACCCATACCACCAGTCTGTGGATTACTTACAAAGAACCTCGTGGGATCTTCCAAGTTTTGAAATCTCGCAATCGCCTCGTCTCTCTCTGCCATTGTCGTGTCGCCAAAATATGTAACTGTGGACTCGGCTCCATAAATACCTTTTAACGTATCAGCTATCTTCATTATATCATGGCGAAATCTAGACCATATAATAACTTTACCTTCCATCTCTTCCACTACTTCAAGAAGCACCGTTAAGCGATTGTTTTCTATAGGTATTGTTTCGCCCTCGTCTGTTACAAGATACCCACATAACAACTGTTGCAATCTTAAAAGCCTTGTCATAATCTCTGGAGCAGATACCATCTCGCCACTTTCAAGCAGCGCAACCGAACTGTTCTTAATACTTTGGTAGTGCCTCTCTTGTTCCATGGTCAGATCAACTTGTCTGCTTGTGTATATCTTTGGTGGCAGATCCAATGCTTCTTCTTTCGTTACTCGATATGAATACGGCTCTATCTTCTTCTTTAACTCATCTAAATTCTTGTAACCAACTACCTGGTTGAACTGGTGTGATCCTACATTCATGGATCTAACAACGGCATATCTTCCTTGGAAAGACCAATAAGAATCAAACCCCAAAATTTTTTTATCCAAAAATAAGAACTGTGAGTATAGATCCAAAGGCGACTTTGTTATCGGAGATCCAGTTAGTATCCGTTTGTACTTTGCTCCTTCGGCAAATTTTATTAGTGCCTTGGTTCTCTTCGCTTTGATATTCTTAATCGTGGTGGACTCATCAACTGCTACTAAAAAATTGCTTCTGTGTGTGAATGTATCCAAGAACTTGAATATCTTCTTGGTAGCAAAAGCCTCGACATTGATTAGTAGTATTCGTAAATTGGTTCTCGCTTCATGGCCCACGGAGGTTTTTAACTCTGTGGTTTCTTTCTTATTGAGATTGGATTTCCATATATATACCTTTGACGATATGTCATCATGCAAGTGTGCTGGTATCTCATTGTTCTTCCAATTCGTGTAAACTCCTTTGGGTGCTACAATAATAGCAGTGTCTATCTTTCTGTTCCAGTAAAGCCATGCAATATTATCAATGAGAACTTTTGATTTACCACACCCCATCTCCATGAAGTATGCAAAGTTTTCTTTGTCATAACTTCTACGGAGTGCTTCTAACTGATGCTCATAGGGTGTAGTTTTAAAGATAAAGTTCTCAGACATTTGGAACACTTATTGCATGAATTTTAATTTTTTTTAAAATCACTTGCCTACCTTCTTCAAAGACTCTTTGAACACTGACAATACATTTTTATTCTCATCTGACAGACCACTATTCTTTTCTCTTCGTCTATCAAATCTTTCTTGAATAGTATGACATGCCCACACTAGACCACAGTTCACGGAACAAAAGTATCCAAACTTTTGAATATATTTGCCAGTGAAAAGTTCGTAGTTGTATCTAACCTTACCATCAATATCCACTACTGGTATTTCTTTTTTGACAGTTAAATTACCAGTGTATTTTTCTCCAGGCTTTGTACCTGTCATCTTTACAATCTCTGGCTTACTGACTTTCTGGCAGTTATAACATTTGACTTTTTTATTTAAAAGCCTAGGACCTGCTATATCACTTCGTCTCATAGTAAAACTCCATATTTTCGTTTAAGTTCTTTCATGTGTTGTATGTCCTTTTCTGCTCTCTCGCTCATTATTTGGTGTTGCAAGTGCATATCATCACATGGCTCGGGACAACCGCAGCGATTACCACAATGTGGGTCTAGTCTTATATCACCTTTTTCTTTAATGGCTTTCTTAACCATCAAAGCAACTGTAGTGCTTATGGTTCTATTATCTCTTTCTGCCATTCTTTTTATCTGCTCATAAACAGACTCACGAACATTCAAAGACTTAAACACAGGTTTGTCTTTAATTCTGTAACCCAGTCTTTCTTTCACATCATCTCTTAGATCTTCTTCTTTAATTAGACCATCTTGAAAGTCGTGCATTTCTTCTTCTATTTCATCTTCATAATATTGATTTACTCTTCCCATAATATCTCCTATTATTAATTACAATTACTTATATATAAGTAATGATTGGGAAATAATAAGTCAAGTAAATAATCTTTTATTTTTATGGGATACACTTTACATATAGTTTCTGTCATATTTTTTTGTTTATAAAAATTTTTTAAAAATAGGTGTAACCAGTGTAACCTTGTAACCAATGGGTTCAAACCCTTGGTATGCTTAAGGGTGTTGGTTACACTTTGGTTACAGATGTTACACTTTAAAGCCGACCGCGTCATTTTTTTTCCTTTTTTTATTGATAAAATATGGGAGAAACTCTATTATTTTTTCATGCCACTTACTAATAGACAGAAAACTTTTTCTAAACTCATAGTCGAAGGGACTTATTCTAATTCTGAATGTGCCAGAAAAGCTGGTTATTCTGAAGGTCAGGCCAGAAAGACTGCGAGTTTGCTCCTTAATGGTAGAGACTTTCCTCTTGTAGTTGAACACATCAAAGAACTCCGTGAGAATTACGAAAGGAAATACGGAGTAACTTTGATGGGTCAGTTGAAAAGGTTTGCAGACCTTTCCAAAGGCGCTGAAGAGGCTGGTCAGTTTTCGGCAGCCGTCAATGCAGAAAAATACAGATCTAGTCTTGGTGGTCTTTCCGTTGATCGAAGGGAAACAAACATAACGCATAGCTTAGACAAGCTCTCTCGTGAAGAAATCATTGGTCGTCTTGCAGAAATAAGAAAGAATTACCCCTCTGCGTTTGAAGGCGAATATAAAGTGGTCGAAGAGAGTGGAAGGGCGAGGTCTCTCTCCGACCTGGGCAAATAGCAATTCCCGATATTGCTCCGTGCATTTCAAAGATAGATCAAACATTATTTGGAAGTCAACTCTTTCTTGATTGCTAATCCAATTAACTTTGCATTTTGTGGAACAATAGCATTACCTAATGCTTTTAGTCTGTTGGCTCTGTCGGGTTGGTTTGAGATAATTCTTGGGACTCCTCGAGGCTCGTCCAACCAATAGGATAACCCATCAACCACTCCGTCCAATCGCAGTTCAGTCTTGCATCTCCCTCGATTTGATACATCTTTTGAGCAAGATCCATCTGTCTGCCCTTCTCCTCTCGGTTCTTGTAGTAGTCGTTGTTGCCGTTGTAACTGTGCTTCTTCAATCCCGAGTTTGGTGTTGGAAACTTCCACTCTTCCATTCGTGGTGGTCTTAAGGTCACTCCGTTCATCATGGCTTGTGCCTCTGCTTCCGTTAGTTCCCCCCTCTCCACTTTCTTTCTGAAGATCATTGTCTGTCCCTCCGAGGCGTGTCCAAAACCCTTGGTCGTGGGGGTCGGATACATCTCCATAGTCTTGGGATCGACTTGTTCCCTCAAGTTGCTCGGTCTCTTGCGACCCTTTCGGTGTCCCTCTTGCATCTTCTTGGTCGCCTCTGCACTTCTCGGTGGTAGGGAATCCATAGTTGTCGGGGTCGCCCAAGTTTCTACAGATGATCCACAATCTTTCTCGTTTGTGTCTTGCTCCGATTGAACTAGACGAAAGTACAAATGTCCTCGTATGGTAGTTGAGGCTTTCCATTGCAAACAATACCTCGTCAAGTCCCAATGAGAGGTGTCCATAAACATTTTCGAAAACACAATAAGTGGGTCTGATTTGTTTAATAAGTTTATGCAAGTACGGAAAGATGTGGCGAGGGTCTTCTGTGCCGAGCCTTTTGCCACTTGTTGAGAAGGGTTGACACGGATATCCACTTGTGAGGATATCGGGTCTTTCTGAAATAAATCTTGTTGGGTCATCTGCGATCTCCTTTACATCATCATAGATTGGAATTCCTGGAAAGTTTTTAGCAAGAACTTTCTGACAAAACTTGTCTGTGTCGCAAAAAGCAATAGGCTCGGATAACTTTGCCATGGAAAAACCCACGGCAAAGCCACCAATACCACTACATAAATCAAGGTGTTTAAGCATTTAACACTCCCACCTTTTTACACCATAAGATTCAACTTCAAAGTTTTTATATGTTTTATTACTTTGTAGTTCATGCTCGGAGGCATCTACTAATGACGCAATATCCAAATAAATTCTTTTACCATATTCATTTGGATAATCTTCAAAGGACACAAAGTCCCACACATTTATTATCCCATTGTGTGTTATGTTTGGGATTTTCTTCTTATATTTTCTTGGCATTTTTTACCTCCTTATAACTCTGCCTCAAAACTACAACTGCCTTGTTCAAGTATGCAATTATAAATCTTCTTACCAAGAATTAACCTTGCATACCATTCCAAGTAATACTTAATTCCTTGTTCAGTATGTTTTGTAGGGTGTGCCTTTTCATCAAGATATTCAATTAACATCTTGTTGTTATAGCCTTCACGATTATTGAAAAACTCATCTAAGAGTTCTCGATATTTACCCAAATGTCTATCACATTCAAGCATACCTCTATGAACATCTTTCTTATTATCTTCATCAAAATAATAATCTAGAAACCTTGTTTCTCCTTCTACTCCGAAGAAATCGGCATCATTGCTTGACTGAACGGCAAACCAAAATTTGCCGTCAATATCTCCATTGTAATATCTACCCATTGTTTTTCCTTTCTTTAAAATTATACTCTTCTGAATTACGAAGAACTTCTTCAGTTCCATCTTTTTTGATCTCGGTTAGAAATACATCATCATAGCCTTTGAGAACCCAATTATAGAAATCCATCTGTGCTATTAAGAAGTTCTTGTAGTAGTTATCACAACCACCAACCCAAACTATGTATCTCCAACCATTCTTATGCTCTTGCTTAAAACTTTGCATTAAGTGTACTCCTTAAATAGTTTTAATGCTTGATCGAATGGTAGAAAGTTAAGACACTTTCCAACCATGTGAGGTTGGTTCTTTTTAAGCCAAGTCTGAAAACCATCATCATCAATCACTTTTGAAATAGGTCTTTTCCAAGCAACTAAAAATTCTTTGTCGTCTTTCTTATCAACACAAAGATATTGCTTTTTCATTTCCTTTTTCAACTCTTTAGTATCAAGCCAATTATATAACTCTTGGTGGCAGTAATGCTCCAAGTCTAAGTCTGTGGAATAGGTCTTTCCACCATACTCCCAAGTTTCTTGACCAAACTTTTCAACGCACCATTTGTCAATGTCTTGAAGTCTGAAACCACTTTCGGGATAGGTATGTTGTCTATCACTTCCACCATGTCCATCATTCGATACTTCAACTGCTTTCTTGCCGTTGACATATACTGTGGCATTATAACAAGGTGTTTCTTCTGAACCCCTTGCATAGTGTGAGATATTTTTTACCTCTAGTTTTGAAATCTGCATAACTTCTCCTTTCGTTTGTTGTTGCAATTTTCAAGATAGTACACGAATAATCCGTGTACTACTTTGACAACTGCTACTTTTTTATTGATGCCATCATGTCTGCTATTCTGTGTGGAACAACAATATCTTCATTGCATCTGTCACAACATCTGCCCTCTGCGATTGGCTCTGCATTGTGTCCCTCTGTCCAATACACGACCCCCTCTGCATTTTTATGAGGCTCTATTTCTCCTTTACAAATTACACAAGTCATAATTTATTGCTCCTTTTTCTGTTCATATAATTCATTACCTTTTTGCTCCTCTAACATCTTTTGATATTCATCATAAGCCATCAAAGAAAAACCCCCACCTTCTTTTAATATTGCGATCCTACCTTTAAAAGTAATTCTGCTTTTCACATCTTCCAAAGAGGTTTGATGCTCTATGCTTTCGCCCTCTGCATCTGTCCCCAAGACTAAACCATTTCCCATTATATGATTAAGTCTGCCATCTTCTCCCTCAATAGTAAAAGAATAACAATCGTCTTGGTATAAACCCTCTTCATCAACGTAAACAGTATCTCCATTTTTGAATGGCAGATCGACACATTCAAACATTCTGCACCCTAATATTCTATAGATGCTTCTATAATCTCCATCATAGCTAATAGTTCTAATAGTCTGATCTTCTGAATTAATAAATAATGCTTTCATTTTTTTCCCCTTCTTGGTTTAAATTTTGTGTTTGTGAAGAGACAAATTCCTTTGTCTCTTCAATTTCTTCTTGGATCTTGTAAATTATTTCAAAACCCCAAAAATCAATCCTTTCCATTTAAGCGACCTCTTCAATTTTAATGTTTGATTTTTCCAAAACATCTTTTGAAAATTCAATAACATTATAAACTTGTTGCTCTTTCTGTCTCTTAAATTCTCTTTCAACAATCTTGAAAGTTTTTGAGCAAACCCAATAAACCCCATTATCAAAATTATCAGTATCCATTTGAGAATAAACCCCAACACCAACACAGAGACCACCTCCAAACCAATTAGTAATTAATTGAATTAGTCTAGCAATTCCGTAAGCTCCGTTTCTAAAGTTTGCTTTTTCATGAGCCTTTAAAAAGCCTTCGATACTATCTCGACCACCATTCCAATGTAAATAAATTGAAGGCGAATATTCTTTTGGTACACCCTCACACTTAAAACTTATTACTGCTCTATTTCCCATAATATTTTCCTTTCGTTTTTAATTATGTTAAAGTTTTAATATCTTTTATTTATCCCAAATTATCCCATAAAAGGCAAGTAAAAAATGACAGAAAAAAACTTTTTTTTAAGCATAAAAAAACAACTTCCAAAAGGTACGTTTATTCAAAAAATAGAAAATAAGTTTAATAGTGGCTTTCCAGATATAATAATTATTAATGAAAAATTGCCTTTATTTATTGAGCTAAAAGCACCAACAAAAGGAAACACTTTCAAGATCGAACCTTCACAAATTTCAACACATTTGAGGCTACAAGCCAATAATTATGTTTCTTTTTTCTTGGTTCAAGCACCTTCGAAGGCGATTATATATTTATTTGATGGTGGTATTTTGTGCAAGGCATTTGCAGAGCAAATGCCTTGCAACCCCCCACTGTCCCACGATACCGAAGGGTTTTTGATATATGGAGGCCTGGACGATTGCCTTGGTTCTGCAAATCGAAAATTGGAATCTTTGGTGCAGAGGAAATGAAATGGTCGCTTTGCGATCCTCTGCACCTTTGCACACCGAAGGGGGAAGATGCTGCAGCAACTTTGCTTCTCGGAAAAAATTCGGAAATGCAGAGGAAACGAAGTGGTCGCTCTGCGATCCTCTGCATCTTTGCACACCGAAGGGGGGAGCGAGGCTGCTGCTTCTTGCGACTCGAAAAAAAGAACCAGGTGCAGAGAATCGCAACATCTATAAAAAACAAAAATCTTTGCGATTCTCTGCACCTTTAACAAAGAAGGTATGCTGCCAAACAAAAAAAACAGACACCTTTCGGTGTCTGTTTCATTAACCAAGGAGATGGTTATTTTTGGAATGTAGAAGTCTTGACCATTGCTTCTGAATACTTCTGCCATTTCTTTTTCCTATGTACTGCTCGTTTACCTTTTCTATTTACTCTATGCTTTAGTTTCATTGATTCCTCCTTAATAACTCTCGGGGTGTGGAATAACTTTGAAGGGAGCTTCTTTTTGCAAAGGGCGACCCATCTCGTCATACTTTCCCCAAAATGGATTAACATGCCAAACATCTCTGTCTGTAAGCACATAAGGTTTTTCCTGGTTTAGTTCTCCTTGAAGCCTTGCATCTGCACGATCCCATTCGGCATCTGAAGAATAAGTAAAGTCTCTATCGTCTATCATTTTTTTCTCCGTTAAAAAAAGGTGGGTCTTTCGACCCACCTCTTGGTTAGGCAACGTCCTTCTTTTCGGACAGTTGCTTTTTGAGACCATCGATCTCGTTTATGTAGAAGTCACGATCTGACTTGGATATGAGCGTATATCCATTCAGAGTTCCTACAAGTTTCTCAACAACTTGTGTAAGAACATCTTGAACAATGTCAGATCCGTCCAACTTATTAACTCGTCTCTCAAGGTCTTCGACCTCGCTTCTGAGATCTGAGATAATGTAACTATTATCAAGGGCAGTTTCCACTTCCTCAGTAATAGTGTTGGACACTTGCTCATTCACATAATCTGTGATGGCTTCTTGAATATCGTAAGACATAAGCACCTCCTTTGTTATGGTTAATCTTACTCTAAAATTGTATCCCATTTTATCCCATAAGTCCAGTCTCCAAGTGCATTTTTTAAAAAAAAATGCACTTTTTTTATTGCTTGTGGTAAAAATGTCACAATGCGACCCGAAAAATGATCCCTAAAAACACTAGATTCGCAGAAAGTTTTACCCTTCGTAAAACTAGATTCATGATAGGATAAAATAAAAATAATAAATTTTTATTTTATTCTAGCATGAAGCTAATCTATCGACCTCTTGGGAGATAGATTCTGCGAATCTAGTGTTTTAAACCACAGAAATAGGGTTACTTATTACAAAAGGTACAGAAATAGAGATACCTAAGAGGGGGGAGGGGGTAAAACAGTGGGCACACATACATACACACACATATATATGCAGGGTTGATAAATTCATTTGAATATATTATCGTTTGGGCATGAATCTAGATGCTCTACCCAAAGAGGTGTTACATGAAGTGTTTCTGCTTGAGCAACAGAAAAACAAACTGGACACCCGCGAAATAGCTCAAAAAAATTTTCTAGCGTATGCCCAACATGTATATGAAGGTTTCATCGTTGGGCGACATCATAAAATCATTGCAGAAAAATTGGAGCTAATCGCACAAGGCAAACTAAAAAGATTAATTGTCAACATGCCACCCAGACACTCAAAGTCAGAGATGGCATCTTATCTCATGCCCTCGTGGTTCTTGGGCCGTAATCCAAAGTTAAAGATTATTCAAGCCACGATGAATACAGAACTTGCCGTGAGGTTTGGTCGTAAGGTTAGGGACTTGATTGCCGATCCAGTGTACACGGAAGTTTTTCCAGACACGGACTTGAAGCAAGACAGTCAAGCCGCGGGTCGGTGGGAGACAAGCGCTGGTGGTGAATACTTTGCAGCAGGCGTTGGAGCAGCGATGACTGGTCGTGGTGCAGACTTATTGATTATTGATGATCCACACTCGGAACAAGATGCACTGTCCACGACTGCTTACGATAATACCTACGAGTGGTACACATCAGGTCCGAGACAGAGATTACAACCTGGGGGAACCATCATCATTGTGCAAACAAGATGGTCAAAGAAGGATCTGACAGGCAGATTATTACAGGCACAAGCAAAGGATAGTATGGCAGATCAATGGGAGATCGTGGAGTTCCCAGCGATATTACCGAATGATAAATTGTTGTGGCCCGAGTTCTGGAACAAGGACGAGTTGTTAAAAGTCAAGGCATCATTGTCACCTATGAAATGGAACGCACAGTGGCAGCAGAATCCTACATCTGAAGAAACTGCGATGATAAAAAGGGAGTGGTGGACTCCGTGGGAAGAAGAGAATGTGCCGAAGTTAGATTATATAATCCAAAGTTATGATACGGCATACTCTAAAAAAGAGACAGCAGACTATAGTGCGATTACGACATGGGGTGTTTTTGAGCCAAGAGCCAATGGTGTTCAGCATTTGATAATGTTAGATGCGAAGAAAGGTCGTTGGAATTTCCCAGAGTTGAAAGAGATTGCGATAGAAGAGAACGAGTATTGGGAACCCGACATGATGTTGATTGAGGCAAAAGCAAGTGGACAACCCTTGGCAGATGAATTAAGGTTACTTAACCTCCCAGTTCTCACCTTTAGTCCTGGCAGACGAAAGAAGGGTAGCTTGGATAAGACTACAAGGATGCACATAGTATCTCCTATTTTCGAATCTGGAAAAGTGTGGTATCCTAGTGGAGAGAAATTTGCAGAAGATGTAATAGAAGAGGTTGCATCTTTTCCAAATGGAGACCATGATGACTATTGTGATAGTATGACGATGGCAATCATGCGATTTAGGCAAGGTGGGTTTATCTCACTGGATGGAGAAGACCAAGGAGAAGACTGGTATCCAAGAAATAGAAAGGAATACTACTGATGAGTAAAGATAAAAAACTAACACTGGATCAACAAAGGCAAAAAGATCTTGATAAAGCAATGAGAGATGGAGATCAAAAAGAAATAAAAAGATTAAGAAGTATAATTAAATCTGTCCAGCAAAACAAAGCTAAACAACTACCAAATCCAAGGAATTACACACCTAGTATAAGAGAATACAAAGCATATTTAAGAGGTGATAAAGATGCGGCGGGCACTTACGGAAAACTCAAAGCCACAGGTAAAGTTCCTAAAACAAAAGTACCTAGAGTGGTAAGTAAAGCTGAAAAAGCATATATAGAAAATTTAAAAAAGACAGGTCAAGAAGTTCCTAAAAAATTAATTGGTAGAGCAGGTACCTCTCCAACTGCGGGTAGAAATATAAGATCTAAACAGTTCATAGGTAAGAAGATGAACATGGGTGGTGTTATGAAAAACAGAGGCGGAACTTTCAAAGGCGTATTCTAATGGCTGGTAAAAAAGGCATGAGGCGAAGAGAGAAGGTCATGTATGACCCATACAACTTCGCCGCCGTCACTGAAAAGTTTAGAGCAGAGCAAGAAGCAGAAAGACAAGCGGCAAACAAAGCTAAACAAAGAGCCTCTATACTAAAAGTTAAAAAACAAGCGTTGAACAAGGTAAAAGAAAATCAACGCAAGATAACCACACAGTTATCAAAACAGATAAAAGGCGGACAGAAACAGTTAGAAAAACAAGCCAAGAGGTTAGATAAAGCCACGGTTACTGGTCCGTTAGGCGGTGAGATAAAGATCAAGACACTAAAAAAGATTAGTGGTGGTGCACCAGGTTTGGATAGAGGTATACGAAGCAAGATGTTTATTGGTAAAAAACTCAACATGGGTGGTGTGATGAGAAACCGTGGTGGGACGTTCAAGGGAGTTTATTAATGTCAGATGAAGCAGATAGAATTAGAGCGTATCAAGAACTGGCGAGAAGAGGACAACCAGTTCCAGGCAAAAACTTCGGCAAAGGTGTGCCACCGACCAAGGGCCCTTCGAAGAAAAAGTTTGTACCAAAGCGTATACAACCAGTGAAAAAACAAACTGGTGGTTACACAGTAACTAATCGTTTTTCAAAGATTATGTTACCAGAAAAGAAAAAAACAACTAGGATTACATAATGGTAGAAATTTTTCCAGGCAGTGGATTTCAAGGTAAACCACCAAAACCAAAAAGTTTAAGTGAGACTTTTGAAGAGATTAAAGATATTGCCAAAGGTGTTGGAATTGGTGAGTCGTTTGATTTAGCTGGAGCACCAGCAGATATAACAGACGCTTTCTTTTCTGCACGAAAAGCCTTGTTTCCATATTCTGACCTAGGAGAACAAAAGGCAGCAGAAAAACTAGCACAAGGGATTGGAGCAGAAGCCTTAATAAAAAAAGCTGGGGTTGATGTTCCAGAGTTCGGTAATAATTTAGAAAGTTTTGGTCGCACTATTGCGCCTGGGTTACTGATCGGAAAGACAGCAGCTGGTGTAAAGTTATTATCTAGAATGTTTGAAGGTGGTTTACCGCCCACGGGTCTTGCACCAGCAGGTGTAAATGATCCTATATTGATAGATATTCCTAAAACAACTGGTGAAAAATTGGCTATGACCTCTGCTGACGAGGGTATTGGTAGTAGTAGACCACCAAAGAAAGGTCCTAAAAATTTTCAAGAAGCGGGTGAAAAACATGTAAGTAAAGAAGATTTACCTCCGATTTCTGCTTTTAGAGGAGCAGAGATAGAGAATAAACCAAAGACTTTTGCAAGAGAAAAAGAAGATGCGTTGATAGGTTTTGATGCAACACAACAGTTTTTTTCACCGACCTCTTATTTCTTTGAGAACTCTGCTGGATTGATTGGTTTTGGAAGAAAGCCAATGAAGGGTGGAGAGATATTAGGAAGACTAATTACAAACAACAACGTACCACGAGCCGTGAAACGAGAGATAAGAAGTTTAGGTTTAGACAATTATTTACTAAGAAATTCAGAAAAGCCTTTTACAAGAGATGAGTTTTTATCTTTATTATCTTCAGTCAAACCACAAATTAGAGTTGAAACATTTTCAAGAAACGAAGATCAAGTGCAAGGATTTTTTCCCAATGTATATTTTCAGTATCCCACCATGCAAAGATCAACAGACTCTTATGCAAATGAAAAAGATTACGGATGGATGGTTTTTTCAGATAAGAACTCTAATGCTTTTGGTCTTAATGATGATGCTGATTTAGTTATAAAAAATGAAAAGCCATCAACTGGTGCAAGTGGTCACGATTATGCAGGTGGTCAAGATCAGTCCCCAGGTTATTTTGGACATATAAGATACAGTATTCAAGAGATAGATGGAGAACTAGCACTAGTTCCAGAAGAGATACAGTCTGATGCTGTTAGAGCAGCAGAAACCACAAGTAAAATTATGTCTGGTTCTTTGCCGTTAAGAAGTAGACCAGACAGACGAGTTTCCGATGCAGATCGTAAAAATTTAGATAGAGCAGAACAGTATATTTCAGATGAGTTTAGAGCCGTGCCTCTTGATGAACAAGATAGTTTTTTAGATTCTGTTAAAGATACAGACAGACATGTGACGTTAACTAAATACGGTGGTCCAGAAGAAGCCTTAGTTATCAAACAAGCTGGGGATTCGTTGTCTGACGCAGACCGAAATGCGTTAAGAGACTTTACAAAATCCAAACAAACGGCTTTTAAAAATAGAACAGTGTCAAACGATAAACTTAGAATAGCAGAAAATACATTAGACCAACACGAGAGAAGTGAGATAGACGTAGGTTATAAAGTAGATTTTTTAGACTCTGTTGAATCTAGTATAGACTTACAGAAAAGATTTTTAGCCAAATTAAATAGTTACACAGACGAGTCTGGCTTCAACGCTCTTGAAAGTGCGATAGCTCCGTCTGACGCATTGCAAAAAAAGTTACCAGGTTTTGGTGTTTTAGGTCAAAATAGAAAAAATTTACTGTTAGATGATTTACAACAAGTTAATCAGAATGTTGGACGTTATTTTGATGACAAATTAGATAAATTTCTTGGTAAAGGTGCTGGCTCAAACGCACAAAAATTCTCAAGAGACTTACAGATTCCAATGATGGATGGAAGTGGTACTCCACTCTTAACAGCAGGTGAAATAGAAGCCAAGAACATGAGATTAGGTCCACACCATTTAAATATTTTTGACGCAAGTTTTGATAAACCTAAACAATTAGCTTTAAATATTTTTGAAGAAGTGCTTGGAGATAAGAATACCAGTCTAGGACTTCATTTTTTAGATAACATAAGACTTTTAGATCCAAATTATAGACTAGGAGCTCACGACAGAGATATTATAGAGTACATGAGAACAGCTATAGATGTAGATCCTGATGGTTATGTTGGAAAAATGAAACAAGTTTTAACAAAAGAATTTCTTAATAAAACAGAAAAAGAACTTACGTCTGCTTTATTTTTAAAAGAAATTTTTAAAAATAAAAAATTTGTTAAAGAAATAGAAAGATCTAGAACAAAACTAAAACAAATAGAAGACTCAGAAGGTCTTAACGGTGGTGATTTGACTAAAGAAAACGTAGAGGAAATGCAAGACATACTTGATGATGCACTTGAAGCAAGTTTTACAGATAAACAACTAACTGATCTTTCTTTTAAATTAGTAGACGAGTCATTTGGTAGAACAAATTTTTATCCTAAATATATTCCCTCTTCTGGTAGAGCAGGCGCTGAATTTAATCAACTTGCATCTACAACAGAAGAAGCGAGATTAGCACAGTACGAAGTTCTCGATCCTTTTATAAAAGAAGTAAACACACTGGAATCTGACTTAGAAGGTTGGATAGCTGCAAAAGATCCTACGTCTGCTAATGCTGAGCGTTACGGTATGTTTTTTGAGAGTAAATTACTACACAGAGGTGGATTTAAAGGAGATGAGATAGAAAATATAAACGAAAAAAAAGCAGAAGAATTTATCAAAACGAATAAAAACTATCAAAGAGTTAGAGCTGCTTATGAATTAAAAGATGCTGTTTTAGGTCTTAAAAAAACTGGTAATAATGTGCTTTCTCCTCAATACAGCGCACTTCAAAACAACATATACTATTTAGGTATGCGTGGAACAGGAGATGTAAGAAAGGGCGGTCTTCATAATGTTCTTGGTAAGTTTGACTACGTTGATTTTTCAGAAGTAAGAAAAACTTTAGAGGAAGCAAGAGGTAAAGCAGAGGATGTTGCACAAGAAGCAGAAAGAGTAGTATCAACTGATTTCACTGCATCTAAAATTAAAGAAGCCTATAAACCATTGTTGGACAAGACAGAACAAGACGATGTATTAGAAAAAACACTAGATAAAATCATAGCGTATGATCTTGGAGATCCTGGTTCAGGATTAAAAAAGCAACCACCTTTTAAAAGTATGGAAGACTTTTCTAAGTTTGCTATCAGAGCTGCTGTCAAAGAAGCACATAAATTAGGTATAAAGAAAGTTATTGTTCCTACCGCAGAAAACTATGTTGGTAATGAAAAAGTAGCAGCCATAGGAACTTACAACAAAGCACCAAGAGAAGCTATGCAAGAGTATGTTAAGTTTGGTGGAAAACTCACCACTAGAAAATTACCAGAAATAGGGTATGATGTAAAAGACTCTAATGTGTTAGATATAAGTGAAATAGATGATAAATTTTTTACAGACACCTCGGCATCTTTATTCAATAAAGGTGGCATAGTTAGAAAGGCAAGTTGATGGCAGAAGATCCAAGAGAAATAGCAGGCATGGTAGAAAAAGCCATGGGACCAGGCGGATTACCTACTGCTGAAGGTGAAGAACTGGATATAGCGTTACCAGATTCTATAGAAGATCAACTACCAGAAGGTATTGAAATTGATACTGGTGAACAGATGGAAGTTGTGGCAGAGCCATACAATCACGAAGCAAACCTAGCAGAAGTTTTAGAAGATGGTGTATTGGCATCTATTGCATCTGACTTACAATCAAAGGTAAAAGAAGATTTAGAATCAAGACAAGATTGGGAAGAGGCTATAGCCAAAGGATTAAACTTGCTTGGTATAAACTATGAGGACAGAAGCGATCCGTTTCTTGGTGCAAGTGGTGTAACACATCCACTATTGTCCGAAGCGACAACACAGTTTCAGTCACAAGCATACAAAGAAATGTTACCGAGTGGCGGCCCAGTAAAAACACAAATACTTGGTGTTGCAACTAAACAAACAGAAGACCAAGCACAAAGAATAAAAGATTACATGAACTATCAGATTACTGAAGTCATGGAGGAATACGATCAAGACACAGACCAGATGTTGTTTTATTTACCACTTACTGGTTCTACATTTAAGAAAGTGTACTTTGATCCTACAAAACAAAGAGCGGTATCTAAGTTTGTACCAGCAGAAGATTTAATAGTTCCGTACTCTGCTTCTGATATCAGAACAGCAGAGCGAGTCACACACATGGTGCGAATGAGTTTTAATGATATCCGTAAACTACAAGTTGCGGGAGTATATAAAGATGTTGAATTATCTACAACAGATACTGGAGAAGACGAAGGAGCTATCCAAGAAACTACTGATGAGCTTCAAGGATTACATCCTAATTATTCAGACGACAGTTACACCTTACTTGAAGTCCATGTTGACTTGGACTTGGAAGGCTTTGAAGATCTGGATAGTCAAGGGCAGCCTTCGGGTATTATGTTGCCTTATATTGTCACCATCGATCAAAATTCAAATAAAGTTTTATCAGTGGTTAGAAACTTTAGAGAGCAAGATCCATTAAAAAGAAAGAGACAATACTTTGTTCATTTTAAGTTTTTACCAGGTTTTGGTTTTTACGGATTTGGTTTACTGCATACAATAGGTGGATTATCTCGTGCCGCCACATCTATATTGAGACAGCTAATAGATGCAGGTACATTATCAAACTTACCAGCTGGATTTAAGGCGAGAGGCGTTAGAATCCGAAATGACGATGAACCTCTTAACCCAGGTGAGTTTAGAGATATAGATGTTCCAGGTGGTGATTTGAAAAACTCTATCATTCCCCTTCCGTACAAAGAGCCATCTGGGACATTAGCACAACTTTTAGGTGTAGTTGTTGACTCTGGTAGACGTTTTGCACAAGTTGCTGATGCAAAAATTAGTGATGTTAACTCACAAGCACCAGTTGGAACTACAGTTGCGTTAATAGAACAAGGTTCTAAAATTATTTCTAGTATACACAAGCGTTTACATTACGCACAAAAACAAGAATTTCGTATGTTAGCAGAAATTTTTGCAGAAAATCCAGTGCCTTATCCGTATTTTGTAGGCAATGTCGCACCACAAATTATGCAAAATGACTTCGATGGTCGTGTTGACATACTTCCAGTGTCAGATCCAAACATATTTTCTATGTCACAACGTCTGTCATTAGCACAAACACAGTTACAACTAGCACAAGCTGCACCACAAATACACAATCAGTACGAAGCATACCGAAGAATGTATGATGCACTTGATATTAAGAACATTGATGGTATTTTACCGCCACCACAACCGCCTGCACCAGTGGATCCAGCGACAGAAAACGCTAATTCTATGAAAGGTGCACCACTTCAAGTGTTTCCACAACAAGATCACGAGGCACATTTGGTGGTTCATGCTATGTTTTTGTCAAACATGGTGGCACAAGCTAACCCACAAGGGTTTTTATTACTACAATCTCATGTTCAAGAGCATGTTAGTGCGTTAGCAAGAGACCAAGTGACTAAATTTTTCCAAACAATGGTACAAGAAGCCATGCAAAAAGGTGAACAACCACCACAAATTGCACCAGAGGCAGTTGAAGCAGCGATTTCGCAACAAATTGGTGAAATATTAAAAGAAATTATGCCTGCTATTGAACCAGCACAGAAACCAGACCCACTTGTAGCGATTAGAGAGAAAGAATTAGAGAATGACACTGCTGATTTGCAAAGAAGATCTATAAACGACATGATGAACTTTCAAATAGACTCAGCAAAATTAGCACAAGCGTATGAATTGGCACAACAAAGAACACAAACTCAAGAACAAATTGCAGAAGACAGAAATGATGTAAATATCTATAGGATAAATACGCAGGCCTCTTTAAAAGGTAGGTAAAGATGGATCCAGTCACTATATCTCTCGCTATGGGTGTGGCTTCCAAAGCATTTGATGCAATCAAGAAAGGATTTGCAGTCGGTAGAGATATAGAACAAATGTCTGGAGACATCGGTAGATGGATGGGAGCTGTATCTGATGTTGATAACGCTGAAAAACAAGCAAAAAATCCTCCGTTGTTTGGTAAACTTTTCAAAGCTGGGTCTATTGAGGAAGCAGCTCTCTCTGCTTATGCAGCCAAGAAGAAACTTGAGGAACAAAGGTACGAACTCAAGATGTTTTTGAATATGACGTATGGACCACAGGCGTATGATGACTTGCTCAAGATGGAAGGACAGATACGAAAAGAGCGTCAACAAACGATTTACAAACAACAACAGCTTCGAAGACAGATAGGTGAAGCAATAACTTGGTTAATAGTTGTCAGTATTGTGGGTGGTTTTTGTGTGTTGGTTGCAGGTATTTGGATGAAAAAAGCAAGAGCAGAGAACTATATACAGATGACAGAGGGTTACAAATTCAAACCTAGAGACTACACAAACCAACAAAAAATATGGCAAGGTAAAAAAAAACGGTTAAGTATACAACTTGTAGACTTAAGAAAAGGATTACGTCAAAATACACAGATAAAAGAGCATGTATCTATCAAGGGGGTAATAAAACTTTTACCATGTTGATTGAGAGTTGGTGTCCAAAAAAGTATAAATGTGTGTATGATCCCAACGGCACTGAACCAGATATCGATAAAGTCATGGAGAGTTTACGAAGTATAGGTAAAAAATGACACAGAAAAAACTACAAAAAGACTCTATTTTAAATCAATACGACCTCGATGGTGACAACACAATCACAGACGAGGAGCTCCAAAGAGCAAAAGAGATCAAGGAGACAGAGACAAAATTACGCAAAAATCTTGCACAATTACGCATGGCTAGATACACTCTTATAGGTATGGGAGTTTTTACAGTTGCAATGTTCATAGTTCCTATAGAGCGTGTGCAGGCGTTGGCAGATATAAGCAATCTGTTTTATATATCAGGTGCTGGTATAGTGGGAACTTATATGGGAACAAGTGCATACATGGCAAAGAACGGAGTTAAATAATGTTACAAGCGTTAATAGGTCCAGTCACTGGACTACTAGATAAGTTTATACCAGATGCAGACAAAAAAGCAGAACTCGCTCATAAGATAGCCACCATGTCTGAAAGACATGCCCAAGAATTGGCACTCGCTCAGATAGAAGTTTTAAAAGAAGATGCCAAAGGTAACTGGTTTCAATCGTCCTGGAGACCCTTGATTGGTTGGATTTCAGGACTCAGCTTGGGTATAAATTACATGGTGTCGCCAATTTGTGCTGGTTTTGGAATTACAATACCACAAGCAGACATGTCTGTTATGATGCCTTTGATGTTTGGTATGCTCGGGATTGGCGGCATGAGGAGCTATGATAAGATGAAAAAAACGGATACAAAGAAATGACAAGAATAAACTTAGAGTTATTTAAATTTTTTAATAAAATAGGTAATTATTTTTATCGTAAACATGTAGACAGGTTGAGAAAAAAAAGATTTTAATGCAAGATTTATTTAGACATCTTAGAATACATTGTGGGACAAAAAAAATGAAGGATGATGAAATTTGCTACATACATAAGATAGCATATACTAAAACAGAAACAGAAGAGCCAATACCTTTTGCAGGTGTTGTAAAACTTACTACATACAAATGTCCTATGTGTGCTTATCCCATAGAAGGAATTGAATATGAAAAAGAAAGATCCTAAAGTTGGAACTGGTAAAAAACCAAAGGGTTCAGACAGACGTTTATACACAGATGAGAATCCAAAAGACACCGTTAAAATTAAGTTCGCTACACCCGCAGACGCAAGAGCAACGGTTGCAAAAGTTAAAAAGATTAAGAAACCTTTTGCGAGAAAGATACAGATCCTTACAGTCATGGAGCAGAGAGCAAAAGTGATGGGTAAGAACGAAGTTGTTAGGATTGCCAAAGCTGGAAAAGAGAGCATAAGGAGACAACAAGCATGACAAGAATAAGACAGTTTGCAAAAGATATGGGAATATCATACAATAAGGCAAACAGCCTTGTTCAAAAAGGCAGAAAAAAAAGAGATGGCGGATCAACTATACTGGAGAATACTATGAACAATGCAAAAATGATGAAAGCAAACAAAGGTAAAATAACTAAATTAACAAAAGAAACCTCTCTCAAAGCAAAGATGGGGAACTTTAAAAACATCGTAAACGCATCAGTTTCAGGTAAGATTACTCCACAAGAAGCAGAAAAAAGAATAAGAAAATTAGTAATAAGCAAAGCCATGGGTGGTCTTAACAGTGGTCTTAAGGACATACCACCAGAGAACAAAGGTTTACCAAAACTACCTAAAGAAGTTAGAAACAAAATGGGTTTCAAGAAAAAGGGTGGTGCTATGAAGATGAAATTAGGAGGTGTAGCTCGTGGTGGGGGAGCCGCTACAAGTGGGACTGGATTTAAAGGGGTCTATTAGTGGACGAAGATGATTTCGATCTAGGTGGTTTTGACGAAGCGTATAGTCCAGACGACTTCAGTCAAGCAGACATGGATTTTGCTACTGCTGTAGGTATGCAAACTGCTGGTGCTGGTTCCGATGACGATAGTGCAGCACAGTTTATAGCTAATCAGTTTGCACAACCACAAGCTGGTATGAATAGATCTAATATCAGAGGCACTGCTAATTTTGATCCACAATTTGCAGCAGCGTTTGATATATCAAGAGGTTTAGATCCCACAAATAACTTTGGTGGAGTTGGTGGTTTAGCCGTACCATCTTATCTAAGACCACAAGTTCAAGGTGATTTAGTCTTGAATGAAGCTGGTGATAGAATGATGTATGGCTCTGGTTTTGAGAAGTTTATACAAGAAACTGCACCAGAAATAGTTCGAGGTTTTCAAAATGTTGGTATTGGTAGTTTAATAAGTCAACTTGGAACAAGTATTTCAGAAGCATTTACAGATGCAAAAAGAGCAATCGGTATGACAGGTAAGGCAGAGGGAGGGTTAACTGCACAAGAATTAGATATGCAACAATTTGATCCAACTGATAGAACGCTTGGTGATATGTCACAACAAGGCGCTGGAATGGTTGTAACAGATCCAGTTGTTTCTGCACCAGCATCTGTAAACATGGGAGCAGTTCCTCAAGTAAGTCCTTTGTTTGACCAGTTTGGAAACCCTTATCGTACTCGTGCAGATAGAAATGCAGCAGAAGCAGCTCAACAAGTTTTATCTGGTGGTATAGCTAGTGTGGCTCCGACTATGGCAAGAGAGGCAAATACGAATGTTGTTGATGCAACTCGTTCACTCCAAGGTCCTCCAGCTTTTATAGATAGAGACGTACAAAGAGTGCCTGGAGGTTTTCAAATGAAAGGGACGTTTGATTATCCTGGAACAGACAGAGACACAAAACTTGAATCTACATTAGTTGGTGTAGGTGCTGGAAGACCAACAGAAAAAGATGCAATGGATGCTTTTTTAAATAGAATGTATACAAGATCTCAAACTCCTATTGAGAAACAAGCAGACGCTTCACAATTTTTAAATCCACAAGTTATATCACGAGGACTTAATTATTTTGCAGGCCCTCAAATTCAAGATTTTTTTAGAGGTGTGACTAACAATCCTAACACTACAATTCGATTAGGACCTGGACTTGACATGGATAAACGAGAAATAGACGACAATATCTTTAGTATTAATATTCCCTTTGCTACTGGATAATTCGTGAAAGTCACAGATTTCTTATATAAATATCAAAAATCCTTGAACGATAGGATAAATGAGATTAGTATTGCATTGACTAGTGGTAACGCCTCTGATATGGCTAGTTATAAGATGATGGTAGGAGAAATTCAGGGTCTATCCTACGCACTGGAACAAGTAAGAACCCTGCTGGAGAAAACAGACAATGACATTGATAGTGCCTGAATACGTTCTTAGACAAAGAGAAGCTAAGAAAAAAGCAGACGAAACAACAAAAACATTACCCTTAAAAGACAGAGTACCAAAACCTACTGGATGGCGTATACTAGTCATGCCGTATATGGGTAAAGAAAAGACCGAGGGTGGTATTCATGTCCCAGATTCCGTAAGAGAAAAAGAAGCAAGAGCCACAGTCGTGGCTTATGTTGTTAAGATGGGACCTCTTGCTTATAAGGATGTAGACAAATTTGGAACTGACGGTGATTGGTGTAAAGAAGGCGACTGGGTGTGCATAGGTCGCTACGCTGGATCACGGTTTCAGATAGAGGGCGGTGAAGTTAGAATAATCAATGACGATGAAGTCATTGCAACCATTGTCAATCCCGATGACATAAAAACATACGGAGCCTAATGTATGCAAAACGCAAAACAAGAAGAACTTTTTGAAGAAGTGGAGGTAATAGATGACGCAGATAAAGAAGAAAAGGGGTCGACCACCGAAGATCAAGTTGTCGGAGATACCGAAGCCACAACCGAAAATCAACAAGGGGTGGTGGCAGATGATGATGACTTGTCTGAATATTCGGACTCTGTTAAGAAACGTATTAGCAAACTTACGAACCGTTTTAGGGAAGAAGAGCGACAGCGAAAAGCTGCAATCGATTATGCAGAATCTATCAAAAAACAGAACGAAGACCTCAAAGCGAGGTTAGATAAGTTAGATAATAACTACGTTGGTGAGTTTGATAATAGAGTAACTGCACAAGCAGAGGCAGCAAAAGAAGCATATAAGAAAGCTTTGGAGTCTGGCGATGCAGACGCTTTGTATGATGCACAACAAAATATTTCTAGAATTGCCATGGAAGAGGCAAATCTAAAAAGGTTGAAAGCAGAGCGTGAAGAACAAGCAAAGAAACAAGAAACTGCCCAAGCTCAACCCCAAGCTCAACCCCAAGCTCAACCAAAACCAGATCCTAGAGCCGAGAAATGGGCACAAGATAACGAATGGTTTGGGCAAGATCAAACAATGACTTATGCAGCTTTTGGCATACATAAAACATTAATTGAGCAAGAAGGGTTTGACCCAAACACCGAAGAGTATTACACTGAACTCGATAATAGAATTAGATCCGAGTTCTCACATAAGTTTTCGGATAATAGAAAGACTAATGCTCCTAGAGTTGCCTCTGCTGGTAACACAGCATCAAGGTCAGGAGCAAAGAAGAGTAGAACAGTCAAACTGACTCCATCGCAGATTGCGATAGCAAAAAGATTGGGTGTTCCTTTAGAAGAATATGCAAAGCATGTGAAGGAGTAAGAATATGGCTACTACAAACAGAATTTCACGAGAGACCACAAGTCGTGTAAATACCTCAAGGAGAAAACCTTGGCAACCTCCAGCAAAATTGGATGCTCCCCCAGCTCCAGACGGATATGAACATAGATGGATCAGAACCTCCATTCGTGGTGAAGATGATAAATCAAATGTTTTTTCCAGAATGAGAGAAGGATGGGAACCAGTCAAAGCCGAAGAATATGGTGATGTGGCTGCAAAGTATCCAGTTATTGAAGAGGGCAAAAACAAAGGGATTATAGGTGTCGGTGGTTTAATGTTGGCACGAATACCCACAGAAACGGTGCAAGAGAGAACTGAATATTTTCGGGAGCAGACCCGCAATCAAATGACAGCCGTGGATGAAAACTTGATGAGGGAACAACATCCCTCAATGCCTATCCATAAACCAGATAGGCAAAGTCGTGTAACTTTCGGTAAAGGAAGTAAAATGAATACTTCTGGATCCGAGTAACTTTTAGAAGGAGCAATAAATGGCTAATGCAAATGTAGCTTTCGGATTTAAGCCTGTTGGAAAACATGGTTCAAGTCCAGCGACTCAAGGTACGAGTCAATACTTTATTGCTAGTGATGCTTCCGCGATCTTTCAAGGTTCACCAGTCAAAGCCGAGTTAACTGGCGGAACTATTCAGATCGGATCTGCAACTGGTAACGGAGACCAATTACTTGGTGTCTTTGCTGGATGTGAGTATGTGGATGCCTCCACTGGCAAGTTAAGGTTCAATAATACCTGGCCTGGTTCTGGCTCAGCTAATACTGACTTTGACATCAAAGGGTTTGTGTATGACGATCCATCACAGAGATTTATAATCGCTGCTGATGGTGGTAACACAAGCAGAGCAACTGCTAAAGTAGATATCTTCAAGACTGCTGATATTGCAAGTGGAACAAGTGGTAGCACTACTACTGGTATTTCTTCTGCTGTGCTAGATATATCAACTGCTGAAGATACAGATACATCAAATTGTGTGATGATTTTAGGTATCCACGAAGATGTATCTAATGCGGATCATACTGCTGCTGGTGTTTCATACATAGTGAAAATCAACAATCATGCGTTAAACTCTTCGGATGTTGACGCTACTGCATCTTAAGGAGGGTCTAATATGGCTATTTCAAGAGCACAACTCGCCAAAGAGTTAGAGCCTGGCTTGAACGCTCTCTTTGGTATGGAGTATAATAGGTATGAAGGTCAACACGCAGAGATCTTTGACACAGAGGCTTCAGACAGAGCCTTTGAAGAAGAGGTCATGTTGAGTGGTTTCGGAGCAGCGCCTACTAAGCAAGAGGGTTCTGGTGTCACATTTGATGATGCAAACGAGGCTTACACTTCAAGGTATAACCATGAAACTGTCGCAATGGCGTTTTCAATAACAGAAGAAGCTGTAGAGGATAATCTCTACGACAAGCTATCTGCTCGTTATACGAGAGCACTTGCCAGATCCATGGCTCATACTAAGCAAGTGAAAGCAGCGAATGTATTAAATAATGCGTTTACAGCTGGAGCAACTGCTGGTGGTGATGGTAAAGCTCTACTAGCAACAGATCATCCATTAACAAATGGTGGAACTTTTGCTAACGAGCCTACAACTGCAGCCGATCTTAACGAGACATCTTTAGAAGATGCTTTAATTAAGATTGCAGGCTTCGTAGATGAAAGAGGATTAATTATCGCTCTAAGAGGTATGAAGTTAATCATTCCTAGACAATTACAATTTGTCGCAGAGAGATTATTGAACTCCAATCTAAGACCTGGAACAGCAGATAATGATGCTAACGCTATGAGGAACATGGGTATGCTTCCAAATGGCTATGTCATCAACGATTATCTGACTGATACAGATGCGTTTTTCATTAAGACTGACGCACCTAATGGTCTTAAACACTTCGAAAGGATGCCAATGGCAACTGCTATGGATCCAGATTTCGACACTGGAAATATGAGATACAAGGCAAGAGAAAGATATTCTTTTGGCTTCTCTGATCCTCGTGCAGTGTTTGGTTCACCTGGAGCGTAATAAAAAAATTACGTTTTATGAGGGCGACTGTTTGCAGTCGCCCTTTTTTTATGTATAATGAAAATAACCTTGACGAAGAATTAACTTCGACAATAGCCAAGACAAGGAGATTAACATGGCTAATACAACTTTTTCGGGTCCAGTCCGATCAGAAGGTGGTTTTACATCTATAAGTAAAAACGCTACAACTGGAGCAATCACCACACAATCTAGCATTAGTTCAGCAGGTGTATCATCTTTTGATGCTAACACAATGGCAGTAGAAGCTGGTACTGGTATAACAACTGGCACTGGAACTATTTATAGAAGCTCTGTTCAAAGAGTTGGTGGTATAATAACAACAAGAATTTTAATTGACTTAACTGGTTTAAGATCAACTGGTTCTGGCGACATTATTGGTGTTAATGGTACATCTTTAGTTTGTCACATTGGTCAAATAACTGCTGCTAGAAATGGTACAATCTTAACAGGTAGTATGGAATGTTTCGAAGCACCAGCAGGTGGTGATCCAGATATTAACGTACACTCTGCAACAGAGGGAACTGGTGTTGAAGATGGTGCTATTGCTGACTTAACTGAAACATTACTAGTTAATGCTGGTGATGCAACACTTGGAAGTAAAGTATACTTTACTGCCGTCCCAGCCGCAGATTCTTTTTTATATCTAACAACTGGTGATGCAACAGATGCAGATTACACAGCAGGTAAGTTATTCATCGAGTTAATGGGTTACGAAGCATAGTTAGGAGAGTAATATGGCGAGTTTATCAGATGTACGAGCACTGACAATAAGCGATGAAAACGCTGCGAGTACAACAAGAATAGCAGCTGCCGCTAGACCAACTGCCGCTTTTACTTTAGCTAACACTACACATGCAAATGGTACGGCAAGAAATGTTACAGTAACAACGACTGGAACTGGAGACAATGCGAAGACAGTAACAGTTGTTGGTACGGATGTTTTTGGTGACTCCTTGACAGAGGTTATTACTTCTACTAGTTCGGCAGAAACAGTAGCAGGTTCTAGCTTGTTCTTAACAATCACTTCGGCTACTTGTTCAGCACAATATGCTGCAAACGTCTCTGTCGGTTCGGGTTCTGTATGTGCTCAAGCCGTAGAGGGTGCTAATCGAGTAAGATTGAAAGGCATGTCTGTAGTATCTGGTGGTACAGCAGGAGATGTGGAGTTTATAAATGGAACTCCAGAAAGTGGCACAACATTGTTTAAGTCTAGAACAATAGGCACTGCAAATACGACTGTAGATAGAACAATTCCATCTCAAGGTGTTTTATTCAGTAGTGGAGCTTCTGTTAAATATACAGTAGATGTTGCAGATAATATCACGGTGTTTTACGCATAGAGGGTTGGATGGCAAGAAAACCAGACAAACAACCACCTAAAACTAAAAAATATTTCCGCTCCACAAAATCTGGAGCGGGAATGACAAAAGCGGGTGTTGCTCGTTATAGAAGAGATAATCCAGGCAGTAAGTTAAAAACTGCTGTTACTGGTAAAGTTAAACCTGGGAGTAAAGCAGCTAAAAGACGTAAGTCATTCTGTGCTAGAAGTGCAGGCCAAATGAAAAAGTTTCCAAAAGCAGCTAAAAATCCTAATAGTCGTTTGAGGCAGGCAAGAAGAAGATGGAAGTGTTAACTTTGAAAAATATTATTAGTGGTGTTGTAGGTGCTGTCACTGCCTCTTTTTTTCTTTGGACTACCTCTACGCTTGTAGAAGTTGACAAAAGAACTGCGATTACAGAAGTTAAAGTAAAAGAAAACAACGAGATGATAAAAGTCTTGTGGACAGAATTTATAAGAAGGAAAGATGATGGCGATCTCGCGGGGTTCAATGTCAAAACAAATTTCCAAACCTGGAGGTAAAAAGTGGAGTGCCAAGAGGAAGAGAAAGATCGATTGCTCACGACCTAGAGGATTTTCTGAAAGAGCACATTGTGCCTCTAAAAAAAGGAGAAGTGGTAAGAGGTAATCCAATTAAATACTGCGTGTACTGTAAACATAAAAAATGGTCATGTATTTGTAATAAAAAAAGGAGAATGTAATGCCAAAAGACGCATGTTATCATAAGGTAAAAGCCAGATATAGAGTATTTCCATCAGCGTATGCCTCGGGTGCTATTGCAAAATGTAGAAAAGTTGGCGCTGCAAACTACGGAACTGGTGGTAAAAAGAAGAAGAAAAAAGCTGAAGGTGGTTTAATGGCGGCTATAAAGAGAGTTGACAGAGAGCAGTCAATGAAAGCCAAAGAGGGCAAAGTCGTAAGAATGACTAAACGAAAGTCAAGTAATCCTAACATAGCACGAGGTTGTGGTGCTATCATGTCAAACAGAAGAAAAAAGACAAAGTACGCATAATGGCAGTTAGAAAAACAAAAGCTGGTTTAGCACTCAAAAGATGGTTCAAGGAAGACTGGAAAGATCAAAGAACTGGTAAACCTTGTGGTCGTCAAAAGGGTGAAAAAAGAGGTACTCCCTACTGTAGACCAACGAAACGTATTTCTAAAAAAACACCAAAGACAGCATCAGAGATGACAGCAACTGAAAAACGTAGTAGGATAGCACAGAAGAAAAGAATAGGACAACCAGCAGGTAAGCCTAGAAGAGTTAAAGCATTGAGAAGAAAGAAGAAATAAATGGCAACTTCAAGCTCAAGAGATTTTGATTTAGACGTAGGAGAACTTATCGAGGAGGCATACGAAAGATGTGGCTTAGAGATGAGAACTGGGTACGATGCTAAAACTGCTAGAAGATCTTTGAATCTTATGTTTGCAGACTGGGCAAACAGAGGACTTAATTTATGGACAGTAAAACAAGCAACTGTATCTGTTAGTTCTGGAACTGCTTCTTACACTCTTTTGGATGCCACAGTCGTAGATTTATTAGAAGTTGTGCTACGAAATAGCAGTGGTACAGACTTTACTCTTACACAAATGAGCCGTAGTGAGTATCTTAGAATACCGAATAAAACAAGCACTGGACAACCAAGTCAGTATTTCTTTGACAGACAAGTTACACCAACAATTACTTTGTGGTCTACTCCTGACGACTCTTACACTTTGGTGTTTTACTATGTAAGACGAATAGAAGATGCAGACGCTTTGGTTAATACAACTGACGCACCGTTTAGATTCTTACCTTGTATGGCAGCTGGACTTGCTTATTACATAGCTATAAAACGAGCACCTGATAGAATACAAATACTCAAAGCTATCTATGAAGAAGAGTTTCAAAGAGCCGCGGCAGAAGATGCGAGTAGCACACCACTAAAGTTGACACCTAATATTTCATACTTGAGGTACTAATGGCTAGGTACGCAAGTGGTAAAAAGGCATACGGATACTCAGATCGGTCTGGCTTTCGCTATCGTTTGCGTGAAATGAGAAAAGAATGGAACGGACTAAAAGTAGGTCCAGACGAGTATGAGGCTAAACATCCACAGTTAGAACCTAATTATCCAGGCCCAGACCCCACAGCATTATATGAACCAAGACCAGACAAAAGAACAGAAGTATCTGTAGAAAATTTATTAGGATTGAATCCATTTTTATCTACAGCTAGTAGTGCATCTATCACAGTCATAGAACCATCACATGGTAGATCAACAAGTGACACTGTTAGATTCAGAGATGCGACTGGTTTTGATGGGTTTACAGCAACTGTTTTGAATAATTCATCTGGTTATGCTATAACCAAAGTAGATGACAATACATATACGTTTACAGCAAGTAGTGGTACTGCTACAACTGGAGGGATAAGAGGTGGTGGAGGATCTGTCACTGCTGGACCTGTAACATTGGGGACATAAATGAGTTTTACAAAAGCGACATTAACAACAGCAATACAAGATTATACTGATAATTCAGAAACAACTTTTGTAAATAACATACCTAACTTTGTAAAAGCTGCTGAAGAAAAGATACTAAAAAGCGTAGATCTAGATTATTTTAGAAAGAATGTAACAAGTGCGTTAACATCATCAGATGCTTTTTTAACAGTGCCTGCCGATTATCTTGCATCCTTTTCTTTACAGATAACTACATCTGGGTCTGAAAGTTTTTTACTACAGAAAGATGTAAACTTTTTGAGAGAATACACACCAGCTTCAACAACAACTGGACTACCAAAATACTATGCTAGATTTGATGAAGATAACTTTATTCTAGCACCTACACCAAATAGTAACTATGCAATACAATTAAATTATTTTTACAGACCAGCCAGTTTAACGGCAGGTTCTGATAGTGGCACAACATGGGTTAGCACTAATGCACCTTTTGCTTTACTTTACGGATCTCTTGTAGAGGCTTATACTTTTATGAAAGGTGAGCCAGATGTGATACAAAACTATAACGGACTGTTCACACAATACTTAGAAAGAGTAAAAGATCTTGGAGAGGCAAGAGAAAACACAGATGGTTATAGAGTTGGTCTGCCATCGAGACCGAGAACATAGGAGTAGAAAATGGCAACAGCAAATGCAGCAACCACCTTCTTAGAAAATAGACTTTTAAGTTTTATTTTCAAAAACAACGCAGCATCGTTTAGTTCACCTGGAGATGGTATATATGTAGGGTTAGCAACAGCAGTATCTAATTTTAATGACTCAACTGGTGAATCTGGAGATCCATCAATAACAGAAGCTACGTTTACAAACTATGCAAGACAGCAAGTTGCAGCTTCTGGGTGGACATTGACAGCAGAGTCTGCTGATACACAAAGTTGTACAAATGCCTCTAATATAGAATTTCCAGCATCTGGTGGAACTAATAATACAATCACACATGTCTTTGTAACAACAGCAGCTAGTGCTAGTTTAGATGTAGTTGGCTCTGGTGGTAATGTATTATTCATAGGAGCCTTAGATGCAAGTAAGGCAATAGCAAGTGGTGATATATTTAGAATTAATGCAGGTAACTTAACAATAGAGCTTAAATAATGGCATTAGTATTAAATGACAGAGTAAAAGAAACTACAACCACAACTGGAACTGGCACACTTACATTAGCTGGTGCAGTTACTGGATTTGAAACTTTTGCTGCTGGTGTTGGAAACAGTAATACTACATACTATGCAGTTACGTTACCAGGCACAGCAGAGTTTGAAGTTGGTTTGGGTACACTTAGCAGTGATTCAAGCACCATAGCTAGAACTACGATTATCAGTAGCTCAAATAGCGACAGTGCAGTTAACTTTAGTGCTGGTACAAAGACAATCTTTTGTACAATACCTGCATCTAAATCAGTGTTTTTAGATGCTAGTGGTAATGCAACACTAGGTGCAGACTTGTCTGTAGGTGATGACTTAACAATATTAGGTGGGTTAATTGATCTTAAATCCAATAGTGGATCACCATCACAGATTAAGTTTTATTGTGAAAGTTCTAATGCTCA
>VTLG01007732.1_pt1 | contig 31369 bp, 53 predicted proteins | sample 4694571 | NCBI WGS metagenome assembly VTLG01 (sample SAMN12604809, study PRJNA352737) | marine metagenome | biome: ENVO:00000447; feature: ENVO:00000209|ENVO:00000569|ENVO:01000036; material: ENVO:00002151; isolation source: viral sequences binned using virsorter ...
CTAATAAAATACGGGGTTGCCTATGACAGAATATATAATATTCGGAATTATTGATAATGCCGTTATGCTAACAGGGGCAATTTTTGGCTATAAGATTGAGAAGAAATTTCCTAAAAAACTACAAACGGGATTTTTAGGGGCAACAATCGGGGCAGGTCTTGGAAATGCTTTTAGTGATTTTCTAGGTGGATTAGGGGCAACAAATTTAAGTCTTGCTTTCGGTTCAGCGATTGGTTGCTTGATTGCTTTGGGAATTATCCCGATTTATTTGAAAATTAGTAAAAAAGAGATAGTAGAATGAATGAAAAAAGAAAAGATGAAATAAAAAGTTCACTTGCTTTTGCTGGGTGTAAAAACTTTGTCCAACCTGATAAAAAAGTTAAGGACTTAACAAATTATGAAAAACTATTAATTACAAATGAAGTAATAAATATAATGCTATCGGCTAAAAAAGACCAAATAAAAGCTGAACCTAAAGAAGAAATGTGGAAGGAACATTTATCACATTTACATTGGGTTAGTGGCGAAATACCCCTAGAAGAAGAAAGTTGGTTTGATGAAATGGTTGATGTGGGGGAACAACCATAAATGTTTAATATGATTGAAAAATGTAAAAATCCCGAAAATAAAGATTGTGACAATGAGGCAGAAAGAACTCATAGACTAGTAGAAAAAGATGACAACGAAAAAGACTACCCTATGTGTAATGAGTGCTATGAAAGTTGGTGTTATGATTGAAATAGCCCATATGCTTTTTGTAGTAACCCCGATTGAGTTGAGAGTGCTAATTTTAGCGAGTTTAATAGTAGTTGCATATGCTTTTTATAAGAAATATTTAAAATGACAGATAAACCTATAAATCCCCTTAATAAACTAGAAGAACAGATGAAAGTTGCTTTTGAAACAAAACCAAATCCCACAGGCGATAGAGATAAAAAAGTTTATACTATTAAAAGTGAAGAAGAATTTAATGACTTTTTAGAAAAATACAAAGATAAAGTTTTTTGTGATTTAAAAAGTGTTAACGATTGGCTTGTCATAGACAAGAACTGCGAAGATGATGAGTGTCATTGGAAGGGCGAAGAAGATGATAAACTTTATCCAAGTGGATTTAAGCTGATGATTAATACATACGAAAACAAACCTGATGTTATTGAGTACCTTGAAGAAAAGATAACAAATATTGAAACATTTTATTTAAGTTAAATAACCAAGAAAGAGGAAAACAATGTACATAAAAGACTTAATTAAAGAACTAAAAAAACATAAACCTAAAACTTTAGTAAGAGTTAGACTAGATAATTCATTTTGGAAACAAGACGGATTTCTTAATTCCAAAGGGAAAGAAATAAAAATACCAAAAAAAATAAAAGATGGTATCGAACACAATTTAATTATACCTAATTATTGGGTATCTGAAATAGAAGATACAAGTTATGAGGGAACAACTAACAATAGTGAATATCCAGAACTAACTTTATGGGGGGAATATTAACCAAGAAAGGAACAGGCAAGTATGAAGATAAAAGAACTAATAAAAAAACTCAAACAATATGATGAAAATAGTGTTATTACTATTAATTGTCCTAATGCTAATGATAGTAGGGATATATGGTACATAGAGCAAGACCAAGACCCCGAATTTAGTAATTACATTGATATTGTAATGGAAAAATAACTATCTACCCTGACCTCTATAACGTTTTTTTCGACTACCCTTATTAGGCCTTTTAGAAATTCTGCCTTTACGTTTTTTGGGTGTACGTTTAACATAGATAGTAAGACCATATTTAGGTTTTTTTGCCATTTAAGGCAATTATATCACAATAAACCTTTTTTTCTCAATCCATTAGGGGTGTGAATAAGTAAATCATTTTGTTCGGCTAATTTTTTATTATCAGCTTTAACCTCTTTAAGTTCGGCCTCTGCAAATTGTCGTCTGTGCTTTTCATCGTGAATTTCCTCTCTTAATTCCCCGTTAATTTTTTGATGAGATTTATTAATTTTATCATTTTCTAAATGTTCAATTTGCAATCTATCTCTTAAAGTGTCAATTTCCTTTTTTAATTGTTCTTCCCCATTATCAGATAATAAAGCACCCACAACACGATAAGCAAAAGCCAATTCTGTATCAGCTATGCTCTTGGTAATTTGAAAAATATCCCTCTCTCTTTTTGACATTTTTATATGATACTTGTTTTCTTTTACTTCTATATAGCCATACTTGATAAAGTGCTTATCATACTGACTTACTAAAGGTTGATGACTAACATTGATGATGGTATCAACTTTCTGTTGTTCGCCACTATCTAAACCTATTCTACCTAATTTTTTATAATCAATCATAATTTTTAAGGGGTAGTTGGAAATTTCGCTTATAAGACCTTACTACCCCGTTTGGGCCAAGTTACCAGCACAATTTAGTCTTGCGACTTATATCCTCTAGCATACTTGACCCCAGAACCAAGATAACAACAGCGTATACTTTCTGATAGCTCTTGGCTCGTTAAAGTAAGAGCCGAATAACTCCGTTTGTCCTACTCTTGTGAATATCCTCTCGGCTAATAACATATGATACACGGACTAAAATGATTAGAGGTACATATATTTATTCACAAACTAACGTAGCATTTTATTAACTAAAGTCAACAACTGCTTTTGAGTTCCCCACTTTTTAGTGAATTTTTTAGGACTATAATGATAGCTTTCTATTCCGTTTCTATGGTGGGAAGGGCAAAGGGGAAGGCACATACGAAAATTAGCCCTTTTTCCTATTCTTCCCTCGTTGATATGGTGTATTTCAGCAGGACTATTTGGAAAGCCCATTTTTTTACAAATAATACACCCTAAAGTAACTAATTTGTCATAATGCTTATGTTTGATACTTTTTATAGTCAAAATCCTTTTTATAAAATATCTTCCTACCTAGTTTTACCATTTTTTTAATATTTTTAGTAGGGATAATCATTTGGTCGCCTACCTCTTTTTCTGAAATAGTCATAACAAAGGTGTGATAGTTTCTATTCTTCTTGATTAAAAATCCTTCTGTACAAGCTATGGTGGGTGAATCTTTTTTAGCATCTTCCATATCCTTCCATTCGCCAAGACTTGTTGCATCTTCCCAATAGACCTCGTATTTATCTAAAATATGGTATATCTCATCTTTATTTTTTGACCCCATAATCTTTTGCCTCTTTCATTTGATTTATCATTTTAGTTTTCCACGTTTCAAAGTTAATTCTTACTATTGTTATTTCAAACGAAAGTTCTGCCTCATTTTGTACGGCTACAGATAATGCTTTAATATGGTCTGCGTATCTTTGGTCTGCTCTTGCCTCTCTCTCTTGGGCATTAACACTATCCATTTTACCCGTGTTTGAATTGATTTGATGTTCTTTCATTAATTTTGCTAAAAGTATTTTCCTATTATGGTCTAAAAACGAAAGTTCAGCTTTGGCTTTTGCATATTTCTTACCTAACTCCCTTAATTTGTGCATATGTTGTTCTGTTATTTCTTCACTCATAGATTTAACTCCCTCATATTTCTTGATTTAGCCCGTCTTATGTTTAAATGTTGAATAAATCCCATTACATCTTTACCCGTAGCAACTGGAAATATTTTTTTACTATGTGGAAAATGCCCATATTTTTGTTTGAAAGTATGACTAGCCCATCCTTCCTTATAACCTTTTTGCCTAGCATAATATAATAATTGGGCATAAAAATTATTTTTATCATCTGCATTTGGTTTAGTTTTAGGTATTTCAACTAATCTACCTTCTTTAATCAATACAATTCTTTCTTTTTTTGTAGGAATAAAGGCACAATTAGGGCAAGTGTAATCATCTTTAGTAGGTTTGTAAACTTGGTCGCATTTAACACAAGTGAATGGTTGCTTTTCAATAGGTTTAGGGTCTTTTATTCTATCTTTGGTTTTAGGTTTTTTAGTAGAAAGTGTCCAATTTCCAGCGTCTTCAGGGAATCCGTGTTCATACACACATCCAGAATGGTCTATAATCAAAGTATCTTTTTTATTTGTATAAGGTCTTAAAGTTCTACCGATCATCTGTAAATATAATGGATAAGATTTTGTTGGTCTTGCTATTATCACACAAGATATTTTGGGTTGATCCCATCCTTCCGTCAAGATTTGACAATTACATAATATCTTAATTTTGCCACTATTCAGATTTGCTAATTGTGTTTCCCTTTCAAGTTCAGTTTGTTTGCTATCAATATGACCAGCTTTTACTCCATTTTGATTAAATATGTTACAAATGTGTTTAGAATGTGCTATTGATGTGGCAAAAACTACACTAGGTCTATCCTCTCCAAATTTAATCCAATGCGTTACAATATCCCCTACTAATTTTGCAGTATTCATCTTTTGAGTTAGTGCTTTCTTTTCATAATCTCCTGCTACAATTCTAATTTTTTGTAAATCGGGAATAGTTGGTGCTACAATTCTGTTAGGAACAAGATAACCTAATTTTGTCAATTCTTTGATTGATCCTGCTTCAACTAATTCTTCATAAACATTACCAAGCCCCCTTCCGTCATTTCTACAAGGTGTTGCAGTTAAACCTATAATGAAAGCATTTGGATAAACTTTTATAAGTTCTTGAAATTGTCCTGAAACTGATCTATGTGCCTCGTCAAGTATAATTACATCTGCTTTGGGTTTTATAAAATCATCCCTATCTTTCCTTGAAGCAAAAGTTTGAATAGATGCTACCTGAATATCTGCCATCATATTTGGACTTTTTTCTGCCATTATTACTCCGTGATTAAGACCAAAATCCGCCAATTTTCGGCTACATTGCATCACCAATTCCCGCCTGTGGGCAACAAAAAGGTTAAAATTACTCCTTTCCTTTGCTTTTTGCATCATTGATGACGCAATAATAGTTTTACCGCTACCCGTAGGGGCAACGAGTAAAATCCTTTTCTTACCTTTAGAAAAATGATGTCTTATATCTTCTATCGCTTTATTTTGATAAGGGCGTAGGTTCATATCTTTTCCATATATCGTTTAATTGAAACATAATCTCTTTTGGATTTTCGGGTGGTACACATAGTCTACCAAATGTTAATGCCTCTTTTTCTGCATACTTATAGCTTTCGCCCCTTTTACGAATAGCAATCAACATCTTAACTAACGTGCCGTGCCTATCTCCCTCTTTCATTCCATATCTTAAAGTTCCTGAATACTTGCCTTTGTATTGTGGTATTTCATAATTACTAACTTTGTTTTCGGGTCTTTTAAGTTTGAGTGTATCTCGAATTTCATCTTTTGTATAAGGTCTTTCATCAATCATACTTATAATTTTCACGGGATAAGGTTTTCTCTTATGATGATAAAATCCTGCAACTCTCATTACTCTTGGAAGGTCTTTAACCTTACTATCTGCATTAAATTTAAAAGCTAATGCTTGTTGAAATAAACTAAAACTGATTAATGGAATACCCTCGCATAGCCAATAACAATGATATTTTTTAGGGCTAGTTTCAACTATCATATGGGGTTGTAGTTCAAATTTTTTAGGTAAAGGATAACCATCAAGATCAATAAATACGGCTCTTACTTTTGTAATATGTTTAGTAGTTCTACCTTTTAGGTTAGTTTCGTTAGGACAAAAAAATATTCCTGCCCCCTTTTTATTTAATTTTGTAAGTGTTTTTAGATGTTCTTCTATTGTTCCGTGTAGTTGTTTAATGAGTTTTTTGTTAATTCCTTTATCACAAAAAGTTTGAAATGTATGGTGAGTGCCAAAGTAATTTAAAAATATTCCATAATGTGATTGATCGTTCATTTACAATAATGCCCCACTACTAACCTTTTATCTTTTGTATAGTACCCTTGATATTGTTCTTTGTTTGTCCAATCGTGGTATGTAGCAATTTTTTCAACTACATACATTCCACTAGCAAAACAATTTTCATATTTCATAGGGAAATGCACATAGTTAAGTTTTACGCCTAGTAGTATTATGACGAGTGTTTTCATCTTCTTTCAAACTTTCTTCTGACCATCTTTTTGTAGCCCCTAATTTACCTGCCATTGATCGTCTTTTTCTATTCATCTTTTGTTCTTTACGTTCTTCTTCAGCTTGTTTGCAGATAAGATATGTCTTGCCGTTCTTATCTTTTTCTTTGTCAAATAAATGCTCTATTTTTGGGAATATTATTTTGATCTTATCTAATCTGCAATTACACATTTTAGATAAAATCTCTAAATCATATTCTATTCTGAAACCTCTCCAACAATGACAATAGAGTAAAATATAAGCCCCTTGTTCTTCTAGGTTTATTTTTAATCTATTAGGGTCGCTGATCCAATCGTTTGCATAAAATTGAAAAGCAGGACTTTGTTCATCTGTAGTTGATTTTCTCAATATAATTCCTATTAAGTTTAGTTAAGTTTTGTTTTTACCCCGAAAGAACATTAGTGTCAATAGTATATCTTGTTTGTAGTTGAAGGTGAAGGTGAAGATGCAGGTGAAGATGAAGGGGATAAAACCGCATATGCGATTTCATAGCATAGGGTCATAGGTTTGCTATTGGCAAATTTATGGCAATGCTATGGCAATGCTATAGCTATGCTATACTAAAATCTATATCAGGTCTTATGTATTCTTGTGAGAAATCACCAAGTTTTGCTATCTGAATAGCCCTATAAGGTGGTATCACTTTCCATTTAGATACTGCGGGGTGTGATATTCTTAATCTTTTAGACAAATTCTTACCCCCATATTTAGATATTATTTCCTTTTTTCTATCTACAGCTAGTTTATATTTATTGTTCTTCATTTGTACACTATTTGTTTATTCCCATACTAAATTGTTCTTCGGTTGTAAGCAATCGTCTTAAAAAACTTGCTCTATCGTGTGCCTCTTTTGCTTGATCTACAAGTTTTAGTATGCTTGTAGCTTTGTCATAGTGATCGGGTATTACAGAAGAACGATCTACATTCTGAATATCTTTAATTAATCTATCTCTTTTGGCCTCTAATTCTGTAGCCAATTCTGGTAGTATTGTTGCCATAATTTACAATTATTTACCATAATCATTAACATTAATCAACATTTAACTTGACACTAGTTAAGACATCCACTAAACATAGGTTAATTAAATAATAAATAAAGGAAAAAAATATGACTAAAATAATAGTAAAAGGTAGTGAAAAAACTAGTAGTTTTCCTAGTGTTTCTGTGGGTGTTCACAAAGCCCGTTGTGTTAAAGTCATCGATCTTGGCACTCAAAGAAATGAGTTTGAAGGGAAGGTTTCTTGGAAACCACAATTATTAGTAATTTGGGAAACTCCTGACCAAACTAATGACACATCCGAGCCATTAACAATCAGTAAGTTTTACACTAAATCCTTACACGAAAAATCTAAATTAAGTATTGATTTAACCTCTTGGAGAGGTCGCCCCTTTTCTGCAACTGAAATAAAGGCATTTGATATAGCTAAATTAGTTGGTGTTGAATGTTTGCTAAATGTTATTCAGGGTAAAAAGAGGACACAGATAGGTTCAATAATGCCTTTACCTAAAGGTGATAAAATTGCCGAGCAATATCATACAAGTGTGTTGTTTGATTTAGAGGAATTTCAAAAAGGTAAGAAGGAAACTTTTAATCAATTATCGGAAGGGATTAGAAAAATCATTTTAAGTTCTAAAGAGTTAGAAGGGTTAGAAGTTGGGGATGACAACAATGGCTCTACTACTATAGGGCAAGAACCTGTACCATTCTAATGCCTAATAATTTTATAAGAGTAGGTAAACTTAAAGAAGGTGGGGTAGTAGAGTTAGAAACATTTTTAACAAAACTTGATGCCTTCTTAAATAAGTATGATCCAAAATTTGAATATCATTATAAAGTTCAAGAAGGTGATACTGAAATTATTTTAAAAGTTAATATAACCTAATGGAATATACTAACGCATCTAATCTCCCGAAGGCGATTGAACGGGCAGTAGCTAATGATCCCTACTCATCCAAAGGGTCTAATATATCTGCTACTCGTTTGATAGCCCCTCCTAGAATAAGGGTATTAGAAATGCGAAATTGGGATTTAGTAAAAGAAGATGTATCTGATAAGATATTCTCTTTGCTAGGACAATCCGTACACCATATCATTGAACGATCTAAACAACGCATTGATTTATCTGAACGTAGATTATTCTACAAAGATGATAAGATTACTAATGGTTGGACTTTAAGTGGGTCATTTGACTATCTTGAAAGAACAGGAAGGTTGATAGATTTTAAAGTTACATCTGCTTGGGCTACTCTCAATGCTTTAGAAAATCCTAAACCTGAATGGGAAAACCAATTAAATGTATTGGACTTTCTATGTCGTAAAAATCAAAAGACTTTAACTAGCTATAGCAAACCTATTAAGGTTAGGTCTTTATCCATTATGGCAATATTAAGGGATTGGTCTAAATTAAAGGTAATGCAATCTGATAACTATCCTAGAAAACAAGTTGTTATGATACCTGTAAGAAGGTGGACACCTAAAGAACAAGATGATTATATCAAAGCTAGGATTAAGCTACACCAAGATGCTGAAAAGTCTAGTAAGCTACCCCTTTGTACAGCAAAAGAAAGATGGAGAAAAGAAGATAAGTATGCTTTGATGGTTGATGGTCGTAAATCTGCTAAACGAGTATTAGATACTAAAGAAGAAATGGAGCAGTATATGAAAACGAACAACTATGTAGAAGGGGTGAAATGTAAAGTTGTATTCAGAAAAGGTGAAGATGTTAGGTGTATGCACTATTGCCGAGTGAATGAGTTTTGCGATCACTATATGAATGTCAAATTCTAAAATTCATAAATTAGTTTTTACTAGAGATGCCCTTGTTCAAGGCATACTTAAACGATTTGCCAAACGATCTAATGATGGTATAAAGAAGTATGGTAAGACAATGCTACAAGCTACTAAACCTATTTCACAATGGATAGATGATGCACAAGAAGAATGTTGGGATAAGATTGTATATCTTGAAAAAATTAAAATTCTTCTTCAAAAGAAGGAAGGGGGAACAGATGGCCAAAAAGAAAAAGAAAAAAAAGAAAAATAAAAAGAAAAAAAATCAGAAGAAAAGAAGATAAGTCTTGTAAATTTTTTTAATAGGTATATTAAGCATTTATGAGAATGAATTTATTTTATATAGGTCTAGTTATTTATTTCACTTCTCTTATTGTTTTAACATTTAATTACTTTATTTAGAACTATTCTAAACTATCTTTTTAATCCATCTACCTTTCTCATTTAAAATCATTGGTAGTAGCTTGGGAATACCATCTAAAATAATTCCACACCCTATTATAAATCTTGTCCTAAAGTTTTTTGCATAATTAAAAGCCATAGATTTTTGGTTGATTAAACATCCTACGTTCATAGCAAAGAATATGTTATCGGGATTAGCCCAATAGCTTATGACAAACTTGGTATGGTAGTGTCCTTGTACTGCTGACATACCCATAGTTTGAGATACCTTTAAAATGTCTGCTGATCTTCCGTGAGTAAAAAAACATTTCTGTTTATTACTCATAGTCAAGGTTAAATCATCTACCCATTTCCATTTCTTTGTACCTAGAAAGTCGCCATAGTCCTTTAAGAACTCCCTACTCATTCCGTATTTTAAAGCCCTCCTATACACCAAGCTAGAATGATTGCTCTCTACCTCTACCATCTTTGGAAATATGCCCTCTAATGCCCTTATAAAGCCCCTAGAAGCCCGTAATTCGTGTCCTGCACTATAGAGGTCGGGATCGTGAGTGTGCATATTTATGGCGTGGAAATCAAGCAGATCACCTATGTTGATAACGAAGTCGGGCTTGTATTCTTTTTTAATTTCTTTCAAAAAATCAAAGCTATCCCTGTGGTGAAAAGGAATGTGCATATCACTAATGACCAATATCCTTTTGTTCACTAATTGCCCTCTATTGTTTCTGGAATGTTCTTGATCCGTTCTATCTCGGCTTGTTGGGGATCAACATATTTAACTTGTTTATCTTCAATATGTACATCCCTAACAGACCCGTCTTCAAGAATAATATCTTTAATGACTATCATCTAGTAGTTGTATTTTACTTTAATTTAAGAGATTTGACAAGATTTCATAATAGCGGACAGACTTTCAGCACGTTTTGGTGTTTGCTTTGCCCAACGGCTATCTAGCATTTCTTCGGATGCAGTTTGATAATCACCTTCACCTAATGCCTTCCACATATTTTTGAATTTAGATACCCCACCGACACCGAGTTGGAATACCATCTCAATTATGACACATTTAGCTTGGTGAGTTAAGGATATACCACCAATAAGTTTATCAGCATTATCTTTGGCTATATTAAAATCACCATCAAAAACTTTTTCTAAATCGTCTTTGCTATAGGTTACACCTTCCTTGTAGGGATCATTAGGTAACACAAGATGGCCATACCCAATGGTGGCAAAACCAAGACTATCCTTATACACTTGATCTCTAAAACCTTCGTGTTCCTTAATCCCTGCCTTTAAATCGTCATAATTCATACACTAATACTATATAACAGCGGCAAAATTTCAAGAGAAATTTAGTTCACTAGAAAATATATAGCAACAATACCTACTGCTATTGCAATAGATATTTTTTTATGAGCTTTTGCTAAGGCCCATAGTTCTTTTGCTTTTTCCATACTACCTCCCATTAAAACCATTCATTATTCTAATAACTTTCACCACTTTATCAACATTAGTAAAGGTTTCTTTGTGCTGTACATCAAGTGAGTTAGCACTTTGCATTAATAGTAATGCAACTATGATTTGTAACATATATTAATTGCAGTTATTTTTATCTAAATCTATTGGTTTGCCGTTAGGTAAATACCATATCCAACCAGAAATTTTTGTACCATCTTGGGTATAAGTACACTTCTTGCCCACGGAACAAGCAGTTAAGCCAACTAGTATAATCAGAAATATAAATACTTTATTCATAATCCTCCTATTAAGCGGGGTATATTACTAAATATTGAGAGAATAAGCCATTATTTTTTTTTAATAATATCTGCACCTTTAAGGCCATATATCGCAGATACTACCCCAATAAATAGGGCCTGATACCAAAAAGGCATATTATTAAAATACTCAAAAAACATTTCTACCTTCTTCATTATTTCAGGATCATCAGAAAATATACTCCAAATTAACAACATCACGGGGGCAGAAACGAGAATTAAAACAAATTCATCCTTCCATCCTTGTTGGTTATTAGTCATAACAGCTTGTTTGTATTCCAACTCACCCCGAGCCATCTTGCTGGCATGGGTAGCTTGGGCATCAGCCATTAACATCTTTGTTTCTTGACGCTTCTTATAGATATGCGTACCTGCGTTCAAAGCTAATTTTATTGCACTAAACCACATACTAAAATATTACCACAACTATAAATACGCCAACTATAATTGAAACACTTATTCGTTGTCTTAGTGATAAATCACCCCACATATCACCAACAAATATGAAAAAATCTTTCATACTAATCTCCTTATAATTTAACAAACTTTAATACTGCTACTATTAAAGCAATCAAAGACCCTACTACAAAAACTGCTTTAATACCACCTTTTCCCATTGACATTTGATGTTTTAAACCTTCTATATCCTTGCTATTTTTTTGCACATCCTTATGGATTTCTGCTAATTTATAACAAATTACATCCATTGATACTTTACTCTCAAATTTAGGTGTCAACTTTTTTTTCATTTTCCTCAATCTGTTTTTTAGGTAAACACCAAAATTTGATAAAAGTACGATTACCTTCTACTTGTTCTACTGGCATTTTAGCAATAAATTCATGAGCTTTATAATAACCATTTAAAGCACATTCACGATGACTAGAATAAAGTTGTTCGTTCATTGGTGGAAAACAAGTACCAGCTACTGAATAACACATTTGAAATACTAACATAAATTTTATCATCTCCTTTTTCTATACCATCTTCTTTTTTTAAGAAACCAAGCATAAACTTTATTCGTTGTTCTCCTTTTTCTTTTTCTTATTCTTTCTCTTATCAAGTTTTTTTAAGTTTCTTTTTACAAAATTAGTATTCTTCTTTATCTGTTTCGATAAAACTTCTTGTCCTTGTTGCAGTTTAAAAACTTGCTCTTTCATTGTCCAAGTTTCTTTTAAGTTCCAACCGACTAATGCAATTAAAGCGGCAAGAGCAAGACCAACTATTTTATCTTTTAAATCCATTATTGACAGCTTTCACATTCCTTCGTGTCGTCAATAACGACACCACCACCTTCATAAGTAGAATCTTCTGCTTTACCTACACTACAATCACAACCACTACATTTACAACCTTCGTGGTCTGCCTCTATACAATGACAAAGGTGGTTACATTTTTTACAAAATCTTTCTTTCATTACAAACATTTTATCACATACACTTCATTTGATGAACATAAAATAAATAAATAATAGCTATAATTACTACTATTCTATAATACCATATTATTGTCATTAGTATCTACTTCCAGAATCATAATTACCATCAGTATAATCGTGCTTTAAAACTTTTAATATTCTAATTCTTCCAGCAGTTTGTCCTTCTTCTTCTACATACTCAACTTCAGCTTTTACATCTTTACCACAAGCGAACTGAACTCTCTCAGGTTGAATGGTTCTTTCAGCAATTCTTTTATTTTTTAAACATTCTGCCATTGAAGATTGGTAGGTATGCTCAACCAATTTTCCATTCATAAACATACAAAGTGCTACGCACAGAATTATCCCAGTTTCATTCATTAATGATGTTCTCCATTGCTAAAAGTTCTTTGCTTATCTTTTAATTTTTCTACATCTTTTTGTAGTTTTTCAACAGCTTTATTTAATGCTGTTATATTAACTTCATTGTGTAACATACCATCAACTCTTTCTTGTAGTTTATCTGTTTGTTTATATAATTCTTCTATTAACATAAATTGCTCAGAATCTGCGGGCAAACTACCCAAGAGACCCCTGGGCCACTTGATCCTAAATTCTGTATTTTCAACTAAATCTTTTTCCATAATTTGTAGTTTAGTTGCGTGTGTATTTAATTTTTCTTGAATACCAAAAAAAGCCCAAGTGCCAATAGAAACAAGGGCGATCAAAGAGGCAACTGTCTTCATCGGCATCTGAACTCTTGCTTCGTCTGAAATTTTAAGAGCCATTAATCGTCAATCTTTCCTTCACCTTTACGGATACGCCCAAAAATAATTTTATAATTAAATTTCACACTATCCTCAAATTTACTACCTGTCGCCAAAGGTTTACCACTTATACCTATAGAATGTCGTGTATTTTCACACCCTGATAACATTATGACCACAAAAGCTACAATTAAATATCTCATCCATTACTTCCATAAGAGATAGTATATCAAACTTAATAGGTTAGATAAATCTTTTTTTAAACCAACTAGGTAACCCTACAAATTCCCTAGTATCGTATTTATTTTGTTCAGCATTTTTAGAGCTAGCATCGTTATAATGTAGAAACACTTGGCAGCACCACTTCCCTTGAAATGGCTCTCTCCAATGTTCTAACTCACACCCTCGATAAATTAAAAGATCACCAGGTTTTAATTTAACCTTTGTACCTTTACGATTTACCTTACCTGATGGTTCTAAAAATATATCCCACATATCTCCACCGATAAACATAGTTGAAGATATTTCACAACTAAATCTATCTTTGTGTCTCGAAAGAATATCCCCAGTTTTATACATTCTATAATAAGAATAAGTTGGATATAATTTTAAACCTGTTTCCTTTTCCATTAATGGTCTTACTTTTTCAAGTAAGGTTTCCATCACTAAATCAGCATAACATACATAAGTATGTGGTATTTGTGGATCATTCCAATGACCTAACATTTCTTCAAAAGGTGGAATGTATTTAGTATCAAATAACTTTTGAACTACTCGTTGTTTAATATGACAATAGCCATAAATAAAGTTTGCCATATCGGTACTGATGGCATTACGAACAACTTTATATTTATTCTTTTTAAATCCCATCAAACTTAATATTACCTGCTACTGATACTCTGGTTGCTTTTGATTTATGAGGAACTACGTAATGCTGTAATCTAGCTGGAAAAATTATAAATGTTCTTTCGATTGGAAAGAATACTTTTTCATTACTGGTAAAAGTAATATCTTCTCCATATTTAAAAACCGTACAACCAGATTTATGTCCTGTCGATATATCTTTATGATGTTCTTTTAATATTATTTGTGGAACTTTAAGCCAAAGCACAAATGATAAATCACAATTCGTATGAATATGAGGTGGATTAAATTCAAATTGTTTTTGAAAATTAATCCAACAGCTTTTTAAAAACCAAGCTGGATGTTTTGTATGTTTTGACCATACATTGTAACCTGTCATATAAGAATGCACATAAGGTGAAAATCCTTTCGTAATCCATTCTTCATTCGGTAATAGTCGTTCTTTTTTAATCTTACCTGCAAGATGTTGATTGTGTGGAATTTTAGATTGTTGACCTAATTTTAAAAGTTTATCACAAAATGCTTTATCAATATTTCGAAATTCTGCAAGGTATGGTCCAAATTGATAATAGTTATGTTTGACTATTTCAGACATAAGGTTTTCCTAAAGACCACATCACTAAACTATATCGTGTGCCTTGTGTTACTGGATTAACTTTATGCCAAACAAAACTAGGAAAAACAATTATCGTTCCTCTGCGTTTAATTTCTTCACAGAGATATATACGTTTTTTAGTTTCATTCCTAAAATCAAAATTTAATTCTCCACCTGTATAATCTTGTGCATCAGTTAAAGCGACTACCGCAGATAACTTTCTAATTTTGCCACTGCTATAAGGTTTGGGATTACTATCACAATGCCAATTATAATGTTGATTGAGTTTATAATGTGTAAATTGTACAGATTCACTCCAATCCCATTGGACATTCCATTTTGCATTTTGATTAGCTAAATGAATATAAGGTTGTAATAAACGATAAAGCCAATGCTCATCTAACCAAGTGATATGAGAGTTTCTAGTTTTCTTTAATGCTTTTAATTCAGATGGTGATAATGGATTAGCAATTAAATCTCTCTTATTTAAACCACCAATACTTGCTCTATCTTTATTTTGTTTTAATGCGTAATTAATTATTTGGTCGCAATAATAATTTCCAATCGCTTTATCAAAGTACCAATAATAATTTTCTAAATTCATATAATCTCAAACCAACCAGTCACAATATATTTTTCTTGTGTATCAGAAATAATTCCTTTGTGCAAATGTGTAAAATCACTTGGAAATATAATGAGTTTACCTTTTTGAGCTTGTATTATTTTTTTTTGATGTGGAAATTCTGTACCACCATTTTTTAAGGTATTGCAATAAAGAGTATAGACTAATTGTCTGCGAGCTGTATAAAGACTTTCTCTTTCATAATGAAGTGCTTTATACCCACTACCTTTTTTATAATATTGAATGAGATGGTCACTACAAGTATGAACATTATGACCTACATTAAAATATTTTTTTACATACTGGCGAACATATAGCTGCAAGGATTTAAAAAATGTTTTAATAGTTACATCATTTGAGTTATTATAAAAAACAACATCTATACTATCTTTAATTGACTTATCTATTTTTCCGCCTGCAATAGTACCTTGTGTTTTATACTCGGTGTGATTATTAAAATACTTTATAAAATCATCACACAACAAAGAATTAATAGTATATTCTTCTATAAAATCCATTGCTTATACATAAGTCCAGTTGAAAGATATAAATAAATTTAATGAGTTGCTTTTGTTTTTTGAAATAAAATATCTTTGAGTAGATGGAAATATAACAAACTGATTATTTTGTAAAGGAAAGTGCCAAGTACGATTAACTCTACGATTGTCATCATATTCAATCACTAACTCGGTTGAACCTTCGGTTATATCTATACAATAAATAGTGGTATAGTCTGGGCTTTCTCTTAAATTTAATGGGTCAACTTGATGTCGTGTGTAAGATTGTTCTCCAGTATTATATAAGTTACCCCAGACACCTTGAATAACTAAATTTTTACCACCAGATTCAAGTGTAAAATGGTCTCGAATATAATCTTCAGTCCATTGTAAAGGTAAAGAAAAAGGAAGAATATAATCTTCGTAAGAATAATCTTTTGGATTTTTACTAATTCTATTTTGTTCGCTGAAACTCTTTATAATGCCTTGTTTGATTTGTTCTCTATCAATATCAATACCTTTGATGAGGTCGGTATATACATCTATCTGACTTAATAGAATGTGTTTCACAGATAATTATTCATATAGCTGACCAAGTTTCTGTTTCTGCATCCCAAGCATATATATTATTGTCTGAAAATTTCCTTTGTGTCCATCGGTTATTATCTTCATCCCATTTATGTTCGCCCTCATCAGTAGTAGGTTCTGTAATTTGAGATTTCCAAATACAAGTACTTTCCTCTAATACCCAGCTTGGAAAAGGTTTAGGAGGAATAAACGCATCTCTATCCTCATCATAAGTAAAACCTATACCTGCATAATTTTTTCTAAATGGTGTGCCACCTAATTGATGTACTCCTTCATGTGTATTATATGAAGTTCTTTTCCATAAAGAAGCATCCCAACCATGTATTCGTTGTAAAAAGTTTTGACCAACACTTTCATCTTCAATGCCATCGGCATTTTGAGTATCGGTGTTAGCAACAACTTGAACCGAAAGAACTTTATTATTTAATCCTAATTTTGCGAAATGTGCCATTATGCTAAAAAGTCTCCACTTGATGTAAATTTATGAATAGTATCTGTGCCTGAAGTCGTGTCAGTTCCAGATGAGCTTGTGCTATCCGAAGTTAATCTACGAATAATTACTACTCCAGAACCACCAGCTCCTTTTGCTCCAGGACCCATTTTGCCTCCGCCACCTGAACCTGAATTAGCTGTTGCAGATGTAGCATTTGTGCCTGGTCCAGCTTCGCCATTTCCAGCACCACCGCCTCCGCCTGTGGCTGCATTGCCAGGAAAGTCAGCTCCACCGCCACCACCTCCAGCATATTGAACCGAAGTTCCACCGATTGTGTTAGCTGTTGATGCTGTGCCTGCGGTTCCAGCAGGAGAAGGAGGTCCAGTATTTGTTGAACCAACTCCACCAGCCGATCCAGCTCCGCCTCCCGATCCTCCATTATTTCCTGATCCACCTCGACCACCATCATTTCCTTGTGGTGGAGAAACAGGTGGAACATTTCCTTCTGCTCCTAAACCCGCAGGAGATTGTGTTGGATCAGGTCCAGATCCCCAAATTCCACCGCCTGAACCACCTTTGCCTGCAGGATAGCCACCTTTGCCACCTCCAGCAGATGTAATTCCTGAAAAAATACTTTGTGAACCTTGTGTGCCTTCGTATGGTGGAGCAGTACCTCCAGTGCCTCCAGCACCTACGGTAATTGGATAGGTAACGCCTGGTACGACTGCGTATGCTTTAGTAGCGATAGTTCGATAGCCACCTGCTCCGCCTCCCCCAGCTCCGCCTCCTGCTCCTCCAGCAACAACTAAATATTGAACATTGTATGTTTGATTAAGAGCAGTACCAGTTGTAACATTACCATCTTCTTGTGTAATCCAACCTTGTGTTACGTCAGCATATATAATGGTAACTGCATTACGATTACCTACTAAAGATAAATCATTAGTATCGCCTTTAATTTTTAAACTATTTCTTCCAAGAGTAAGAACATTACTTCCAAAAGTTCCTGCATAATCAATAAAAGAGATTAAGTCTCCAGCCGAAGGTGAAGCAGGTAAAGTTACGGTAAACCCAGCACTTGTTGTATTACATAAATATCCTTTACCACTTTCAGCAGTGAACCCAGAAGTTTGGACAGTCGTGTTCCAAGTTACACCATCAGCTCCAGCCGAAGGTGCTTTAGTTAATCCAGACGATCTGCCTATATTACTAGTTACTTTTCCACTCATAAATTTTTATTCTCCTATTATAATGTTTGTTCTAAATAGCTAACTACAACATCAACATCTGCTGAATTTGCAGTTATAAAACCTAACATATCATTCGCTTCTAAAACTATTCGATCATTATGTACGAAAGTTTCATTAGCTCCTAATGCTTGTGATTTGTAAATATAATGGTCTGTTCCTCCATCATTATCATCTACATACAAGTCAAAAGTTTCTGCTGCACCTGCGGTTTCACAAATTGAAATTGATAAAATGGTATAAGTTTTACCACTTGCACCATCAATCAATTTCGTTTCGGAATTTGAGCAGGTTGGTTTTAATGCTACTTTTAATAATTCACTTGCCATATTTTTATTCTCCTATTGTTAAAATCCAAATACCAAAGTTTTACCTGTACTTGAAATATAAGGTGTCATCGCTGGATTAGCAGCTATTGTCACTGTGTCCGTTGCTCCACCTGTTGTAGTTATACCATTTCCTGCTGCGATTGTTAAGGTATTTCCGTCAGTAATAGACTGCCCTGAACCAGAAGTGCCTGCTACAGTAAAGTTGGTCATACTTCCAGACCCATCTACTCCAGAATAACTAAAATGTACTCCTACCCCATCGTTGTCTGAAAATGAACCAGAACTAACAACGTGAGTAACTGGAACTTTTGAATAACCAGAAGCATCAGTAATTGAACCTGAAACTTTAAAGACCGCATACGTTGATGCAGTTCCTTCTTTGGTAATCGTTACAATTCCTTTTGCTGTTGTGTTTGTTACATCATCCCAACTTTGAACGTAAGAAGTAATATCTGCTGAAGCATCGTCTGCGTCATCAACATATAAAATTGATACAGAAGATATTGTCCCATTATTGAAGGATATTTTTCCCGCCCCTGGGTCAGAATCAGTTGTTGTGCTTTCCCAAGTCATTGAGAGTTGAGAGTTCGTTCCACTTGCTCCTGTTGAACCAGTTGATCCTGTACTTCCAGTTGAGCCAGTTGATCCAGTATCACCTTTTAAACCAGTCATTGTAAAATGAACTGATAATTCATCTGCTGCTGAAAATGTATTATTAGAAGTTAAATGAGCTACCGCTAATTTATTGTAACCAGAAGCATCGGTTGAAGCTCCTGTAATTTTAAATCTTGCATAAGTCGTGCTGTCGTTAATATCAACGATATGTAAAAATCCTCTAATTGTTGAAGTCGAATCATCCCAGCTTAACACATCCGTAACTGTATTTACTGAATTTTGATCTACGTCATCAATGTAAATTGCTGTAACCGATGCGTAAGTTCCGTTATTGAATGCTAATTCACCCGCCCCTGGGTCTGCATCTGAAGTTCCTGTATCAAATTTATAATAATACCCTGGGATCGCACCATCTTCTCCACTTGCTACAAATGATAACCAGATTTTATCATCAGCCGTTAAACTTCCAGCACCATCCACATAAGTTAAAGCTAATTTTGTATAACCACTAGCGTCTGTTACAGCCCCTGAAATTTTAAAGACGTGCCAAACAGCTAATGTTCCAGCTTTAGAAACTCTTAATCTTCCTCTATGTGTTGCATTACCAGACACATCATCAAATGATTGCACCCACGCTGAAACATCTGTTCCATTGTAATCTGCATCATCTACATAAGCGATTGTTGCAGAACTAATTGTAGCGTTATTAAATCTTACGTACCCTGACCCTGGGTCAGAATCAGTCGTAGTTGTTGAATATTGGAATAAAGCACTATCTCCACCTTTCGGTAAAAAATCTGCAACAACAGTTAAATCTCCCGAACTATCAAATCCTAAAGTCTTACTAGCTCGATCATCTGCACTTTCAGTAATTTCAGAAGAAGTAATTGTAGATGTTCTTGATACTTTAATTGATCTATCTGCTTGTTCTTGTAATTCTTGAATAATAGCTAAATTTTTATCAAATGCTCCTTCAACACTATCGGCTGTAAATGGATCATTTTCCACCAAGTCTACAGCTTGTGTTTGAGTAGTAGCCCGTCTAATAATTAATGTTTCACCCGAAGCTGGGGCTGAACCCATTGTTACATTACCACCTGTAGCAACACCTGCTCCACTTACAGAATAATGAGTAGTCAAAGTTTTAACAGTTTCGACCCCTGCGGAAGATCGAATAATAACCTGTATATCAGCCGTTGTTGCTATTTTGAAAGCATAAGCAAAAACAGTTGTACTACCATCACCCGAATAGGAATTTTTAATTATCGTAGTTGAAATTGTCATAGTTCTATTTACTCTATAATACCATTATTTATTTGATTTTTAAACATTTTACTTGTCCATATCCTTTTTAACTTTAAGGGCTTGTTTAGCTATATCTATCATATTAAAATAGAACTCATCTATAAGCTGTCTTTTTTCATTAGGTTTTATCTCATCTAATTTTAAAATCATATGAATAACATCACCTAATTCTCTAATTGGCCCAGCCATATCTATCAAATACAATAATTCTGGATCAATACTATCCCAGACTTTCATAGCTTCTTCTACTTTATTTTGATTCATTAAATACTCAAAAGTATCGTGTTTTTGTTTTATAGGTCTATATAATTTCCAAAATTCTTGTATATAAGATGCACTAGCACTAGGATGTCTAACTACAAATGCTTTAATAATAGGCATATCTGATAAATTTCTTTGCCATTGATCTGACCAAGGTTTAACTATTGGTTTAGCTATTCCAGCTTTTGTAAAACCTAAATCTAATGCTTGTAAAACGTGATTTCCTAATCCTCCTGTCCACGCTTTAATATAATTATCTACTTTTGCTGGACTATCTAATGATGGCCCTATTAATTCTCCCATACCAAAATGTTCTCTTAAACCTGCAAATGCTTTAGCAATAAGTTTTGCTGTTTCGCTAGTATATTCTGTATATTGATATTCAGGTAAAACCTTTTCCATTTGATATGGAACAATAGGGCGATCAAAAAAGAAATTTTGATTTGCTTTATCTTCTATAAAAGGTTTTATAATATCTGGTATTGGGCCTAATGACTTAATCATTTCATAACTAAATTCTCCTGCGGATTGTTTTACATATTCAGCATCTTCTTTATATATCCAATCTAACATTCTTTCTGGTAAAGTTCCAAAAATCCAACCTATTTCAAATGGTTTTGGTATTCTCCATACTACTTCTTTTTCTGTACCTTCATTAGATATTATGATCCAAAATAAATCTTTTTGCCATTGTGGTAATGCTTTATAAGTTTCACTATCTTTATTCATAATCCATAAAATTACACTAGGTAATGTAATATAACCTGATGCTTTCATTAAAACTGTAGTTCTTCTTTTAGGGTCTTTTATTGCTTCTGCTATTTTAACTAAACCTTGAACTCTAGCATTAAAGAAAGCTGAAATCATATTATATGCTTGCATACTATTACCCATCTTTCTAAAATCTATAGTTAAATCTCTACTTTCAAATCCTGCTATTTCGTGCATTTCTCTTTCACTCATTTTTTTATCTTTTGATAATTTTGCATTTTCTTTTTCTAATCTTTTTAATGTTAATTGAAAATCCTTAACTCTTGATCCGCTTTCAACTATTTCAGATAATATTCTTAAAGATTCTAACCAATTTTTGGGGTTAATTACGTTATGAACTTTACGTTTTGTAACTAATTCAGCTACCATTTGACCATCTCTAAAATAACTTCTATCTATTGAAACTAACATAGATTGCATAGCACCAGATTTCATCCATTTATTATATAATTCAGTTGCTTTTTGATGTTGTTTTTTACTCATAACAAATTCACCTAATTTACCCGTTCTAACACCAAAAACTGTAAACAAACCACTTGCAGTATGAATAATAGGTACAAAATTATTTAAAGAAAACACGGCAGCAAAACCTGTATCTCTAAAAAAGTTTTTTAATACAAAGGCAGGATCAGTTGTTGCACCTGCTCTTAATGTTCTTGTAGGAATAGCTACATATCTCATTAATAATTTAGCTTGATAACCATTCATATCTTTTAATACTGTTGCAATTTCTGAACCTACTTCATAAACTTTCATTTTACCTTCAACAAATACAGCTATTTGACTATCAGTTAAGACTTGTCCATCCCTTCTAAAAATTGTAAATGTTTCTTGCATACTATCTGTAACTTTTTGACCTGTAATTTTATTAACTTCTTCTTTAGAAAGAGTATATTTCTTAAAATTTTTTACTTCTCTTACTTCTGGGAATAGTTCTGGTGCTTTTTGTACCATTTCAATATATTTATTAAATACGTGATTTCTTTCTGCAATTTGTACAAAGTGTAAAGTATTTAAAAATATACTTTCTAATGGATCAATAACTGGTTTAGCTACATCTCCTTCCATTTTTCTTAACGGATTTTTAACAACTTTACTTAAAGTATGAGTATCTTTAACATTTTCTTTAAGAGTAACATCTACAACACGATAAAAAGGTACATAATCTTTATTTAATTCTACAACTTTTTCAAATAATGCTGCTGATATAACACCAGCATCTTTTAAATAAACTAAAAGGTTATGTTGATAATCAACTAATTCTTTAAAAGTTTTTCCATATTTTCCTTCATAAGTTTCAACAACCTTTTTAGCTGCTGCTATATCTGCTTTAGTTGCAGTAAAAGGTGTATCTATACCTTGCTTATGTTTTTCTAATGCACGTTTAGAAATAGCAAAACCTTTAAATTCTGCATATTCTAAATCTGATTTAACTACATCTTTAATAATTTCTACTAATCCTTTTCCATTTGTTTTTAAAGTTGAAAAATCTAAAGTACCAGCTTTAATAAAGTGCATACCTCGACCAATCATACCTTGTGTTAATCTCATACGTTTATAAACATCTACATAGTCAGTAACTCCTTTTTTTTTAGCTAATTCTACTTGTTTTAAAAGAGGATTCATTCTATCTATCCAATGCTTCATTAAAGTAGCTTTAAAAGATGCAAAATCCTTTTCCACAAATTTAATTTTAGAATCAGTTGCTTTACTTAATACAGTATTTAAGTTTGTATCTTTATGTTTTGTTGATGCTTTATCAATCTCTACCGATTTTCTAACTTCTCTTACTCCTAATTCTTCTAATTGTAATCTAATTGTATCTAATGCGACTTCTCTATTTTTTAAAACTCTTTGATTATTTAATTCAATATTAATTTGTTTTGATTCATTTTCTAATCGTGTTAATTCTTTTGCATCAAAAGGTTCATTATTTTTCTTTTGACGTTTTATAATATTCATCTCAACTTGATTATCTTGATTTTTAATTTCTAGTTCTTTAATCTTTTGTACTATTCCCTCTACATAATCTTTACCTTCTATAATCTTTCCTTCTTCAACCTGTTTTAATTGTTTTTTAGCGAATTTAAGATTAGTTTCGTGTTTAAACTTTTCAGATGTAGTTTTAGATTCTTTTATTTTAGTTTCTAAATCTTTAATTGTTGCTTCTAATGATTTAGTTAAACCTTTAATATCTTCTACTACTTCTACTAAACCAGACTTTTTCCAAATTTCATTAATCTTTTCTCTTGCCTTCTTTAACTTTTTAATCTCAACCTTATCTAATTCTTTATCTTTTCTAAAATTTTTTATATTTTTACTACCAATATCTTCCTTCATTCCAAGGTCTTTCATTACTTGCTCAATAATATTCAAAGGATCAGTTTTATTTTTTTCTGAACTTTTACTAACCATTTTAGATGCTTTAGCTTCTACAAATCCTAAACCACCTAATATAATGGCATTATTTTGCATTGTTTCCCAACTAGGCATTTCACCTTCAAGAACTGCTCCCATACCTGTTAATGCTGTCCATCTTGCAAAAAATTTACTTACATTACCTTTTCCTAAACCTAATTTAGCAAAAGCGGCTGGTGCAACGTGCAATGCACCTATTGTTAAACCACCTTTAATTCCTTCTTGTACTCCGTGCTTTAAAAATAATTCCCACCATTCGGAAAAACTTTCAACTTGACCTTTCATTAATGCTTGGTGATACATTTCTTTAATACTATCATTTAGAAAACCTGCTCCAAAACCTGCGGCAAAAGGATTTCCACCAGATAATTTAGCACCAATAAAACCCCCTGCTGCAAAAGTTGGTAAATCAGCACCTATACCTACAATCGTTTCAAACGCTCTTTCTAAAGCCCCTGTATCATCTGGTTCAGCTTCAAAAGCAGTTCTCCAATCAAATCCTGTTTTACCTTGGGTATGATATTGCATCATTAGATTAATATTGGATTTACCCAGACCTCTTTCCCAATAAGTATTCCAATCAGCATCTTCACCAACTGCCCATTCAGATACATTACCTAAAATATTTTGAAAAAAATTACGATTTGTTTCTTCAAGTTCTTGTCTATCTTTAGTATTACCAATTAAATTTGAACCATCACTTGTAGGAAATCCAGAATCTTTTAATAGTCTTAATTTATTAATATTATCTTTTTTAAGTAAGCTATCATTAACTGGAAATCCAGAATCTTTTAGTAATCTATTTTTTTGTAATTCGTTTAATTCCATTAGTCTATTAATCTAGGATCAACTTTAATATTTGAAACTTTACCATCTATAACCCAATAATAATAACCATCTTCTTTTTTCTTAAATCGTTTATCATTATCTAATATTTTCTTTTCAATTTCAGATTTATTATCTGACGTTATTATTCCTCTTTTTTGAGGTTTATGCTCCCTTCTACTTAATTTTTCTTTATTAACTATTTTTTCTAGTTCTGCTAAAGTTACTGCTTTAGGATATTCCCTTTTATATATACCTATCCAATTTTTACCTGTAAATCCTTCTGGTTTATTGGGTACTAAATGATATGGTATATCTAATTCAATAGCATCTTTTTCTATTTGATTTGTTGCTTTTGCCATTTTTAAATTTTTACTTTGTTTACTATAAGCAGCCATTATTGCTGGTGGAGTAAAATCATATTGCATATATAATCTAAATGCTTCTGATTCTATTGTATTTTCTGGATAATCCTTAAATCTCCATTTTAAAAATTCTGGGCTATTAAACCATTCTTCTTTTGTTGTATATTTACTTTTCATTTCTTCATTATAAACTGGCCCAGTATATTCTTTAGTTGAAATTTGACCTGATGTATCTATTCCTACTGAACCACCTTGCATAGTAATAGCTAATTCTTCTGCTTGTTTTGGTAAACTTTTTAGATATTCTGCTTCATCTTTAAAAATATAATTTTTATGTGTTGATGTTACCAATTCTTGAATTGGTATACCTTTTCGTAAACCATCAAAAAATCTTTCTCTTAACATCATCTTAACTTGAAACCAATAGTCTGCTGCGTGTAAATTATGTTTTGCTAATTTACCTTCTACTTTACCTTGGATACTAGCTGCCCAAGTATTAAAGCGTGTTAATCTTGCTCTATCTGCATCATCAAGCATTAGCATTTTTTTCAATTCTTTGTTATGTGTTGTGCCAAGCATTCCAAGAGCTAATCTATTTGCAATACTACCTCCATTTGCATCAAATCCATCTAATTTCATAAATGCTTCTTTATGATCTATTTCATCTGGTAGCCAAAATTTCTCAAATTCATCAAAAATTTTATTAGTTTCAATTAATCTTTCAATTTCTAATGTCATATTGATATTGCTTTCTGTATTTAATGAGTTTGATTTTGCTGCTATTAATACAGATTTAATTTGATTTTTTATATCTTGGCTATTTGGGTCTAAAGGCCAATTACCATTATCAATAACATCAAGATTACCAGTTCCATCTAATGCACTTGGCATAAACAAATCTGTTAATTTATCTACAGTTGCTTTATCATTTTTTATTTCTGTATTAATTTGATCTGTAGATGCTTTATCAAAATGTTCAATTAATTGATCTCTTATAGGAGATATATCTATTCCATAATAAGTAGTTCGTTTTCCGCTAATTTGTTCTCCTTCGTGTGCATCAAATTTTGGCTCACCCATATCAGTTAAACTTTTTAATACAGCTAAATTATCTACTTCTTGGCTTATTGTACCATCTGGTTTTTCTACCATTTTTAAAAAACCTGCACCAGCAGCTATCTTTCCAAACTCTATAAGTAATTTATTTTGTTCATCTACTAATTTTAAATGTTCAATTAATCCAGCCCCTTGTGCTTTTGATACTTCACTATCTAATAACTGTGTTTCATATTCGTAAGCAGCCCATAATGCGTGACTAGGTTGTCCTACTAACGCATCAAGTCTTGTTGAACGATCTGTATTATAGGTATCCCAACGTACTCTACCTTGAAGTAATATTTTTATATTTTTTTCTTGGTAAAATTTTTCTCTTGTACTATTTAAAACTCCTATATGATCCCCTTCAAAAGCACTTGTAAAATTACTATCTCCTTGATTCCATCTATTAACTTCTGCATCTACTTCCATTTTATGCTTTTTCATCAATTTTTCCATATTTTCTGGAGAAGGTATGTCATCCATTTCTTTAAGTTTTTGTATAAATTTTATACCCATTCCTTCTAATATTGATTTTTTAGCTGCAACTTTGTCATTAACTCTCATAGTTTCTAATCTAATATCATTAGCGTGTTTTTCTTTAGCTGTTCTTTCTAATAAAGATGTTAATTTATCAATATTAGGCCCTACAACATCTTGTACCGCACCTGATATTCTTGTTTTTGGTAAATCTACTATTTGATTATCACCTCTTGGTATTTTAATTGCTGCCATTATATATCCTCATAAGTTATTCTATATTTAGCAGGTTCAAATTTATATTCCACAACTTTTCCTGCCTCATTTATTTTTATACTATAAAACTTTTCATTCATATCTATCTTTGGTTCTGTTTCTGTTTTTCCTTTAAATAATAATTCTTCTCTATCCCATACATTAATTAAATACATTTTAAATTCTACGTATGCCCCAACAAGTAATGTCCAGCTACAGGAGAATTAGAACTAGGTTGATTTATAGTCATTTTAGAAGTTGTATAAGCACTACCTAAATTACTTATTAATGATGTGCCTGCACTCCACGCTGTTGCCTGTAATTTACTTGATAGTCTTAAATCTATTTCTTTTACTGACATTTCAGCCCCCTTATTAATCCAAAATACTGTATCTTCAAGATTAGCTACAACATTATTCATTTCCATTAAAGTAGAACCTTCTCGTATTACTACTCCTCTTGCTCCTTGTGCAGCCCGTTTTTCACTTAATAATAATCTTGCTCTTTTATTTGCTTGAATAGTTTTATAACTTTGATCTATTTTTTGATGATACTTATCCCATTGAGCAGCCGTTTGCATATTTTTCATCTGCTTCATACTTCCCATAAAGGAAAGAGCAGATGTAGCAACTTGTACTACTGCAAATATTTGAAAAGGTGTCATTTTATATTTTTTCCTTAATCACTTGTTACTAATGTTCCTGTTATTCCTAGAATAGTCATCGGTAAAGGTTGTGTTTGCTGTACTGTTACTTGTCCATCCCGATCCCATCCTAAATTACTCACTCTTTTATCTCCTGTAAAGGAAGATATGGGCTGACCCATTTTACTAGCTGATGTTCTAAAAGGTATTTGATCTCCATTAACTGTTGCTCCAACTGTTTTATATAATCTTACTAAAACTTCATTATACCTTTTTTTTCTTCCTTGTGCAGTACCTGCTTCTGCTCCAGCTTCAACTCTCATTGTTTTAATTGTTGATACATATCCCAAACCTACTTCTACAGTTTTACTAGCAAAGGTGCTAGGTAAACTTACTGTAATTGCTCCACTTGATACTTTTTGTGTAGGATAAACAGCGTCATCTATCAAGATTTGTACTGTTTCACCTTCTAAATGATCTAATGAAGTAACTTTTGTTGAAGAACCTGTTACAGTTCCTGATAATCCAGAATCCATATTTAACGTACTATCTAAATATTCTACATACTTAACAGTTGATCCATTAATAATTCTTTCAACTATGAGCCATACTTGATTTTCTAATGTTTCTGAAATTGTAGCTACACTTTTAACTTTTGATGCTTTTTCATTTGTAGTCGTTAATCTTACAGTATCTGAACTTTCAACTGTTAATAATCCTGTACCCGCAGGTGTAGTTTCAAAAACTGTTACAATAGCTGCTGCTGGATTTGCTACAGTAAAATCTGCGTGAGTATTAATAGCAGTAAAAATATTATCTGCTGTTGTATTATTATTAGTTTCATTTTTAAATTCATCTGTTCCCGCAGTTCCTGTTGTAGAAGTAAAAGTAACTGTTGTACCATCTGATTTTGTAAATTTTAATGTTGTACCTGCTTGAATATTTGCATAATCCGAAACAGTAATAGTACAATTTTGATCTGTACCACCAAATAAATGTCTATGCCAAGCAACAACATCTTCTTCTCTTTGGTAAGTCATTCCTAGTAATACACCATCTTCTCTTACAGCCCAATAAATTGATTCTGGTTCTTGTGCAAAATCTACATCATCAATTCCATCGCCTGTAATATGTTCAGCTAATAAAGTCATATCAGGTGCTACATAAGCATCATCTTCAAAACGATACGCAAATTCTCTAACTTTTCTTTTTTGTCTTTGTACAAATAATACAGAACTACCTACTTGAATAGGTTGTGTCGTATGACCACCATAAGTCGTTTGTTGAGTAATTGTTACATTATCTGGTTTTAATGGTTCACCCGTTGGTCTACCTACTCTAAACTCACCACCTGCTGTTCCTACAATTAAATCTCTAGCTGGTGCTAACCATCTAATTACATTTACCCTATTAGCGGCAATCGTATAAATAAAAGCATCTGCGGCACTACCATCTCCTACATCAAAATCTTCATATGATCCAGATTCAGAAGCCCATATTGTTTGAGGATAATTAGTTGATCCTGCAAATACCAATCGTTGTTCATAAAAAGATACTGCCGAAGGAAATCCATCAGTATCAGACCAAGCCCCTAATGACCAAGTTGCACTCCCAGACCCTGTTGCAGCTACATTAATAGTCCACGTTACAACAGTTGTATTAGTTCTTGCAGTAATTTTTCCCCATCCATCTCCTAATTTTACTAATCTACCTACATCCGTAGTTTGAAAACCAGTTCCACCATTAATTCCTGTTATGGCAGATGCTGTTAAAGTTCTTCCAGTTCCTACTGTTGTTGCACTTGTTGTTAAAGTTGTTGCTGTTGTATTTGTATCAAGAAATGGGCCAATTTGAAAATCTACTTCTGCTATAGTCCAAGATGTATGTGCTGTTCGTGTTAATTTTGTTGGTTCGTGTGATGGATGTACAATATACATCGTATCTGCTGATTGAGTAAATTTTAAATCAAAAACTTGTGCTGTTGTATAAGATGTTGAAATTTCATAAACTTTTTCTGCCGTTCCACCAGAAGAATAAGCAGTATAACCCGATGTATTAACTCCTGATAATTCAAAAGTATTAGTTGTTACATTAGCTACAGTAAATCTTCTTCCATTAACTTCTGTCATTCCAGCAACACTATTAATCCAAACGTGATCTCCATTTGAATATCCGTGTGAAGTTGCAGTGACAACCCCAGGACTTGCTGCTGTTAATCCTGATATAGTTTTTGATGCTTCTACAATTTGTCCATTATCTTTAAAAAATCTAATATATTGATCTCCAAATTCTAAAATATAAGATTGTGTAACATTAAATTCAAAAGGGATTAATCTTGTAGCATTTGCAGAATTTTTTACTTCACATACAAAACGACTACCATATCTACGACTTGTACCTCCTTGTGGAAATACAGTCATATTCTCCATTGTTTCTACACCATTATTATATTTTTTAAAATCAACTTGACCAGCAAGTTTTGATGTTAATTCTCCAGCAGTAAAGTTTGTTTGAAAAGGATGTACTCTTGCCATTATGCTTTCCTAAAGTCAGTAAATGTATCAGACACAAGATCATCAATAAATCCTTCTTGGCCATCAACACTTCTTGCTTCGGAAAGTTTTTGTTGAAAGAGTTTCTGCATCTGGTCTTGTAATTTGACACTATTAGTTACAGGATATGCAAGGTCTACAGCTAATTTAGCAGTCAAAACATCTACGAACATAGAATCGAATAGTGCTGTATCTGTAACCCTAGCTATGTAAAGAATTTTAGCTGTACTTTCATTAGTAAGCAGAACCCTACCTTGTGACGCATAGTGTTCGATTTTAAAAATATAATCTTTATATTGCATTTCTAAAACCCTTAAACAATACGGATCATTTGGTAATGCGTATTGATAAGAATATTCATATGCAGGTGTATCGGAAAGTTGTGCTAAAGTTGCTCTTGTTACAGCAAAATTCCAAGGATGTGATCTTAAAACTAGATCACGGGATGGTGCATAAAAAGAATTACATAATCTTGCTCTTTCTGTATCATCAGTAAGTGATGTAATCGGGTCATCGCCCAATCTACGTAAAGCATTTGAGCAAATAGAAACTTCTGTTGCCATAATTCCTTATAATATCAAAGGGGCGACTATAATTCAATATATATCGCCCCTTATTTCTTTTTTCTTGTTGCTTTTAGATTAGTCTACAACATACTGTACGACCATCGTAATATCACCAGCAGCAGCACTTCCAGGTGTTGCTGACATAGTAATAGCGATACGTAAAGGAACTCCAGGGTCTTGTGCAAGACCTCCGTCTTCCCAAACAAAGTTTGCTATAGCATTTACATTACGAGTTTCTGCTAACAATTCCACAGGTTCTGTAACAGCTCCTTGAAATTGTGTTGAGGCAGTAACATAACAATCTTCATCAATTACTGCAGCAGCATCTGTAGTCGTGCCACTTATCGTATAGGCTTGTGGGCCATTATATAAACCAACATTAAATGCAGCACTTGTTGCTCCATCTAAATCGTCATTATATATTTTCATGCTAACTAGCTTTGCGTTTGACGGAATTTGTGCCATAACAATAATATCATTATTATCAAGATCACCAGTTCCAGCAGCTATAGTATCCATCCAAACACGTAGTTTTCCTCCGCCACTAGCCGCTTCTAGAGTAGTTCTAGGCGTAGCGTCAAGATTTGTTATTTCAACACTTTTTACAGTTGCCATTTTTTATACTCCTTATTCGTTAGCAGCTATCTCTACCATCTTTTCTTCTTCGATACGAGTTGCACCGATTGTCATAGATAGAAATACCTGTGTTGCATAGTTTTTATCTGCTCTTTCAGATATTTTTGTTGAAATATCTGCTCCAAGAGCAAGACCTATTGCTGATTTTGTAAACGCTAAACATTGTCGAGATGGTGTACTATCCGTGCCTAATCTTTGCGATCTAATAA
>VTLG01009477.1_pt1 | contig 31369 bp, 58 predicted proteins | sample 4694571 | NCBI WGS metagenome assembly VTLG01 (sample SAMN12604809, study PRJNA352737) | marine metagenome | biome: ENVO:00000447; feature: ENVO:00000209|ENVO:00000569|ENVO:01000036; material: ENVO:00002151; isolation source: viral sequences binned using virsorter ...
GTTAATCCCAAAAGTAAATTGATCATTCCCGCTCCACCTTGAGTAACTTCATCTGATACAATATTAATTGGACTAGCACCAGTATGTAGTCTAATTCCACCAATCGCTGGAATGGATGTCGTACTAATATCAATAGCACCCAATTCTGAATGAATATTAATACCACCACTAACACCAGTTAAATCAACTTTACCTTCACTCCTTAACTCCATATTTTGACTTTGAATTTGAGTATCCCCATCAGTATCAATGAAAACATTTTGTGGTGAAAATATATTTAAATTTTCTGATCCTTTTATTTCTGATCCAGATGTTGTACCAATTTGAAATACACTCGTATTTGATTCTAATGTTCCACCAGTTGCAGAAATGTAGTAGTTTCCATTTTCAACATTTGCATAATATGATCCACCAGTTCCAATTTTTATTGAATAATTTGAGTCAATTGATTTTCCATCTTTATTAACAAACAACTGATAACCACTATCAACTGTTTCTAGTTTTTGACCTTCTACATGAGAAAAATAATTTCCATGATTTATTGAATACATATCACTAGCAGATTTAAAAACTACTTTACCATCCGGATGCCATTCTGCAAATGATCCTGCTCTATGATATAAATGTATTCTTTCAAATTCTGGTGTATCATCAAATTCTATTACATGACCACTTTCTGTTTGAGTAACGTGGTTATATGGATAGTTTGCATTGTATGGAGATATTGGTTCAGAAAATGATCTAATAGTAGGTCTGACATTTGGCTCAACAAATTTAGATGATTGTGGTAATCCACCTCCAGGACTAAATTGTGCAATTTGTTTTAATTTAGAACCAAAATCACCACCCGTTGGTACTCTTATTTGTCCTGCTTGTCTTGAATCTCTTTTTCTTTTTAAAATAGATTTACTACTCTCTTTAATTTTTCCATCATCAGTAGTTTTTAATTGTGATGTTGGATCAGCTAAACCTCTTGCTAATCTATTAGTTGTTGGTTCTAAACTATAATGATAATCTGGAAATGGTGATTTTTGTTCTTGTTCTGTTATTCTTACTGAATCACCTGTAGCGGAAAATTCAAGATCTTCTGGTTCTCTTGGAACTTTATCTTCTTGTCTAGTTGATGCACCATCCAATAATGATCTAATGTTAAGTTTTAATGCGTCTAAACTAAATGGATGAACATCAGAATCTATTACACCATCAAAAGCTCTTGGATCATGAAATCCTTTTGTTTTCGTATATACTGATCTTATATCTAAATCTGGAACACCATGAAGTGTTCCCATCATTACAGGTTCTTGAGCATCTTTACCGTCACGAAAAAATCCCATCACCCATGTTCCCTCTACTGGTCCTAATGGTGACTGTCCAACTCCTGTTTGTGATGCAGAAGTAATTGGCATCAAAGGATATGCCCAAGGCAATTCATAAGTTGGTATTAATTCTTTATCCTCTGTATGCCAACCTAAACAACGAACTTTACATCTCCCCAAATACATTGGATCATGGCGGTCTTCGACAACCCCAACCCACCAAACAAAATCAAATCCCATTGAATTATTAGTAATCATTGAAGTGTAGATCCTTGTGTAGCAAATTCTGCTTCACCTTCTTGTTGTTCAGCATATGTTGATGCATTTGTTGTAGGAACTGGTAATTGTCTGGATAGTGAATCTTTCATAACGTGTAAATTTAAATCATATTCTATTGCCGCATGATTATTTACAAAAACGTGAGACGCTCTTGTTACAATAAATCTACCTGAAGCTAATGAATTAGATTGAAGAATTGATCTTGTAGTTGTTGAGAGTGCTTCAAGTAATGATGATGGAATTTCTAAATCTATAACATCACCTACTGATCTGTGTGAATTTCCTGGAACAACTAATTCATATATGAAACTATTTAATAATCTCATTTGCATTTTTCTTTGAGAATACCACTTTTCAACATTAGTTTCTCTTAAATAATTATCAGATGGTTTTCCTGTAGTTTCTGGATCTGCAAATTTTAAACAACCTTGATTTGTAGGAACAACTGTAACATTTGATTCTGGACTTCCAAGTACATCAGCATTTTGTGAAATGACTGGATTATTTAAAAAATGATAAGCCTCATCATTTCTTTGTTCAAAGTCATTTGCAAATATTGAAAACACATTATTTGCGAAAACATTAGAAACAATGTTATCAGGTTGAATAAATGCACCTGTTTCATCATTATATGTTGATACTCTTGAATAACCTCTAGGTTTTTTATAATACATATCATGAACATCATATCTCATTCTCATAATATTATGAGTAATCAATCGATTCGCATACATTCCATTTTTTAAATTTTCTTCGACATTCATTGCAGAGAGTCTAGCAAAGTTTTTTATTAACTTACTACCATATGAAATTGCTTCTAAACCCTCTTGTCCAGGTAGATTGGATGGTGAAAATGTATAAGTAAAATTTTTGACATTTTCTTGCATCATTGTTTCTAATGAAGTAAATTTAAATCCATTTTTTACTGTATCATGAAAAGTAAAAAATGCTCCCTTTGAATTTGTATTGTCATTTGATATCGCTCTATGAGCTAAAAAATTCATTGTTTCAAAAGGTGTTAAATTTGGAATTACAAAATTATGCTCTCCTTGTGTATTTTCTATTGATATACTTTGATCAAAACCATCTTCATTTTTAATGTATGTGTTAAATACATCTCTTACCATATCATTTATTTTTAAATTTAAATATGATTTTTGAATTTTAGTTTTAAGATTATAAATGTGTTCAAGACTTACAAATTCAAGTCTATATGTGTGAACTCTATCATTTTTAGGATCTCTGTTAAAATTTAAAACTCTTACAATTCTAAAATATCTGTCTATTCTATCAGACGCGGGTGCTCCTCGAGATTTAAAAGACAAATGAAAATATTCTTCACCAATAATTGGTATTTTTTCATACAGACCAATTGAGTCAGTAATTTCAATGTAACCAGAAACATATGGGGAAAATACATTTTCTACTATCTCAAACTTTGACATCATATATCTTAAATCAATTGAAACTCCTGGATAATTATTAGGACTAATTATTCTAAATTTTTCAAGTTCAATTTCACCAACAATAGAAGGAACATCTGTTGCTTGCTCAAGATTTCCCTTAGTGTAAATTAACTGATCGTAATTTTCAAAGGGCATTATTAACTTCCAAATAAATTTCTTGCGTTCTGTAAAATATCTTCTGCGTAAATATCTTCAATCAATGTTATTTCTCTTTTCTGTTCATTGTAATTCAATTCATAATCATAATTTGTAATTGTTTTTGTATTTGTTGCGCCAGATGAAGATAGTGCCAAAAATCTTGTAGAATCAATTTCAATAGTTCTTTCTTCTACTCTAGGATTTCCATTTCCTGCCTCAACAAATGATTGAATTATTTCTTCATAATGATGAACTGTTGAAACCGCTGAATCTAAACTTCCATATTTACTAGCGATATGAGTTTCGAGTTGGGATTGTGACATCGGCCATTCAAAAATTGGATCAAAAATGTTATTTGAGATAAAAACTAACCAAGTGTACTTAATTGATCCATAATAGATTTGAGCTATTGTGTCTGGCCTTTCACCATCTTTGACTCTATAGGTATAAAATGTTAATAAATCATCTTTTATACTAGATCTTAACTTTTGCCTCAAAGTTATGTCTGTGATCAATTTTTCATGTATTTTATCTACTTTTTTACCAGATCTATCTGTTATTTGATCAAATTTGTAGTAAATATTGGGTATATTTGTAAAATATTCTGACATTTTTACCTATCAATCATATCTGTTTAATTCGTCTTGGTTTTCTTCATAATATTGTAAATTTAATCCAGAATCATCAATTTCTTCACTTGTAACACCAGTTCCATAATCCAAAATAAATTCTGTTTCTTGAAACTCCATTGTCATTTTTGTATGAACTGGCATTGGATCAGTATTTGTATCTGGTGGTTCATAAAATGATGGACCTTGCGGTGAATCATAATCAAATTGTAAATTTGTCAAAACAGATCTTTTAATCTTCATTTGTTTAAATTGTTTTATTTTATTATCCTCAGTACCAATAAAAAACTTGATATTAAACTCATGAGGAAATTTAAAATAAATACTTTTAAATATTGCAACATCCCCCATTTTTGGCAACATTGATGTTTTGAATTTTTGTAATATGTTAGCAACTGCAACTGCTTCAGTATAACTTTTTGGCCAAAAATCAAAAGTAAATCCATGTTTTCTAAATGAGTCTGGACCTCTATAAAGTAAAGCAGAATGTGGATTTACCGCAACACCCAATCCCGCTGTAACTGGTTGTAATGTATTTGCTAAAGCACCAGCGGTAAGTGTTCCTGCCGCAACTAAAGCTCTTTGACCTTCATTTAAAATACCAGTTTCATCTGCTTTTAATCCTTCTCCAAATGTTCTTCCAATCGCAGATAACGAAGCACCACCCAAAGCACCTATCAATGCAAAAGCAGGATTTTTACTTATCAATGTAGGTAGCGCTGCACCAACTCCAACCGCCGCCATTGAGATACCAGCGTCTTCAAAAACTTTACCACCTCTTACTTCTTCATAGTTACCACCATATTGTGTTTTTAACGCACCTGGTGGAATATGTAATGCGACATGAGATGTGCTTAATGAATTAGTTGTCCTTCTTGATCTTGGACCTCCTTCTTTAATTTCAAATAAAACAAAGTTTTGATTATATGATTTTGAATTACCTAAATCAAGAGGATATTTCATAACAGGTGAACCTGATCCAAAGTGTCGAGTTGCGATACTTTGTCCACGTCTTACTTCCATTGCTGCTTCTGGATCTGCCATATTTTTCTTATCTTTCTAAATATATGTAAATTAACTTATTTCTATTTATTCACATGATTAAAAAAGGCAGATACAAGCCAGTAAATCCAAATAAATATAAAGGTAATCCAACCAAAATTGTATATAGATCTGGTTGGGAGAAAAAAGTGATGCAAAAACTGGATTTATCACCTCAAGTTGAGCAATGGGCGTCTGAAGAAGTTATAATTCCATACAGATCGCCTCTAGATAGGAAAGTTCACCGCTATTTTCCCGACTTTTGGGTCAAATTTACTAATAAAAAGGTCGTAATTATTGAAGTTAAGCCAAATCGAGAGACAAAACCACCAAAAAAACGTGAAAAATCAAGAAAATTCATCAACGAAGCCAAAAAATACGCTAAAAATGAGGCAAAATGGAAGGCCGCAGAAGAATTTTGTAAAAATAGAGGCTGGCACTTCTTAATTCAAGACGAATATGACTTAGGAATCAAAAAAAGAAGAAAAAATGGCAAAAAATAGTGGAAACTTGGTTGATATCTTACAAGATGTCATAAGAAGACGTGAAATTCCGAGAGAAAACATCAGATCTGCTCAATGGTTTCAATCTAAAATAAGAAATTTTAGAAGAAGTCTTAATGTTAGACTAGATGATACTAGTATGACTGCGGATCAGTTCATGGAACAGTCTACTTTAGTCAGACCATCTAATATTAACAAGGCAAAATTAACAATGTTCTCTTATAAAGCAAAACATGAGAAAACATTGCCATATTATGATAGATTTCCCCTATCAATGATACTAGGAACTACAAATGATGGATTTATAGGACTTAATTTTCATTATTTACCATATCAATACAGAGCAAGATTGCTAGATGCGGTCGCGTTTGGCACAAAACTCAATTGGCAAAGTTTAAAAAAGAACAAAGTGGTTTATCCATGTATTAAAAAATATCTTACATCCCATGTTCAAGGGTCCAATGGAATGGTAATACAAGGAACAGAACAATTAAAGTTTGCAATATTTTTACCAATAGAAAAATTTAACACCAGAAAAGAAAATGTCTGGAAAGATTCAATAAGGATGTTATGAAATTAGCAACAGATTTAATATCAGCAGTAAACTCACATCAAGGAATATCTAAAGCAAATAAGTTTGTTGTTAAAAATATGACAATTCCAGATACATTAAGAAATGATCATTCTGATAATTTAAGAGATATGAACTTCTTTTGTGATTCAACATTTTTTCCTGGTAGAAATATGGCTACTGTTGAATATAGAGCAGGTAGTGTTTCAGAACCCTTTATACATTCAAATAATTTTGCTGAAACAATTACTCTCACATTTAACTTAACAAATGATATGTTTATAAAAAGGTTATTTGATGAATGGCAAGATTATATTATGCCTCTTACAAACAAAGAGAGAAAAGTTAGAACCAATATAATGAGATACCCAAACAGTTACAGAGGTAAATTTGATTTAGTTAAATTAGATTCTGAATTAAAAGCTAATTCATTCGGAGCAGTAAACAATGAAGGTTATACTGTACAAATACTTGACGCTTTTCCAAAACAAGTTGATGCAATGAATGTATCATTTGCATCTCAAGAAGCACTTAAACTAACAGTCCAAATGGCATTTTCAAGATGGATTATGAAATGAAATAGGAGATTATTATGGGTTTACCTAAAATTGACATTGTTACTTTCACAACTGAATTACCATCAAACAAACAAAAAATAATATACAGACCTTTTCTTGTCAAAGAGGAAAAAATATTATTAATGGCGGCAAAAGGTGATAGTCAAGATGATCAAATAAATGCAATCAAACAAATTATTAATAATTGTGTACAAACAGAAATAGATGTTGATAAAATACCATTATTTGATTTAGAATGGTTATTTTTGCAATTAAGAATACAATCTGTTGGTGATGTTTTAGATTTAAAATTTAAACATAAAGAAGGTGATTGTGATCATATTCAAAAAGTATCAGTTGATTTGAAAGAAGTTCAAATGAGTCATAATCCATCACATAACAAAGAAGTTAAATTAACTGAAGATATAACAGTTTTTCTAAAATATCCAACTGTTGAAAGTGCTTCTAAACCACTTGATGATGATATTGACAACATTGTAGCATTTTTGTCTGAGGGAATAGAATTTATCAAACATAAAGAAGAAATGATTGAGACAAAAGATTATACAAAAAAAGAAAAAAGAGAATTTTTTGAACAACTTAATCAAAAACAAATGGTTGATATACAAGCTTTTTATGAAACACAACCAGCTCTACAACATGAAATTAAATATGTCTGTGATAAATGTGGATCTGAAGAAACAATTCTACTTAGGGGTTTGCAGGATTTTTTAGCATAACGTTAAATCATGATACTCTCGAGTCTCATTATTTAACGAACTTCGCATTGATACAACATCATAAATATTCACTGACAGAGTTAAATGAAATGATACCTTTTGAAAGACAAGTATATTTGGAATTACTTAAAAATCACATTGAAGAAGAAAATAATAGAATCAAAGAAAGAGAATTAGCAAGAAACGGGTAATATGGCAACACAATACGGGGGATCAGCATCAAGAGGTTTTAGTTCATCACAACTTAGATTGGGTAGAACTGAAAGTTTAAAAGAGTTTGCGCAAGTATTACAAAAACAAACTACTGGTAGAATGAGACAAACTGCAGAAGGTATTGGAAGAAGTGCAGTTTCTGCCGCATTGGCACCATTACCTGGTCCATTGCAAGCAAGTATGTATGGTATGCTTACAAGTAATCCATTTAGCGGTGGAGTTAGTGGAGACACTGAATCAACTGTTGAAAAAATTAGTGATGATGTTCAAGATTTAAAAAATCCAAAGTGGGCTACTAATTTAATGAGGTTATACAGAGAACCATTGCCTGTTAAAATTGTTGAAGATAGATTAGGTGCTCTTGAAGCAAAAAGAGAATCTATGATTGATATCACTCCAACTGTAGAAAAAGTTGAAGAAGATGAAAAAGAAGAAAAGAAAGGTTTTTTTGGAAAATTGTTTGATGGGTTTAAAAAATTATTTAAATTTGATGGTGGATTGAGTAAATTTTTAACTACGTTATTGGGCGGTGTTGGTGCATTTGCACTTGGTACTTTAAAATTTGCTAAAGGATTGGGTCTAGCAGGATTACTTGGCACTATATTGTTTAGTGACAAAATTATAAAACAACTTACACATGATTTTGAAAAGGAAGCAGAAAAATTAGACATAAGTGTAACAGGATTAAGATTTGTTGACTTTGTTACACAAGGAGCTGAAGGTGGATTATTGGAAGCATTCAAAGGAGCTGGAACATTTGGAGCACTTGGTGCCGCCGCCGGTTCTGTTTATGGAATTCAAGGAATAGTTGTTGGTGGATTAATTGGTGCAGCAATCGGTGGTATTGTGGGATTTATAGGAAAAAATAAATTAGTGGATATAGTTAAATTTGCAGAAACCGCATATAATGAAACTTGGGCTAAAGCAAAAGTAGGATGGGAAAAAGCTAATTTGAGAGATCTTGAAAAAGAAAGAACTTCTTTGGAAGAACTCAAACAACAAGCAGAAGAAGAAGGTGACAAATCAACTGCAATTAAATTAAGAGATAAAATTATAATATTAAATGATCAGATTAGAAGATCAAGACAAAAACTATATTTACTTGAATTAGATAGTTTAAGGGATGAGAGAGAATCCTATGAAGAAAGATTAAAAGAAATTACAGAAGATAGAGAGAGATTATTAGAAGCTTTTCCAACAAAAATTAAAAAAACCGAAATTGAAGATTTATTTTCAAAAATTGATGATTTAGAAAATAGAAAATTAATGGTAGAAACTAAAGAATTTCTTGGAACATCAGGAAATTTTGATGTTAAAATGGAAGAAGGGACTAGAAAAGGATTTGGTATAAATCTTGATCAGTTTTTAGAGCTTAATCGTGATGATCAAATAGATTTAATAAAAAAAGTAAAAGAATCTGCTAAACTTTTTAAAGATGATAAAGTTCTCGATACTATAGATGAATTTTTTAAAATTACTGACGTTTATAAACTTCAAAATAATAAAATTCTTCAAGAACAAGTTGGTAAATTACAGGAAAGAGTTTTGCGTCCTGAACTTAATAGATTACTAAGTGATGAAGAAATGTCAGCCAAATTTAGAGTTGCATATGAAAAAGAATTTGGAGTTACAACTAGCCCTGAATTTAGGGGTGGAGAAGAAGTTTTCAAAAGAATTCAAACAGATCCAGAAAGAGTTCGTAAAATAATAGAATCTGTTTATGGAAGAAAAATAGAAGAAAGTAATATATTAATTAAAGATATTGATGATAAATTAGGTGATAAAATTAAACAAAATCCTGAAGATGAAGATTTAACAGGTAGTTTATATTTTGATCCAAGAGAAACTTTAGAAGCACCAATTAAAATGATAGGTCAAAGTGTAGAAAATATGGTGGCAATGAATACTCCTAGTTCACTACCACCAGTTATGTCTGATTTTGGAAATCAGTCAACTATAGTTGAAGGTTCAAGAAATCAATACGATACAAAAGTCTTTAATCAAATTTTTCAGACTGATTCTGATCGTATGGCTTTTGGTATTTCTTAACCTTCGTCAGCCAACTTCTGAAAATAAGACAAAGACTCATCATCTTCATCCTCCGCAGTAGTTACTGCAACTGGTTCCTCTTTTTTAATAGGCTGTCCACCCTCAAAAGGCACCTCATTAGGATTTGGAGCACTAAAGGTAGGTTTGGATGACTCTACAGAAATCTTTGGCTCTGAGTCTGAATTAAGAACTCTATCAAGCCTAGACTTGAGATCATCAAAGGATTTGAATTTAGTTTCATCAGTAAATTCACTTAATGGATACTCTTTTCTCCAAAGAGCTTCAAGTTGTTCATCATTACCATCAAACAAAGCAGATGGGCTGTCAAATTCAGATTTATCAAAATTATTAAATCCGTCAACTTTACGAATCTTTAATCTAAAGTTCGCACCTTCCCAAAGATCAAATGGGTTTACAGGTGTTTCATCTTCAAATTGTGGATTCATCAAATCATTAACTTTATCAAAGATTTTCTTACCATATTTGAAAAGTCTTACTTGACCTTCATTTCCAGGATTAGCCGGATCTTTGATAATTAAAACATTTGACATATAAACCAAACGCCTCTTTTGTTTGCGAGCAATCTCTTTGTTCGCTTCAATACCAGAATTCCAGAGTGTAGAATTATATTCACAAACTGGACATTTTTTACCAACAGTAGTTGGACATTCTTCAATATACCATCCACCAACTCCTTGAAAACCATGATTCCAAGTTTTTGCCCAAGGCAAATCCTCATCAGGTGGAGCAGGTAAAAATCTAATAACAGCATAACCATTACCAGACTTATCTAGATCTGCTTTCCACATTCTTGTGTCTTCAGCAAATCCTTTTGAAGCCTCTGTTTGTTCTTGAAGTTTTTGATTGATTTTGTCAATTGATTTTTGACGGGACTTTTTTAGATCAGAAAATGAACTCATCGTATCTCCTTATATTTAATTGTTTACAAAGTATTTCATCTGATTCACACTATACATAGTATTATACACTATTTATACCCCAATGTCAAGCCGCTCCCTCATTATTTTTTTATATTTTGTTAAATCTTCTATTCTTAAAAATGGTTCATACTTTGACATTAATAGATAAATGTCTGGCCATATAACTCTATCTAAAATTCTTTTATTCCAATTATGAGTAAATTGTAATATTTGATTCATTATAATAACAGACTCAAGATTAACATGCTTACCTAATATTTGTTCAAGTAAAACTGGATGTTGACCTTCTTCAACTGTAAAGATTCTATCAAATCCTAATTGTAATCCTAATCCTTTTTTATTAAAGTCATCAATTAAATCGTGTAATGTATCTACATCTTCTTTGAATTGATATGTTAATGATTCAATTCTTTTCTTCCAATCATTGAATGTTCTTTTTGCTTGATCTCCATACATTTCACCAACCCACATTCTGGAATTGTATACAAAATTAGCAACAAGAAATCCTTCAATTTCTTCATGTTTTTTTAGATCTTTTGCTAGACTTTCAAAGTAGAAAACATCATTTCTATTTTGATATGTAGTGTATCTTGCGGAGACACCTCTGTTCTTAAAAGAATAATTGAAGTAATTATATCTATCAGAGTTGAAGTGTCTCTTTAAAGCAAGATAAGTTTTATATACGTCAAAACCTCTCAGCATAATTATTTTTTGCTAAAGTCAATCGCCTATCATTTTTATAATAAGACTTTTTACTTTTCTTTTTAGTCTTTTGTTTTGGAGAATAATCACCAGGTACATCATCTACAGGTTTTTTAGAGAATGGATTGACGTGCGATATGGGAATATCAGCACCTAGATTTAACTTTTTGCCCCACTTTCTTTCATGATTTTCAAGCATTTCATACGTAATAGAGATACCTATGACCACCTCCTTTCCGCGTTAGTTAAATACTTCCGCAGAGAAAAACTTTAAAGAAAGTCTCTCTACAGAAGTATTTATATTATATTAACATGGAATACTTTATTTGTCAATAGTAATTTGGCCAATAAAGTAAAAATCCAATGAATGTCAATACTATTGATGAAGTGTAAAGTTCTTTTTTAATACTATTCATGCGAACCTCACATGCCCATTCATGAGCTTTCTCTCTCTTTGTTCAAGATCATAATGATCTCTCGCTTGAGATAAATATTCTTCTATTGATTTGTTTGTTACATTTCCCATCGTAAATGATGAAAAATTCAAAGCATCAATAAGTCTTTTAAAAAGACTAGGTTTTGATTTTTCTTTTGAGTTTTTGTATTCATGGAACGCTTTTTCAGCGTCAGACAGGTTTCTATACTCAGCTCTTAGCCAAGGTTCAAGGGATGCATCATAATCTTTTACTTCGTTATAAAATATACGTTTACCATAATAGTGTGGGTCTGTCACTCGGTTCCTTTCTTTTTTTAGAGATTTAAGAGGCGACAACCCCCATCCGTGCCGCCTCTATTTTATTTTCACTGTATATATATTGTTCAGTATTTACGTCAACTTTTAATCAGTAGTGATTAAAAATTAATCACATATTTGCAAAACCAGAAAATCCATGTATTAACATTACAATAACAACTGATAATGATAACCCAATCATCATCTTAAAAAAGTCTTTACCAATTAATGGAAATACTGTTTTAAACTTATACTTACCAGTTATTGTAGCAAATGCAAGTTCTCTACCTGCAAGTAAACCAACAAAAACCCAAGTTGTACTCATTGGAATATCATTGTATCCTTTGAAGTACCAAAGTATTAATGAATAAATCAAATCTACTAATGTAGCAGATCTCACATATTTTGTATTTGTTTTACTTAACACAACTTCTTGTATTTTACCACCTTTTTCATAAAACATATATCCCATACCACCAACAAAAACAATACTAATTAAAACCATAACTTCCATAGGAACTTCTCTTGGAAGATATACAGCAATATTTGCCATGTCATGAGATAACCAAGTAAACCACAACCAACCCGTTGTACACCATTGTGCTACACGCCACCACTTATCATGCTCTTTTGGAATATCTGTTTTTGCTTCCCAATACTTAGCAACAACCATCCAAATTAAATATGCTGCCGCGGCCGCTACCATGTAACCTAAAGCGGATTTCATTAATACTTTTTCTAATACAACTGTACTAGCAAAAGCAGATAAAACTAAAAATGTTGTACTAACAGGAACACCAACTCTTGTAAGAGCTACAAGTATTAAAGGTGCAATGGCGTGATACCATTGTACAGGTTGGTATGGTATTTTATTTAAACGACCATATGATATATCACCCGCATTAATTACCCATCCATACCAAAGGGTCCAAAGTAGAACTATACTAGCTCCACCCCATAATACATACCATTTAAATCGATCAGAGTTTGAAGCAATCCATGTACCTAATGTTTGGATTGAATCATTTGCGATGACAGAGTATGCCGCTAAGGCAAACCCCACTATTGTATATAAAGTTACTAGATCCATATTCTTCTCCTAGTGCCAGTGTTTAAACCTTATACTAACCAAACAATATATATGGTTATATATGTTAAATTAATATTAGAAGAATAATAATTTTATATTGGAAGTTTTGAAGTCTTTGGAAAGAAGTTCAATTTCTCTGCATCATTTCTCAAGTTCTCTTTATTTTCAGCACTGATCAAACCTTTTATTGTTTCAGGTTCTAATCCCTTTTCTTCACAGTAAAATAATATAGCATCCAAATAATTCATATTAGATGTAGTAACTAAAGATGCAATTTTTTCATTAAATTCAAGTCTATCATTCACATTAAGCATAGTTTTCTTTTTCTTTGAAGGGTTACTCATTCAAGATTTCAGTTTAGATTATATTTTAACAATTAGGTTGTTAAATGTCAAGTATTATTTTGTTTACTTTTATAGTCACTGATTGCTGCTTTTATTGCGTCCTCTGCTAAAACAGAACAGTGTATTTTGACAGGCGGTAAAGATAATTCTTCAACTATTTCTACATTAGAAAGTTCCATTGCTTCATCTATAGATTTATCTTTGACCCACTCGGTCGCGAGAGAACTTGCTGCTATAGCACTCCCGCAACCAAATGTTTTAAATTTGGCATCAACTATTTTATCATCTTCTACTTTGATTTGAAGTTTCATCACATCCCCGCATTCTGGAGCGCCGACAAGACCAGTACCGACGTCAGCGTTCCCAGAATCCATACTCCCAACATTACGCGGTCTTTCATAGTGATCTACAACCTTATCAGAATAAGCCATTAATAGCTATCTTTCTCTTTATCGTTACTTGCTTCAGTTTCTTTGTGCTCAGGATCATCCTTATCCTTGAACCAATAATCTGTTGCTTTTGCTAATACAGCAACATAGGCTCCAACCATGATATTAACTAAATCCCTTGACGCTTGTGGTAACTCAGCATAAAATAGTAACCACACAAGAAATAAAAAAGTTAATACAATAATTAATGAAAGGCAAAATCTTGCCATCCAATTCATTTTTTTACGTTTTTCAACATTAGCATTCTGTAGTGCACCCATTGGATCATTCTCCCATAATTTTTCTTGTTCAAACTCCAACATTTCTTCAGGAGTGTTAATTATACCATCATCGTTTTTATTTTTAGCTGCCATTACTTTTACCTTTCGTCATCAATATAATCCTGTATATCTTCTTCAGCTAAAACACGACGATTATTCATATGTTCACCTCTTACATCATCTTTATTTTGACCCCAATAACCAACAGCATGTGCGTTTTCACACATCCATTTATTAACATTTGTCCATCCATAGTATTCGTGGTCTTCTTCACCACAATGAACCCAAACTTCACCTAAAATTCTTCCAAACTTACCTCTTGAATCTGCTTCAGGACATCTAATCTCGATATCAACATCATCTCTATCAGATTCTACTGCCCAATGTACCCATTTTTTTAAAGCTTTCTTGCTTAACAAACCATATACTTTTTCTACTTTATCACTAGTTCTAGATTCTGGCGTGTCAATACCCAAAAGTCTCACACGACTGCAGTACATAACATCAAATCCCAAATCAAATATAGCATCAAGTGTATCTCCATCAACAACTTTTTTAACTGCCGTAACACGGTAGACAAATGGGCAATCTGTTTCTTTATAGATTGCCATATTTCCTTTCAGTTTAAATTAGCACTTAGTCACATCCACATGGATTAGATTCAGTACAATTACATGGATCGCAAGTACAGTTTGCGCATTTACATTCTGGATTATTACAGGATGCAGTTTTTTCCATAGGTTTCTCCTATTTATACAGTTACTTAGTTTGCATTAGTTTTTTCCAGACATCATTTGGAAATTCCCATGCGACTAAAGAGTATCTAACACCAGATAAAACTGGTTTTACTCTATGTTTTAACTTTGAATAATAAGTAACACAATCACCAACACCCAAATTTAAATCTTCATTATCTTTAAATTCTAATTCACCACCCTCAAAATCATTATTTAACAAAATAATATGTGATTTCATTTCTAATCCATCATCATGCCACCTGAAAAATTGACCTTCATTATATTCTGCAAATTGAAAATATAAGTTATCAGTTATACCTTCTAATTCTGATAAATCACTAATACCTAATACTTTTTGTTTCAAATTATTATCACGATAAACCATTGTTGACATATTTCTAACTGACGTGTCCATATGTCCCATTGATGTTTTTGTGGGCTCAACTTTTTTTCTTGATTTCAAAATTATTTCAAAACAATAATCTTCATCCAAAAATTTTCTTCGTATTTCAATCATAATAATCCTAGAGGGCGTTTCTGTTTCAAGGTACGCCCAAACCCATCAGCTTATGCGGCCATAGCCATAGAAGCTGAAGTATAATCGTTATTATTTGCGATTAATTTATGCACATTTACGGTAGTTGCTCACCGGATACCTAATATTCAACTTCACAATCAATCGAGTACCTTTACATCCCCATCAAGAAACAAGAATAAATTCTAAGATGTAATAAAAACCAATTATCATGCCAAGAATAAACACCCACAACATGATAACTCCCATGTCATCCATTTGATGCTCCTTGGTGGAGATGCTCGGAATCGAACCGAGGTCTTAATTGCTATCTGAATACATCAGACAGTATCATAATTATTTATAACCTCTCTCAATCTAGATATATGCTCATCTGGATCTGCATAAAATACTTGTGGACTATTATCACTAACAGCAATTACTATAACTACTTGTGTTATTTTTATTCCTGTTCTTTCTTCATACATTTTAGCATAAGCGGTTCCTTGTAACTTATAACTTTCAACCCATTCTTCTTTCTTTGGTTTTGATGATGTTTTCCAATCTAATATAGAAAGCTCACCATCATATTCTGCTATGCAATCACAACGTCCTGCTACTCCTAAATCTTTTGACCAAAGAGCAACTTCTATACCATAGATATTATCTACATGAATATCTAAAATAGATTGAACTGACTTAAACAATTCAATACTATCTGGCATGTGACCGCTTAGATAATCTTGCTTATTTTGGAGATAGTCTTCGATAATCGAATGCGTTTTTGTTCCCCTTCTTGAAGCTTGTGTAGAGATTCTATTTGCTTCTTCCGCTCCAACCCTGTTTCTCCACTCCTGTATAGAAGCTTTGGACAAAGATGAAAGAACTGTAGTGATGCTTGGGAAATTTCCATCTGGTGTTTCATATAATCTTTTTCCTGATATATTTTTCTGTTTAACGTCACCTATTATTTCAAGAGACTCATGTACAAAATTCATCAGAAAGTATTAATATTTCCGAGCTTAGTGCTTCGGTGTTTTCTCTTAATTTCTTTTAAATGCTCTCTAAATGTAGCATCAGGTTTTCTTAAACCTAATCTTATTGGATCTGCTACTCCTGGAAAAACTAATTTCATTCTTATCAAACCTTCTCCACATTTACCACAAGTTTTTCCAACTGGTATTTCTCTATCTGCAATTTTGTGAAATTCTTCAAAAACATTATCACAACTATCACATTCATAATCATAATTTGGCATCAGTTAGACTCCCTTAATATGACATTTAAAGGATATTGATTTTCTTTAGATTCCTTTAATGTTTCATACGTTTTTTGTTCTGCTATTTGAAGCGGATAAAAACCAGCTATACCTTCACCAAGGGTATGTACATTCATCATAATTTTTTCTGCTTCTGATTCTGTTTTATGAAATATTGATCTCAGTAAATAAACTACAAACTCCATAGGAGTGTAATCATCATTTTTGAAAACAACAAAATAATTTTTTGGTGGTTTTATTTTTTGTTTTACTTTTTTCTTTTCAGTAACTTCAGTCATAATAACCATTCATTATCAAAAGTTTTAAAAGCCCATTTTCTTTCATGACACCACCAACATTCTTTACAAGATTTAGTAAATCCATCTGTATTGTCATAGTGTCCTATACAACTTACTGTTAATTCAAACAATTCTTTTAAATCATACATTTTATATATTAACGCAAGATCTTGTTTATGTATATTGATAAATGGTTTCCATTCTTCATCAAATACATCCATCTTTGGAAGTTCCCATGCTCTATCTTTTTGATCACCCGGCATGACATCAATAGGTGGATTTCTTGTAGTTCCTCTTGCAATAATATCTACATTTCTTTTTATTGGATCTAAAAAATCTTTTAAAATTTCACTTGTTTTATATTTTACATAACCAACTTGTGGTGTTTTAACTATATTTGGAAATGGAGAAACCTTCATGATCACATCATAAACTGGTTTGATCATTGAAGGTCTATCTATATGACAAAAAATTAATGGATGAATTGTTACGTCCAAATCTTCATCAATTATTTTTTTATACAATAAGTAGAAAAGCAAAGAAGAATCACACCCACCAGACATAGCGAGTCCAATTTTCTTTGCTCCATTAGGTATATCACCTATCAAAAGGTCTTCCATCAAAAAATGATTTCAATGTTGAAAATGGTTTGTAATTATTATTTTCATCTTTATTTGTCACCATCCACTCACCATTTATATATGTGTAGATAAATTCCACACCATTTTCTTCGCCATATTCAAGAAGATCAAAATAATCTGAAACAGTACTTTTTGATTCATCATAAACTTCAATATCATACTCACTTGGCCATAAAGACCTTGCTGCTCCTTTTGTTGTTAGTTTTTCAACTTTTCCATCTTCATCATAATAGTGATAAAGATTATATCCTGTATATTCAATATCTCCATTATATTCTGTTGTACAGAAATTAAAACCATTTTCTGTTTCACTAGCAATGATAGTATTCATCATAATATTAACCTTGTCCATAAACGTTATTTAATTGACGATTAACTCTTACAAAAGTAGTACACTTTGGTAAGTCTTTTAAGGTTTTAGCACCCGCATAAGTACAAGCGCTTCTTAACCCCCCTAAAATTTCTTCTATGGTTTTTTTAACTGGTCCTTTGTAGCGAACATAAACAACTTTTCCTTCACTCGCCCTGTAGTCCTTTTTATCACCATAATATTCTTTTTGTGCTTCTTCTGAAGACATTCCATAAAATTTCATAACAGATGGTCCTTCTTCTAAATCTTCAGTATCACCCAAACATTCATCATGACCCGCCAACATACCACCGAGCATCACAAAGTCTGCACCAGCCCCAAAGCTCTTTGCTAAGTCTCCCACTACGGTACAACCTCCGTCTGTGATGATATGACCGCCTAGCCCGTGTGCCGCATCCGCACACTCTATAGTTGCGCTCAATTGTGGATACCCGACTCCTGTCATTTTTCTTGTTGTGCATACGCTTCCTGGTCCTATTCCGATTTTAACAATATCTGCACCCGCAAGAATAATCTGTTCTGTTGCCTCAGGGGTACATACGTTTCCTGCTATAATAATAGAATCATCAAACAAATCACTATCTCTCAATGTAGAAACATAATCATTAAATCTTTCTGTATAACCATTTGCTACATCCAAACAAACCCATTTAGAAGGTTTTAAATTTTTAATATCTTCATCTAAACCTATTGTTTGAATTAAATTATCTTTTTCTTCAAACGGCAAAAATTTACATAATGCAGTCAACATAGCATGTTTAGCCAAAGACGTTCTCATATCATAAGTTCCAGTATGATCCATATTAGCAGCAATAATTGGTATACCTTCCCAAGTATGAGTAGAGTATTTAAATTTAAATACTCTTGATAACCACGCATATTTTCTTGAAACTAGAGTAGATCTTTTTGGTTTAATCAAAACATCTGAAAAATCTAATTTAACATCTTCTTCTATTCTCATTTTTTCATCCAAACTATTAAAACTCTACGAACTCCTTCAATTACTTCAGATATGCCATGATTAACATTTCTGTCATAAAATATAGATTCTCCAAGTTTTAACTTATTAATTTTTATTTTTTCATTTTTACTAGTTAAAATTTCACCACCATCTAAATTACTTGATTTATAAATTAGTGTTGTTGATGTCAATTCAGACCCATCATCACAATGCATTTCAGCATAAGATCCTTTCTTATATTCTAACATATAAGAATTTCTAATTCTTAATCCTGAGATTTCTTCTAAAGGTTTTAATTTATTTTGAAATGTTTTGTCATTTGTGAAAGGAGCAAGTTCTATAACATCATGTAATCTATGATATTTTTCATGAATTCTTGCTCTGTCAGTATTTATATACTGATCCCAATAATTATTGAAATAGTCTATATCATCTTGATAGAATATTTTCATGTTACCTTAAAGATGCGGTGAGTGCTGAACACAGCAAAAAACAAAACGATTGACGCCTTATTGGATTACAATCTAATCAAAGTAGTAAAAAAGAAACAAACGGTCGATAAACTATTCTGGAAAGCGAAAAACAAAATTGTGTACCAGAATAAGTCGTATCTATTTCCTTTTTAGATTTTGGCTTGTATAGCACATTTCGGTGTACTTCCTAGTCCAACTACTCAACCGCAGGACAAATCACAAGAGTCCTTCTTTTTCAAGAAGTTCAACCTGTTCATTGCCCAATGTAATATTATTTTTAATATTTGCTTCCAACAATTTGTTATCAATATCTCTTAGACCCTTAGTATATATTCTAAGATCTTTTTTGAAGATATCAATATCAGTTTTACTTAAACATGAAGTGCGAATAAAATCATCATCATATCTTGATTCTGATTCCTTTTTAGCAAGTTTTTCCAACCTACCTTTAAGTTCTGCAATGGATTTAGCAGGCATTTTTTCTGCTAAATTTTTTAATGTCTTCTTACCCATTTCAAGATAAAACTTTTCAGTCAAAAGATCATTAATTCCCACTTTGGCATTTATCCTGCCTACATCAACTTTTATTTGATAGGCACACTCCCTCAACTCAGCAACAGAATCTACTTGATTCAAATACTCTAAGTTTGCATTTTTTATTTCTTCTTCTGGATCTTGATATTCATTTATGTCAACATAAGATTCCATTCTACTTACAATAGAATTTACGTGTGAATGAATTTCATTAACAAGGTGGGATGCTTTTCTCAAATTAATTTTCATAATATCCTTTCAAATTATTTCATCGTATGTTTGGAGCGGATAGAAGGAATCGCACCCTCATCTCAACTTTGGTAAAGTTGTGTTCTACTTTTAAACTATATCCGCTTGTAAAGTCGGGTATGAATAGCCATACTAATATAACTTATATCATCCTTAATTGGATTAAGTTATGGTTTTTGAGCAGTGACTAATTCTGCCGCATGCAGGGTTCTGGGAATAGTCAGTTCCATCTGTCTTACATGACAACCATTCAATACCCATTGTTCATCTCTTTGTACTCACTTAATATATATATTATCATGTTAAATGTGAATTGTCAAGTTTTTTTGTATTTTTAATTCTTTATCTATACCTTGTTGAAAAGCATTCCAATCTGATTCCCAAATAACATTAAAATTATATCCTTGAGATATAATATACTCTGCTCTTACTCTATCTTTTTCCCACTTTTCTTTTGCAGTTAAATTAATAATTTTTTGTTCTGGTAGATATACTTTTGGATTTGCGTGATAGTAATCACCAAAAAATTCATATACATCTTTACCAATTAAACCATCAACAAAATATCTACCAATCTTGACTTCTCTATTTAATTCACCCTTTGGAACATTTAGATAGTCTAAACATTTATCAGAATTTGAACTACCTCTACCAAATTTTTTATACAATACCTTATCTAGATCTGGTAGTTCTATATTCAACTCTTTGTATACTCTAGTGTATGCTTCTTTAGTTAGATCACCCCTTAGTAATGGGAGTTTATAATCAGGATTTTCGTCTCTGACTTGTTGTTTTATTTTTATCCATATAGAATAATTTGGATGAAGTTTGTGTCCTATAGAAATTAGTTTACCATTTACATGAGTCCTCAATCCATTTGATAAACATTGATTAACCCGTTTACCTATCTTAGATTGTGAGTGTCGTCTTGAACCATCTATTGCTAACCATCCAAAACCTGCTTTGACAAACTCCGTATAATGAAGGAGTTTGCCAGTGGTATTACACTTTCTATATTCCAGACTTTTCATTATTTAACAAATTTTTCTATTGGTCCATACTTTTCCATCAACTGTATATGACGCAGATCTTCAAATTTTTCAACCATTTTTGGCATCCACTTTGCTAATTCACTCATTCCTTTTTCACCCTCTCTTGTTTCAAGCCAACGTTCAAAACTAAATTTATCATATCCCTTAGATGATTTATTATTAGTATATTCATGTAACATATGTTGATGACCATATGTATCTTTATTTTTATTATGTAAATATTTTTCTATACCAACCGCTTGGTCCATATTTTTTGTAATTAATAATAAACACCAGACATCAGTATCTTCTATTTTATAATCCCTTCTCCATCTTTTTACCGCATGAGGGGAATAGTTTGAAGAAGTTTCTGCGGCAGATTCACTAACTTTACCTTTCATTGAACCTGTTCTATCTAAAAGATTTGAAGATGAACCAACATACTTAACATCTTTATCAGTAGAATTAAACATTACCAATTCAAAAAAATCTTTCATGGGTATTCCTTCATTCATTGATCTACCCAAGACAGATCTATTTTTTCCAAACACCCCTGAAATATAAACACCAGGAAGTGTATTATTAAAAACATCTTCAACATTTAAATCTGTTGATGGATGACAAACAGGGTATTCGTCTGGTTGAGGTTTTTGTATAGTTTTACACCATTCATACATCTTTTTTCCAGGACGAAAATTTTCTTTTAATGGTGGTGAACAAAATGAATTTAATTGCCCAAAAACAAAACCTTTAATATTTTTTCTTACATCTTCTATTGATTTTATATCTTTCATAATATTACATCGTTTAAATTAATTAATGGTCGGAGAGACAGGATTCGAACCTGCGACCCCATGCTCCCAAAGCACGTGCGCTACCAACTGCGCCACTCTCCGATGGCAGACGTAGTAGGATTCGAACCCACACTAACTGGTTTGGAATCAGTGGTGCTACCGTTAACACTATACGCCTATACGTGAGGTTCAGTGTGACCATGAGATTGTTCAGGTTTAACATTGTCAGTATGACATTTGTTATGTTGAACATTTTTCTTTGGCCAGATTATAGCATATGCCATTGTGGTCAGTGATATAACTGCTACAATAACCATAGCGATAAACATCATCATGAATATCATTTTTTTGGTCCGTACATAGAATGTGTAACACCAATTAAAAAGATAATACTCACACCAATTCCGCAACCAAAGATGATTGCGGAATTTGGATCATTAAAAAAATCAATCAGTCCCATCTTCATCTTGTCCTGTTTCAATTACTCTGAACGCTCCTAAAATAGAAGGAACCCAAAGTCCTACATAGATACCATAAAGTTTAGCATCTGGACTGTCCATAAAGAAAAACAAGTAAATTGACAACGCAAGAGATAGAACTGTTGCGATTAAAACATATTGATGTGATTTTTTCATCTTACCTTTCATATTGTTTCACTATGTGATAAAACTAATGAATTTAATAAATTTTCAGGTTTAGTAATCTCATAAGGATCATCATCTAAACCCATTTGATTAATACCATCTTCACGCCACAATTTTTCAACTTCCATGTCATTAATCACCATAGCGTAACGCCAACTACGATAACCAAAGTTTTGTGCCGGTTTCCAAACCAACATATTCATATCCCTTGTAAATTCACCACTACCATCAGGGATCATTTTAACATTTTCAATTTCATGTTTCTCAGCCCATGCGTTCATAACAAATGAATCATTTACTGAAAGACAATAAACATCATCTATACCTACTGCTTTAAAATCGTCATATAATGCTTCCAGCCCTGGAAGTTGCATCTCACTTCATATAGGTGTAAATGCACCTGGCAAAGATACAACCAATGATCTCTGACCAGCAAAATATTGATGAGCAGTTTCTATAAACCACTCTGAACCTTTTCTAATTTTCCAATTAGTATTAGGTACTTTCATTATTCTCCTTTTCATAGTGTTTAATTAAGTCTTGATAGTTACCAATAAATTCACCATCAATAATTATTTGTGGTACTTGAGTTGATTTAGTTTCCTTCATCAACTTACCAAAGAATTTCTTATCAGAATTAATTATGGTATATTTAATACCTTTCTCATCAAGAAACTCTTTTGACTTATCACACCATTCACAATCAGGAACTGATTGATGACGTATGATAACATTTCCATTTAATTCTATATCCATAAATTCCTTATGTGGAGCTGACGATAGGATTTGAACCTACGACCTGAAGTTTACAAAACTCCTGCTCTACCAACTGAGCTACGTCAGCTTATTTGGTGGGCAGGGTTGGATTCGAACCAACTCATCCTAAAGAGCCAGATTTACAGTCTGGTGTGCCTCACCATCTGCACCGCCTACCCATTCTTTTTTAATGATTTTTGAAATTCTTTAAAAAATAAATCAAACATAACCATTAAACCTTCTTCTCTACCAAACGCTTCTATTTCCCATTCAAAATCATAATAATCTAACCAATTCATATCATCATTAAAAGCAAAACCAGTTGGCTGACCTTTCCAAACCATTCCAACTTTTTGATATGAAAGTTCACCAAGTATATATTGTTTTGCATGCACGAGTTCATGAGCCAATGTTCTCAAAAAATTATATTCATCATCTAACAACAAAGAATTGATATATATCTTGATTTTATTTTTATTTACTTTTGATGGTGGAAGTTCTTCAATACCAGCTGGAAAAGTTGCACCATGCTCATTTTCCGCCATTCTTTTCAAATGTAAATCAATATCAACTGCTTTGTATGTTCTTCCACTTTTTACAAAACGATTAATTACAAAATGGCACAATAAAGAACACTTTAGTTTGAAGTCTTTAATGTGCGATAGTTTATTTCTACCTGTATAAATTCCAACTTGCATATTTTTATTTAGGAAGGAGTCGGAGATGCGAGAGAGATTGAGAGAAACATCCCCGACCCGGGGGAAAGTCTTAATTTATTGCCGCATCAACAACATAATTTGTTGCCCACTCTCTCAACTCTGATGCATGCTCCGCATAATTCCCTTCAATACGATCTGCCGTTTCAAGTGCATCCCGCAAAACTGCATCAACTAATATATCAAAGTCTGACCAACTATTTGAAAAACCTCCATCTTCAGAAGTTCCCCAACCGCTCATGGAAGCGTATGTCCATTCATCTGTATCAACATCATAGATATAAACAAATTCCCAATCTGAATGAACCATGTCATCCCTCATTTCATCAGAATTTGCCCAAACCCAAGGATCTTCAGAATTTGCTGAATTAGCTCTGGATTCTTCCAGATCTGAACTCAGTGATGAATAATATCCACCATCAACAACACGTCTTGCGTCTTCCGCTGAATTAAACTCATTGACCAAAAGAAGACCAACACCAGTAAGGTATCCATCATAATGAACATAGGCCGCTCTGATTTCTTCTGAACCAATTTCTCTTACACCAACAACTGATCTAGTTCCCATAGTATTCTCTCAATTAGGGTTATTTCTCATTCTCATTTACTTATAGTATACACGAAACTTGAGCCAATGTCAAGTTTTTTTACAAAAAATCTGGAGCAATCAAACCTGCAAGCATGATCACTTGGCTCCACACAATCAAATCAATTCCAATCATCGTGATTCTCTATCCCAGCTGGACTCAACACCACGCATCTTGAGATGAATAGTGATGCCAAAACCAGACTCATTAGCAAGAAGTACAGGTTGACCATGACCATCGTCAACCACGTTACAATCAGCAAGATCAATAAAAAGATCCTTGCGAGTGGTATGACGAAAAAAAGAATGTCTATCTTTGACAATCCAGTTCTTATCAAAACCACCACGGTAGACACCAACTTCAGTGCCCTTGTCAATAAAAAAACCTTTCATTAGATATCCTCTACAATTACAAAGTCGTGCAGATTCTCAGCTCCACCCGCAATAGTGAAGAGCCGACTGCAACGATCAGACAACGGACGATCCAAAACCAACTCAATACCACCACCAAATGTCAAGCGGGTGCTCAAGATCTTACGGCGATCTGCAAACCCAAGTCTTCCGACTTTCACACAAAGAATCTTGCCCGCACTGTCAAGTGCTTCGTTCATCTTGTTTTTTATCCACATATCAACTGCTGTCATATCAAATCTCTCTTGAAGGTTAATCTCAACTACAGGTGTAGTATAACACAGGTCAGGGGTGAAAGTCAAGTTTTTTGACTATTTTAAAATCAGAATCATTTGGATCAATCCAACGTCCATCATGAATCCATTTATTATCACCAGAGCCACCAGTGTTGAACGTCTTATTCTTTGAGCGAACAGATATCCCAGGACAGGCTCCATCAGTTTCAATCACATTCCAGACATCGCCATGTTGAGCAATTCTGTTTTTTCCATGTCGGGAAATTCCTTCAAGAAGAATCCAATCACCAATTTCTAATTTCATATCAATTCTCATTTGGAGTGATCGACAGGATTCGAACCTGCATGAACCAGATTTGCAGTCTGTTGCCTAGCCATTCAGCCACGATCACGTTTATCATGTAACCAGGATATCATAACCAGGCACCAAAGTCAAGTTTTTTACCTCATTTTGTTTTTGGTATTTTGTATGGCAACTTGATGCCTTTCAATTTTTTTCTTTCTGATCCTCTCAATCTCATCAGAAGTCTTGGTCAGTTCTTTGTCTTCCAAGATACGCTTGACCAGAGTCGCGTCTTGCTGATGAGAAGCAATTGCTGCTTCCATTCTTTTAATTGCGCCTTCTTGACGCTCACGTTTATTTTTCATTTTTTCTTTTGTCTAAGTATCCACAAACAACACCAACACTAATTGCATCCAATATTGGATTCCCGTTCATCAAATAATATGATGATGCGATAAATAATGTTCCAATAATATATCTCATTTATCTGATTGATATTCTAGTACACGAGATTCTGCTTCTTCTATTGTTTTAAAAAAACCTCCACCCATTTCCTCATCATTTTCATATTCTCGTACAAAATATTTTCCAGAAGTTTTTGATCCAAAAATTTTTTCATCATTATATAAAATCTCAATTGTTGCTCTTTTCATAAACTAACTCCTATAATAAACATTGCAATCAAAAATGCTAAACCTATCATTATAACTTTTGGCCAACTGAAGTCGCCAAAATAGTCTGGGTGATCTATATCTTTTGGTGTATAACTACGATTTGGTATTTCAGAATCATTCATCGAAGCCCGCTCCAATTCCAAGTTTCACTGTCAAATAAATCTTGTTGACCTTCAATATACATTCGCTCAATTGCTTTGTCAACTTTATCTTCTTCTACAACCTTGAATGTAACTTCACCATCAGATGATTCAACAACCTCTAGTTCTAAATTTTTTTCTTCACTCATAGCTCTAATTCCTTTTTTAAGTTTTTAAAATCTTGTTCAAGACGATCAACTCGCATAGATAATAATTCTACTGGTGAATAGTAACGTGGAACTGCTTTGTTTGCTTTGGTTTGCCAAGTTTCATCACCCATATTTTTCTTTTCAATATCAGACATATATTCACCTGCTGTTGTAAATTTTAAATCATTCATCAATCCCATAAGCTAGTGTAATGTTTTGAAAAAAGATCAAGACCTTCTTGTATCTTTTCCCATTCTTCATTGTCAAAATAATCATCTTCCATGATTTTGCCAAATGAATAAATCATTTTATCCAGGACTCCATTCCACTTATCAATAAGATAATTGGTTTCAATATCTTCATCAATAAAATCAAAATGTAACTGGCGATCCCAATTATGATGAGTAACCATTCCATCTTCCCAAAGTTCAGGATAACCATGTTTGGTTTCCTTTAAACGAATAAGAGCAGGATGGATGATACGAGCAAGTGTATAATCCAAACTCCAACAATCAAAATTATCAATGTGGATAGTGTCAGCACTTTTATCTTTCTTGGGTTCACCAATATTTATTTTCATAGAGACATTCCAACGAAAATAAAAGAAAAAACTAATGTATATAAAACCAACGCTTCAAAAACATATATCATTTTAAATCACTCTTTGGAATTACTTGATAGCCACCCTTGTTATAGGCGACAGTTACGGTAAAGTTACTAGGCATCTTGACATCTTTTTCTTTATTGATAAGACCCTTGACATCATGCTTACGCATACGTTCTTCAAAGTTATCTGGAATAGAATCAAGAACAGAACGTCGACGATAGTATGAATCACTAAAACCAACTGAACCTTTCTTACGACCAACTACAGGATCAATTACATCATCTTCAGCTGGTTCAAAAAAACAACCATCAGCTACTCTCATATTAAATTTCTCCTAAATTAGAATATCTTGCGTGTGATAAAGAACACCTTTGAACAACAGAACCTTGCTCATCTATTTCAACAACCAATCCTCCAGGACAACTAATCACAACTGTATCTGAATCAACAATAACAGAATTCATTTTAGCTGGCTTACCATTTTGCATAACCTTCTGAAAACGAGCAGCTGGACCAATTTTGTTATTTTTACATCCAATTCTAAAACTCATTAGAACCTCACTTTCTTACGACAAAGTTTTTTAGAGATACGCTTCTTATCATTACCCTTGCGCTTGGTAGAGAAGCGAGTCATACGCAAGACCGCATCAAATTTTTTAAGTTCACTTACAGTATCCATAATTCCTTTCTCAATCATTGTATAACCAGGATATCATAATCTTGTACCAATGTCAAGTTTTTTAGAAGTCAATGTAACCGCCGTTGACGTCAATGTAGGATGATGCCTCAGCAATAGCGGCATCGTAAGATAGGGGAGTAATGTTTTTATCAGCAAGGTACTCAGGACCAGCATAAAGTACACAAGTATGACGACCAGTAGCAGAACGACTGATGATATGTGCACCTTCGACCTCACGGTCATACTTGGTACGGGTCATGTCACACTCAGAAACCATTGCTTTTACGAACATAATATATCCTATTAGAGTTTAAAGTAAAATGGCATATGCTCAAGCATATGCCTCATGATAACTATCTCAGGAGTATCTCTCCATGATCTCTTTCAGTTGTTCTTCTGACATTGAAGACATCACTGATTCACATTTACCATTTTCTTTTTTCATTGAGGAAGGAGTCATTTTTGACCATGACAGTTTTGAGGAACCGAGACCTTTACGATCCGAGAAGGATCGAATAAATTGGGGATCACATTTTTCATGATTAGTAGAACGTATGTTTGATCCAGCCATATTGCTATCTCCAAATTAGGTTATTCATTTATTTATCTCAACTACAGGTGTAGTATAACACAGGTCAGGAGTGAAAGTCAAGTTTTTTAGCCCCACTGAAGAAAATAATCTGAAACATTTTTCTTGATCTCACTGAGAACCCGCTTTGAGCCTCCGCTCTTATTCATCTGGAAAGTTCCAGAATTGATTGCGGATATGGCTCCAATACCACCACCGTCAGTTCCCCAAACGGAACCTGCTGAAGTTGAAGGCAACAACCCGAGTATTTCATCATACTCCATGTCGCAATCGACAAACGCATCATTATCACCAGGAGCAAAGTGCTTGGTGATCTTCAGAATTCCACCGTCAACGTCAACTCTCCAATTCATTGCCTTTGCGGTGATTAACAGGTTGATTGCTTTTTTTCTTGCTTCACTCATATTGCTCCTTATAGGGAAGTGTACATTCCAGTGTGGGATTCGAAGATCTCAACTAACATATCATTATAGACATCATTGAATTCTCTGACGGACTTCTCCTCGCCCATCTTGGTAACTTTTGAGAAACGGACGTCATAAAGATCTGAATCATTCAAAGTAATCTTCAGATAATTTGAATTTGAAGAATTACGTCCGATTCTCATGGACAACGCATTCCCGTGGTCCATGAAGTTTTTCGCTCCGGTCATGACTCGGAACTTGTTTCCACCTAACTGATTCAGAATTGTTGTTGCTACGCTCATATCACTCTCTAAGTTATTTCTCATTCTCATTTACGTATAGTATATCAGCTTCATGCGTCAAAGTCAAGTTTTTTGCCAAATAAAATTATGGTAGCTGAATCGGGTGACTAACCCGTCGGTCTTCGAGTATGTCATCTCAAATGAAACCTCAGCTACCATATTTACCCGACCCAATGGTCTTGGTGGACGTTCTCACATCCGTCATAGTCTGAAATATGCCAACCATGAACATCTACAACATCATCAGGAACCTTCACAACCCTAAGCGCTGCATGAGATCCAGACGCTTTATCCATGCCAAGATCTTGAACAACACTGATCAAACGATGATCCATGCGATAGGCCTCCATGTTGTCATCTTTAATACCGAAATCATCATTGTCAACATATCCATAATCTGAATCAATATCCAGACCATGTTTATCAATCAACAGTTGAACTGCATCTTTTGACAATCCAAAACCACCGAAGCAACTGTTTAAAACCACTTTGTAACCTTTTGAAAATTTCATCCTCGTGAATCCTTTATGCTAATGTTTCCGTCAAATTTGTTACATCTCTTATATTCTACATCAAAACCACTTTCGATTCTTTCTCTATGACCCCACTTATCAATCGCACACTCAAGGATCGCATTCGCGAGTTCCTCATTCCTTGCTCCCCTTGTGGTAGCGGTATGGTCAGTGAAATGAAAACCTTTTCCGTTGCGACCATAATGAATATGATACTCATGATTTGAGAAAGTGACCAAACCTTTCTTCTCCAATGCGACAAGTGCATTGTATCCAGCTCGTCCACGCTTTCCACTCTCAGCGGTTGAAGCGAAGAAACTTCTCAGATCAGACTTGTAATGATAATCTTTCACGTTGTCAATGAAATAGAGTCTCTCGGTCTTTCCAAGTTTTTTCCAAGTTTTTGTGATCAGTGCTTTGTCAATCATTGTTTCCTTTCTCATTCTCATTTACGTATAGTATATCAGAATCTCTCGAAGAAGTCAAGTTTTTTGCCAAAGTTTTTTTGCTGGAAGGCCCTTGGGGTTTCCGGCCTGCCGTCCTTCACGCCCCTTCGCTATGCCACCACATAGCCAGACAGAATGTTAGCATCCCCCCAGCAAAAAAATCTAAATAATGAACCCTCAGGAATAATGATTTGATCAATATCAAGTCCCTTGTCAAGAAGTATTTCCATGAACCTGAACATATTTTCAAGATCTGGAAATCCGAGTTCTTCACTTTCTTCTTCATCAAGGGGAATTGAGATAACGTATTTTGTATCAATCATATCTTTCGTTTGTGTAAGGATGGTCAGAAAATTTGTCGCCGTCAACGTTGATCACCCAAATGCCCATCTCGTGGTCATGATCAGGGTGAACAATACTGTAGACGCCTTCACCAGCTTTTGCTTCAATAAATTCTCTCAGTTCAGTTTCAAATTCTTCTAAAGTCATTACGCCTCCAAATGTGCAAATCCGTCTTCCTGCATTCCCTGCTCAGACCATCGAACTTCATGTCCAATAGCGTCAGAGATTGCTCTTTCAAAAGCGGAGTCAGTGTAAATTGTCCAATCAGAATCATGACGGACATAAACATCAAAGTAGTGATCATCACCCAGGTCATACTCACGAGTGGTGATTGAATGAATTGAAATAATTTCGGAACCAGAATCTCTCCAAAGGGAATCTCCAGCTGTCTCGATTGCGATTCTTGACTCAATTGTTGTTGATGTTTCGTTTTCTCTCATATTCAATCTCTCTTTAAGAATTAATCATCATCTCAACTACAGGTGTAGTATAACACAGGTCCTGCCGCAAAGTCAAGTTTTTTGCTCATTTTTTTCAAATTATTTTTTCGACAAGAAAGACTGACATCTGATATATCAGTCCATCACAATCCATGCCCACCAGATCACCATGACGGCGACGATGAACATGAGCAGTGGATCTAAAATCATTGAGCTCCTATCCAGGATACGCAGTTCTTTACTGAATCCATTTCAAAAATGGTCCCACGCCTAAAGTTTCTTGCTGGAGCTCTCCAACCTGCTGGCTTGAGAATATCGCCATAAGAAAACTTTTTGTCAGTGAGAGTATTGACCACGAACAAACAGATTGTATGGTCATGCCAAATTTTGATATACTTGTTGACAAATTCAAAACGAAGTTTACTTGCCCAATCAGCAATACGTTCTTCATGTTGATCAGAAGTTGAATGACGATCGGTCATCAGAACGAAATGTCTATAACTCTCAATCATGTGATCCATAACGGAATTGACATATTTCTCAATGAATGGGTTAAGTTCTTTTTTCAATT
>VTLG01011217.1_pt1 | contig 31363 bp, 17 predicted proteins | sample 4694571 | NCBI WGS metagenome assembly VTLG01 (sample SAMN12604809, study PRJNA352737) | marine metagenome | biome: ENVO:00000447; feature: ENVO:00000209|ENVO:00000569|ENVO:01000036; material: ENVO:00002151; isolation source: viral sequences binned using virsorter ...
TAGAACAAGAGGTACTATCATGCTGTCGATTTCTGCCTCGGTCATTATTTGAATAGCCGAGCCAGAATTGTAAACTTTTAATGGTAATGCCATTTGTTTTCATCGTTTTTAATTAGGGTCCGAGTCTTGTTCCGGATGAGTCATAAATTCCAAATGCTACCCAAGAACTTGTTCCAGCAGCATCCGCACTTTTCAAAAAATAATTTGCTGCTGCAGTAGTGCCTGCAGTAGTTTTGAATGTCCCTGCATGGGTAAAAGCTCCATCATGGACAACTGCGGCATCAATATCTAAATCCCCATCAAAATCTGATGTACCAGTCACTTGGAAGGCACCGTTGACTTTTCCGCCATCCGATACTAACCATGCACTAAGAGAACTTTCATATGTAAATGAATGTTTAGTTGTGGCAGGTATAACTAGACCTCCGCCGCTAGCTTGTGCATCTGTATGGCATTTAGCCCAATCAAACGTTCCAGAACCTGAATAACCTGTTAATGTAAATGTTGTAACTGTCGGTACTGTTGCGACTACGTAAATTCCTTCATCTGTCAATCCTGAAGTGCCGGCACGCGCAATAAAAACTTTATCTGAAACTGATAATCCGTGATTTTCAGTAGCATTATTTCTTTGCGAAGTAATAGTACCAGAAGAGGCATCACTATCACTATAAACGTTTCCCGCTAAACCAATTACAAAAGTTTTATCTTCAGTAACTGAAACTGTTGTATCATTATAAGTTCTAGTACCTTGAACAACTAAATTACCAGTAATAATAACGGTATTAGAATCTATAGTAGTATCAGGCGTATGTATATGAAACCAGCTAGAAGGAGAAACATTACACCATTCAGCTGAATCATAAAGGTAAGTATTACCTCTTAAATTAACTCTATTTCCAAAATTCGTAGTTCCACCAACGTTTACGGTGCCACTAACTTGAAGTTGTGCATCACCAGTTGTGGATCCCATGCCGATAGCGAGATTACCCGACGTACCTAAATTCATTCGTTCGGTAGATTCAGCTATAGAGTTACCAGTAAAAAATCTAATTATATCTTCATCATTACCATCATCTGTAGTAATTTTTGTATCAGCATCTTGATCTTCCGGATTTGCTAAAGGATAAAATAATGTTCCTGTATTTCCTTCAAATCTGCTTAAAGTTGTATTCCATCTAATTGAACCAGTTCCACCGGCTCTTTCTGCACTAGATCCTGTTGGTAAATGTACTGAAGCGGAAGAATTTGATCCTACTATACCTCCTACATGAACAGTTCCCCACCTCCAAGTACTATTACCAAAATTTCTTGCTTCATCGGTATAAGGAATTACATCTGCATCTATTCTCGCACTAATTGATAATGTATCACTGGAAGTATCACCAATATCTGTATTTCCTGTTATTACTACATCTTTATCTACAGTTAAATTTGTGTTTATGAGAACACTACCACCTACAACAGCCGATTCCAAAATTCCAATACCGCCATTTGAAGTGATCGCGCCCGTGGTTGTTGACGTTGCATTTGTGGTATTAGAAACATGTACTACATCTTTACCACCCTGAGTTTGGGTGTACATCAAAAGTTGATTAGTACGCGTTCTCCATAAATCAAACGTATCTGATAAAGCTACGTTAGCTGCCATTGTTATCCTTTTCTAAAACTTTATATATTAATTTTTCAATTTTATCCACAGTAGATTTTAATTGTTGGAGTTGTTCATGATGTTCGGCTTGCGTTTCGCGGGCTTCATCGTGCTCCGCTTTCAGTTGAGCCGCAGCCATTCGCTCCAATCTATGTTTATTTAGAGCTTCTTTATCTGTATTTAAAAGAGCCTTGGAATGTATATCTCTAACAAATCTTGGGTCTTCTGTTTGAATTTTATTCATCTAATGCTATTGCTCTTAAATCTTTCACCCTTGGTACATCTAATGTACTAGTTGAAAGCAAACATAATTTAATTGAGAAGGTTTTAAACTTCTTATAATTCGTACCATTATCATCTGTATAATCAATTGAATCGCCAGCAGACCTATATATAAATTCTTTAAAATCATCTTCATTTAATGAATTAACAGAGCTAGCGGTTTCTTGTTCTAATTGAATATATCCTCTGTCATCAAATGCTTCTGTATCGTCCGGACTCAATACTTTTGCATATACATGTATTTTTGCACTTTCCGGTTTATAAGCGTTAACTATAACTTTTAAATCTTCAGCTTCAAAACCATCTTCAAGATTTACCTTTCTTGTTATATATTTAGTATTGATTGGACCGCCTTGGCTATCTAATTCACTACTTATAATTATATTACAAAGGTTATCTCCCGTATGTCCAGGATCTGATACAGTTACCGTTGGTGATCCTGTATAACTGTGGCCTCCAGCTGATACAGTTGCCGCTGTAATCTCACCTGATGTAACTGTTATGTCTATCGTTGCACCGGTTCCATTTCCTCCATCTACTGTTGCAACCGCTGAAGATGTATAATTAGATCCAGCGTTAATTATGTATATTTGAGAATTTGCGATCGCCGCATTATCTACATCATTTTCAAGAGTTATTAAACTAAATCTTGAAACATCAATCACCGGAGAAACAAATTTTGATGTTGATCTAATTCCAACAAGACAACTAAATGAATTGGCCGTATTAGCTTGCATCATCATACGTTCTGTAGGATAAACATTTTTATCTCTTTCACCTGTGACGTAATCAGTTGTGATATAACTACCAGCTGTATTTGAAATTTTATAAGAAAATCCAACAGATGAACTATCAAATTGCATTATTGATGTATTAAGTTTATATACATCAGCAAATACATTAGATGTAGCGGCGGACTGACTTGAAGAATTGGACATCAAGATTATATTACCTTGATTAATTGTTGTAAAATGACATCTATTAATTCTCATCATTAAAGCTTCGCCCGGAGATTTATTTACAATTCCAGCATTAGTAGGCAAATATAAGTCTTCTACATTCGGTTGTTTAGGTATTCTAAAATTGGGACTAATAGCTGCTGTACTTAAAGGGTTTAGACCCTGTATTCCGGTCCATAATTGATATTCACTACTATTAGAAATAATTACTAATGCATATTCATCACCGGTTAAATAAACCGGAGCCGGAAATTCAAACGTAGTAACATGTTCTGAATTTGCAGCTTCAGGTGCCGAGACAGTAACTTGAATTGATTCTGGTTTTAAAGATGTTTCCGCAAATGGTAAAATTGTTCCACAACTTGGGAGACCGTTAATTAATGGTCTAATTTGAACAGTAACAGGTAATTGAGGTGTAGAACTATTAGCAGTTGCTTTTTGTCTAAAAAATAAATCAACAGATTTAATAAAAACACCTTCTACATAATTACTCTTATTAACAATAAATGTTTGCGTCAATGGATCCATCCAACCTTGAGATCCTTCAACTCTACTAGTAGCACTTGTTATAACATTTTCATTAGTAACATCTTCTCTTCGCGAAGTGGATGGTCTCGTTGAAATTGAAGTTGCTTCTCTACCATCCAATAGACCTCTTACATGAAAAGTACATTCAGCGGCCATGGTAGAATTTGCAACCTTATCATTTGGTTCATCGGTAACTCTTAATAATCTTTCACCGGCTAAATGTGCAGAGCTGGGTAAACTAAGAATTCCAGCAAAAGATCCAGCTAAATTAGTAGCCATATAAGCCGCTTGTCCTTTTGTGGGAACGGTTCTGTTAGAAATTACAGCTGAAATTCCACTATTGGAAGCTAAAATAGTTGTTGTACTAGGACTAAATGATTGATCTATATCAGCATTATCACCATTTTGATCATGTGCTTTAATTACTTTAATGTAGCCAGTTGCGGTTCCACCCGAAGTAGTTTTTTCTGGCATAATTATCTGACAAACATTAGCACCTTCGGAAAGAGTTTCTCCTTGAATTAAATGCTTAGAAGTATCTACATTATTAAGTACAACAAAAGGCATTGGATATACATTAGCTGTAACATTTGTACCATCAAAAAATATTGCTACATTTGTTGATGGTTTCATTCCTTTAGCTACAAAATAAATTCTTTCGTCATCTGGAGCAAATTGTGTTTTAAGTAAATGCGATTTCATCCAAAAAGTCATGGAAATATCTGCTACCTTATTTCCTAAACTTCTTTTAATAGAATCAGGAATATTTTTTGAAGTAATACCTCTTCTAGTTTGACCTTGAGAAATAAGTGTTGCTTTTCTTATTCCTCCCGAAGTCGAGCCGGCGTCTTTTACACTTATTTCTGGTTCCGGATTAATTTGTTCGCCAGTCCAGATTTTTGTCCAATCATCCCATTGAGATCCGTGTCCTCCATTTACAGCTCCGAATTGCCAATTATCATTTACTCCTTCTAAATTGACTAATACTTCTGGTCTTACAGAAGCATCATACCATATATCAGAATCTGGAAATGTTTTTATCCCTCCGGAAAATTGAGCTAAGCCATAAGGATTAATTGCTTTATAAGAACTAGCCAATGGTTGATTAACTAAATTAGCTGTTGTAAATGGTAAAGTAGCTAATTCTGGACCCGGCAAATGATATGAAATATTATTACTAGATCCTTTTGCCAATTGAAAACCATAAGCATCTGATTTAAACGGTGGCCTTAATTCATTTTTTTCTATGTCTATGGAACATAGATAATCTGTGTTTATTACGTCACCTATAGAATGTCCTTTAAACCCATCTACGAGAATACCATTCTTAAATCTATCTCCAGCAGGATTGAAAAGAGAATCTTTCGTTGATCCGCCCGATATTGATGTTCCGGCAGCCTCTTTTTCGAGCATTGATAATGCTGTATAATATTCAAGATTTTCAATTCTTTTTTCTAACTTACCAATATCTCTCATTGTATATCGTCTATTATCAATATACTTGGTTTTAATATCTCCAGTATTAAAAGTATAAGGAGGAATAGTTAGAGTATATAATGTTATAGAATCATCATCGTCTGGAGGAGTAATTGGTTCTCGAGCTGGGACTCCTTTAATAACCCTAAAGACTCTGTCTTTAGATAAAATCAATTTATCTTTTCGACCCAAATAATATTGAGTATTAAATTGCAATGTATATTCAGGATCTGGAGTACCTCCAGCAGCACCTAATTGAGATGATGGAAAAGCAGCATTATTAGTAGTGAGATCATTTGTGGTATTAGAACCCTTATCATTATTTGCAGAATATCGTGAAGGTCTAAAATCTATGCAATCTCTTAAACGAATTTCTTCACCTGATGTGGGGCTTGTAAATGTTGGAATTTTTTCAAAATTAAGACCTTCTCTATTATTTCCAGATAAATCATAATGATAACCAGTATTAGCTCCTACATCTGCGTATGATTGAACAGAAAAGTACCCTGCTAGTGCATCTTGAATAGGTGGATCTAGAGCGGGGTTACTAAAATGATCTACAATTACTAATAATTGTCCCTTTGGAGGAGCAGCTCCGGGTTTTAAAATAATAGATGCATGATCATAGAAGTTGTCTCTTTGACCAGTATCTAATTCATAATTTGCTGTAACATTTACTGCTGTTGTCGATGTCGTATCTCTAAGAGCAGTTAAATGAGCGGCAGAAACCGGTTCTGATTTATCTCCAGAATCAATAACATATACTAAATTAAATACATCTGAAATCATTAAGTTATCTTTTTTACCGGCCTGTTTATTAGGTAATATAAAATGAACTTGTCCTTTAGATATATCTGAATTAGATGATAAACTTGTAGTATTTCCAATTGTTAAAGTTTTTGATCTTGGAGTTGCATTTGCTGTTCTAATGGTTGAAAGAATTTCAACTTGATATGCACCATTTTTTGAATTTAAATTTAATGTAGTTTGAGATGCGCTATCAATAGTTGCAGTTCTTCCAGTTGCTGAAGAAAATTCTAATATTTGACCAGCAGTTAATTCTTCTCCCGTAACATTATCTATAGGGGGATTTGAAGGATTATCAATTGTTTTAACAACCACAGAATATAATTCTTTTGCTGTAGAAGCAGGTAAACTTCCTGTTCCTATAAAAGATCCTGTTGCAGTTGAAACAGTTGTTGTTCCTGCAATGGGAACAGCTACAGATTGAAATGTTTTATAAGTATAAGTTATTCCATCTGGAATAGTAGCTAAAGGAGAAAATGGTAATTGAAAAATTAAATTATTTTTACTTGTACCTGCCAATAAAGCTGTGCCTTCGGGGTCGTTATTAAATCTTGATAATTTATCTATATCGGCTTGAGTTGTCTTAACTACATATGAACTATTAGCTTCATTTAATTGATCTACAGCTGCATGCTTAACAACTAAAGATCCTAAATCCTGAAATTTAAAAGAAATAGAAAATGTTGAATTAGATTGTACTTTCTGTGATAGTGCAGTATTACATACCGCTTTATGTTGAGAACCAATTGCTATATATTCTGCAATAGTAACAGTATCGCTAGTAGAAGTTCCGGCTAATGTAGTATTAACTGTAAGGGTTGCTCCTTTATATGCTCCATTAGCATAAGAAGTTGCATCTGCCGGCATGCCGACTGTTATAAGATCATCACCTTCTCCGGAAACTTGTGCACTAATAATTTTATTTAAACGTATATCATATATTCGTGATGAATAAACTGAATGATAATGAGTAGTATTAGATGTGGTTATATCAGCTTGTTCCCAATCAAACGATCTTATTCTTGCCGTGCCCATTTTTGTTTGATTGTATTTTGTCAACGCATCTGCATCACCTGTTGTTGCACTAACAGCTGCAGAATCACAACAATGAAGATCTACAAGTTCATGTTTAGAAATATCAAACGTTCCTAAAACTTTTTTGAGATATAAAGAATTTCCATAATCAGCAGCAACTATATAATCTGAAATATTTGCAGTATCTCTTCCTTTTTCGACATCAACATAACGTGTAGCTATACTTTCATATTCATAGCCCTTTACATATGCCTTACCTGCTTCTAATCCGGCAGAAATTAAAGAATTGTTACCGGTTATATGATCTTTTAATTGAATTCCGAATGGTCGAACAGTATAACTTCCACTTTCATCGAAAGTTCTGCGCGCCATTGTTTTTTCAATTTCTGCATATAGTGGATATTTCGTTTCTGTTGTTTTAACACCTAATTCAACTCTGGTTAATTCAATAAATTTTTCACCAGCAAATTCTGAAATAGTGTCACTAGTAGTAGTTGTTGTTCCATCAGTCCCAACTGTTTCTGTTACTATATCTAGAGCTGCTAATGTTAAATCTATAGCAAATCTATCTGCACCTGGTGCAGCATAGTTAGCAGTTCCTTGAGCATTATCTAAAATAGACGGATCGTCATCTGTTTGAACAATTTCTTCAGAAGCAAGTAAACCAACTCTCTTAGTAGGAATATTACTATATTTGTCTAATGAAATAGTTTGTTCGGCGACAACCACAAAAAAACCACTAATATAAAAACATCCTTCAGAAATACTTGCAATTGAAGAAGTATTCTGAGCAGCGGCTATACCGGCAACTCCACTTAAACTAACCGTGTTAGCTTGCCATGGCACCGCTTCTAAGGTAGCAATTGTTTCACCGTCTATAAAATCTCCACCACCTAATTTTGAAAAAATTAATGTTGGTTGATCCGAAACAGTCCCGGCCTCAGATTTAATAACTAAACCTTTAGCTCCTGATGTTTCGCCAGTAACGGTTTTTCCAGTAAAATTAGTTACAGCAATATCTGCATTATCAAATGCTGATTCTAACTTTAAGGAATTAACTTGATTGTTAAGGGTAACATCTCCACCAAAAACTTTACTACCTTCTTTGAAGATATTATCACCGAACCTAGTAACTTGCTCCTGCAAAATAGTTTGCATTTGAGTAAGTTCTCTTGCTTGAACTGCAAAACCAGGTCTGAATAAAATTCTATGAAAGTTTTTATGTTTATCATAGTCATCATAGTATGGTGCAATGTTAAAATTTGTTTTTACTCCAGACACTTATATCTCTTTCTAAAAATTTTAGAAGTTTATAATTAATTTCACATCTTCAATTTGGTCACTAGCTCTTGAGATAGGTGATCTATTTTCAACATACAAGATATCTCCCGTATATGGTTTTAGATCTGGTCCTTCAATAACACTTGTGTTAGCCGTAGTTCCTGCTCCAGCGATTGTTAAAGCTTCGTTAGTCTGGAAAGAACCAGGAGTTGTATCCCAACCAGCGGTTGAATTAGCTCCTTTTGTAACCTGTGATATTCTTAATTTACTTGTACCAGATGCCCAGTCAATAACTCTTCCTGTAGCTCCGGATTCTGCTCCGGTTACTAAATCATCTGCTATATAAGCTGCTCCAGAAAATGATTGAAGAGTACATCTAAGAGCTTGATCTCCTAAAGAAATTACAGCTGGAGTTCCAAGATCTGAACCGTCTGTAGTATTGGCAGCATTTGGATGTGAAATTAATCCGATTTTTCTAAAATCGTTTGCAACTGTAAATTCGCCAGACTCATCATTTTCAAGTCTAACATTAACCATTATATTAAATCCTCCTAATTCTTCAACAGAATCAAATCCATGACCACCTTTAGGTTCAATTGCGGCTACTACAGCTGCATCATCTAGATTCCAAGAAGTATTAGCTAAAACATTAACTATAGCATTTGTATATCCAGATCCGGCTGCGATAGTTATAACATCGGTTAAACCTGATGCATTAGTTCCGTTAGATCTACAATTTGCTCCAGCACCATCACCTAAAACTTGTAACCTAGGAGCTATTTGAAAATTATCTCCTTGTGCAGGCGCAGTTGAAACTGCTGGTGAGAAAGTTATAACTTTAGTAGCTTCAGCATAATCTGTAACAGTTCCACCTTGACCTTCGCAATCTCCCGAAGTAAAGAATATATCTGAACCAACATAAACATCATCTGTAGCAGCGGCTGTACTGTGAATTCTAACAGAAGTAGTTGTATGAGCATATGCACCACCAAAACCATTATCTAATGTGTTAGTTTCAAAAATTAAATATTCTAATCCACCAACAGTACCATTAGCTGTTTTTCTGTAGATATTAATAGCACCATCAACAGCTCCGTTCTCAACATCTCTTTGCAAAGTATTTTCTTGAGTGGCAGAAGCCATAACAACGTTTGCATATCTAACTTGTTGTACTGGAATATAATTTGTTGTCACAAATTTTAAAGCTGAGGCGGCGGAAATCGTATACATATATTTCCATTTATAACCATCAGATCCGGGTGTAACAAGAGATGTTGTCTGCCCGGTAGGTTTGGCTAAACTATTACCAGATGTATTATTATTTGCTAAGCACTTATAAACATTAAATTCATCTGTCATGACATAAAATGATTGTCCTAGCATTCCTGGTTCTGTATTATCATAAGCAAAATAAGGCGTATTGTTAGCCCAATTATACCTAGGAATACAATGTGTCACATCGGTAGATACAACCTTTTTGGCTGCAATCATATCCTTCCAGTGACTAAAATAAGTGTTTGTTACATCATCGGTAGGTGTAGGAGGTGTTGTGTCTGAATCTGCTGCCGCGGCGCCTGCTACATTAGCCCAGTTTTGGACACCACCGATGAAAAGATACATATTAGATTCTAAGTATGTATCGCCCGCGACTGTATTCGCGAATGTTGTCATTCCGTAATCTTCGTCGAAAGACTCCCGGAATTGTCTTGCATTAAACATTCTAAATTTGTTTGTTACTAAGGCCGGCATTTCGATAACTCCAATCTTTTATTTTTAATTAATTACTCTAAAACAGTATGTTGAGCAACGGCATCTAATACTCCTTCTGGGAAATATTTATTACCGCGATTATGAATGTTAAAAGTCGTTGTGGTCAAATCGCCCACGATATATTTAGCGTCATGACGACTATAAATATTCATTTTTCTATTCGGTTCTTGACCTATTCCTGTATTTATGAGATCTTCATATAGTAAAAATTCATTTTCAATTTTAAGCTTACCAATCGAAGAAGTAGCAGCATTTGTGCCATCTTCTGCTAATAATTCATCTCCATCTTCCAATAACATCCCATCAGACTCTTCTAGTATTATATTTATATCATCAAAGTAAACAGTTGAGCCCTGTTCTAAATTTTTAACTGGTGTTACATTTGTAACTACTAAGCTCTCAATTATTTGATCGTCATATTGCACAGCAGCATCTAGAGAATTGTGTGCTAGAAAATATTCATCGGGATTAGGAATGGTCCTAACCGGACAATATGTTGGATATGGATATGCTACAGTTGTCAAATCCCATTGTGGTGAATATGTTTGATGAATTGGTAACTTAGCAGTTATTTTAATTATATCATTTTGTACAGCAATTCCAATAATATTATCGGGATGATTACTATAAGTTCCAAATTCTTTTATTGTAGCATCTCTATAGTCAACATAATAATTTGTACCTTTTGTTAATCCTGTTCCTGGAAGTGGATTATAAGAGCCGGTTGGAAAAGCAGCCATTTGTAGAGATTTATCTATTGTAACAACTTCACCCCAATCGCCGGATGCTATATCTGTTTTTGCTAATCCTAATAATGAATGCACACCATCTAATTGAGGTTTAGCATCACCATTTGCTTCGCAAAATACTAGTTGAATTTTTCCATTAGACATTAAACCAACCACTTGTCCTTTACTAATATCTTCATTAGCCTGATATTCATACATTTTCCATTGAGGAAAAGATAATTCTAATTGATCTTTAGTTACTGCTTTTCCTAATTTAATTCTATCTAAACTATCTGCTGAAGTTATTGTAGGCGGCTCAGTAGTGATCCAACATTCGTGGTCGCTACCTTTTTCCCAAACTGATTGACTATAATTAGGATAATATTCTGCTCCCGGTACTAAATCCCAAACGCGTTCTTCTACAGAATCTGTATCTCTTACTGTTACAACTTCTCCTACTTCGGCATCTTCATTAACTATTCCTAATAATGAATGAACATAATTAATACGTGGAAATAATACGTTTCCTACTTCATATACTCTTTCTACTTTTCCATCAGGTCTTAACCCCACTGCCATTCCACCATATACTTTTGCGCCCGCTACTATAAATGTTGCTGGATTTTTTAACATTTTATCTTTTGGTCTTGCGTACGATTGACCAGATAAGGTTGCTTGAGTTCCTGTATTAATAGCAGTTGGTTGTGGATCCGGGATTGATGCGACCGGAGTATGCGGAGTCACTTCAATTCTGGAAGAGAATACTGTTTTATCTTCCGTTTTTACGGGCCCGCCCATATCTGAATGATTACCACAATAAGCAAATAATACTGGTTCCGGAATATTTTTTCCGGACAGCCATTGCTGAGCAGTATAATCTGGAATTTTAAAATCTACAAAAGCACCACCACTACCAGCAGTACCTGCAACAGTAGAAGGAAATTGCATACTTGATACGAAACTTCCATTATGAATACCATCAAGTACACTAGCAAATTTTAATGGATGGTTCGCATTAGAACTATCTTCTTGATTAAAACGATATGTAACCCCTTTAATAAGATTTCTTGACCATTCACTATCATTAATGTTTACACCATCAAAATGAAAATCAGTACTTACAACTGTTACCATTATTTCCTGCAATGCAGGATTTGGGTATTCTGTTATAGCTCTTGAAATAGCCTTAGAATAAGAACCATCAAAGAAATTAGTGTTTAGTTCATCAACTTCGGCATTAATATAAGTAGATATGCCTGTTAAAGTTGGAAGGTCAAGTTGTATTCGTTGTAAGCCCCAACGATCAAAAATTTCGAGATGAGTTTTAACTTCGAGATAATGATTCGCCTTCCACAGGTTCGCAAGCAATTCAATTTCTTCTTGACCGTAAGTCCAATAAGTAGTAATTGTTGGCATTACTTGTGTACCATCCGGAGAACGATACTTACCTAATATACCTATCTCTGGCCAATATTCAATTCCACCTTTACGTACTGTATCCGGATCTCCATCTCCACCTAGACCCCAAAAGGAATCAGCAGGTCTTTGTGCTCCTGCGTAGGATCCCCATTCATTGTATGTATGTATTGGGCCCCATCTATTTTCTGTATTATAGTGAGTTGACTTACCCCATAATGAAATTCCGCCAAAGGCACTGTGACCCGTACATTCATTTCCTTCGAAGTGTCCCGGAATGATTAATTCTGGAAATACATTTGGATACCAAGGAACAATTTTTTCACTAGAATTAAGTTGAGCTTTATCATGCTGCGAAAAATGATGAGGTATTTCTACTCTTCCGGTGCGGTTTGAGTCATATCCTTCTGTCCATGGATCAAATTGACTGGCCAAACCTCGGCTGTAAGGTTCATAATCCCATCCATGTCCAACTAACCAATCTACTCGTCCGGCATGAAATGCAAAATGTTTATCGTCTGTTGTAATTCCAAATCCTATTGTTCGCGGATCCAAAAATTCAACATGGAATTTATGAACCTCTCCCGGCCAGAAACCAATTTGTCCGAAAATACTAGTATAAGGCTCCATGGTAGTACTATTATGAATTGTATCACTACCTCTCATACTAGATGCGATCGGACCATAAAAAGGAACAAATTCTGGTGTTCTGTCAACGAACAATTCAAGCTTTTTAATAGTATCTGATTCAACGGCTACGTCTACGTTTAACAAAAGTAATATTCCAATTTCTCCGAAAACATTCCAGCCGGCTGGATGAACAAAAGATCTAACTAAATCTCTAAATTCATTAATTTGAATGTCCGATCTTAAAACGTACGAAAAATCTTGATAATAGTAAGAATCTTGAAGCCTAATAATATCACTAATCATTCCTAGTTTATCTTGAAACTTACCAGGATAATTTGTTATAGCTGTTCGTATAGGTAAAAATGTTGCATTATTATCTCCCTCAGGACAAGTCACCGATGGCAATATATTATAATTAATACCTGCTGCAGTAATTGCAAGAGATTTGATAGCTCCTGTTTTTAAAGCACCCGCTTTTAAAATAGAATTATTTCCATAGCCAGCATTTGTTTCCAGATAAGAAGCATTTGAAGATGCTAAAGTTGCTGCTCTGGCTCCCTGAGAAGAAATAACTATTTCGCCAGGAATAAAATCTGCTGGTTCTAACATCATAAATGATTCTATATCATCATCGGTATTAAATCCTTCATATTGAATTTTTCCACGAGATGATATATCGGCAATTGATATATTATCTATATGTAAATCATATGTTGTGGAAGACAGAGTATTTGCAAATAAATAAACAGCGTGATAACGATCTGAACTTGCTACAAATTTTCCTTCAAAAGTATAAATCTGATCTGCATTAGTAGTTTCCGGAAGTTTATAAATCAATGTTTGTGATAATCCTATTGCGGATCCTACTGGTTCATAATCTACATCAGAATCTGAATGACCATATCTTAATTCAGTATTTCTGAGACTTTTGCTGCTTCTAAAAGAAATTTTAGCGTTATATTGATTTCCGGGAATAATAGTATTCGCATATGTTTCACCTTCTTCACTATCTATTGAACGTAAGCCGATATAAGTCTCTAGCTGATCATTAATCGCTATCTTACCACTATATGAACCAGTAATAGTATTAGATGTTTCTAATGAAAGTGTATGACTACCAGTATCTACAGCTGTTCTTTTTGAGGAGAATGCTGAAAGTCCTGTAATGCTTCCATCCTCAAAATCTCCAATATTATTTTGAAGAACATTTACATCTTCAAGAGAAAAAGTTGTTTCTTCATCTTGAACCTTCATGGTACTAAAAGTAGAATTTGATGTAGAATTAACAGAAGGTAGTATTACTTTTGCTTTCTTACCAGATGTTACCCCTATAACAGATTCACCAAATCTATATTTTCCATAAATATTTTCAGCAAAATTTAAATATGTTAATCGACCAGTATTTTTTCCTGTTATAGGATCTTCAAATCTCCATTGTTCTAGACCTAAAGTAGACTCATTTTTTGCTGCATATTTGGGGGCTCTTATATATTCGAGTCCTGTAGTTATTACTCGAGTTTCAGAAATGGATCCGAAACCTGTATAAGTATAAGCAGTTCCTCCATAATAATCAGAAACTGATCTTGAACCATCTCCGAATTGGTTTACATATTCTCCTTCTTCATCTGTAATTTCATAATAACCGGTAGGTTGAATAGTACTAATGGTAAACATGTTAGATTTACCAGGAACTGCGGATCCATTTGCACTGTAATAAAGATCACACACTGAACCTTCAACAAAATTAGGAGACTGTGGACTTTGTAATGCATATACAAAAGTTGAATTATTTACTGAAGGTCCTGCAACTGTTCCTCTAGTTCCTGTTTTAGAATCATAGACAAAATAACCTGGTTGTATATCATCTTCAAAAGCCTCGGTGTGGAAAAGAATATTATCTCCGGCATCAGCACTTCCATCTGTACTATCAATAAGAATTGAACCGGTTCCTTCTTCTAATAATATATTTGCGCCACCTTCGGCAGTATCTTGATTTGCTACTTCCGCAACAAACGTAATTGTATTACTTGAACTAATGTGTGTATTAATATTTTCTGGATATACAACATCTTCTACTTCAATTGAAAAAGAAGGCGAATTTAATAATATAGCTGATTCAGCATCTCCGCCATCAGCAGCTGATATAGCTGCGCTAACCAATGTATTAGAACTTCTAAACCTTCCTGTGGGAAGAACTTTGGAAATTACTCCAGTATGTCCTCTTCCTCCGGTTCCAGAATTATTAATTTCTAAACGTTCACCTCCATAATAACCATTACCTCCATCATCAATGATAATTTCATCTATAGCACCATTAGCAGTAGTTGCCACGCGTGCTACGGCACCTTTTCCAGCTCCTCCGACAATAACAAGTTCATCATTAATGGCATATCCTGTTCCATTGCTTATAATATCAATTTCACCAATAACCGCAATACATGTTCCTCTAGAAGAACCGGCCGGGAAAGTCATTGCTTTAACTACGTCTTCCGAATTATCACTTCCCATTAATTCCGCTTCAACATATGTTTCAATTGTTGCTACTGTTTCATCTGCCTGGAAATCAGAATAAGTATCAAAACGAACATCATATCCTTTGGTATAATCGGTTAAAAATAATTCTGTGACACCAGTTGTTCCTTCAAAATATGAAATTGAATTATCGACAGTAGCTGTCGCTTGAGATTGTTCACCTTTAATAATTTTACTATTAAAATCATCTGGAAATAAAGCTGTTCCAGTAAAAATTTTAATAGATTTTAGTGATTTCCAAGTTCCATCAGATGGTCTTAACAATCTTTCTTTTGGATATATAAAGGAAAGTTGTTCCGATCCATAAACAGTTCTCCACAACCATAAAAATGAATCCTCTGTTCCTCTTGACCTATAAATTTCTTTAGCGGTTTTTATCGCTTGTCTTAAATCTCCAACGGCACCCATGGGAATATTTGTTAAAAAATCATCCCGGAACCTCGCCAAGTACATATTATCAGTATCATCTACATCATTAACTAAATCTAAATCAGCTGCACCTCGAAGAGGATTTCTTTTAATGTCTTTATCAGTTTGACCAACTATTGCTTTTGCTCTAGATCTTTTTCCAATTATTTCTTCACCATGAAGAAAAGCTTTAGAATTTATGGGCCGTGCAAATAATACATGGGGCTCGGTTTTATAATAATCACTGGTAGTATCTGTAGACATATATTTGCCGGCAGGAAAAACACCATGATTTTGGACACCGGTGATTATTGCTTGAACTCCGGATACTTGACCAACAATTAATTCGCCTAATTGAAATGTCGCGGTAGTTGGATCTCTATCTGATTCTACTAATAATTCATCAATTTCACTAACACTCGGATTATCGTCCGGAGTGCTTTCTAATAGAAATTTTGTCCCAGAAGTTGTATATTGAGCTAATTCTGTTGTAGGTGGATCATATTCATATACTCCGAAGTTGGTTCCAGTTTCTCCACCTTTTTGAGGCATATAAAATGTACGGCCGGCGAATTCTTCTAAGTGTAATTCATAAACTATATCTGGATTATCAGAAGCTGCTGCTGCATCTGGTCTATTACCATATATTGGAAAATAATAACCTGTTTGTAATCCAACATCATATTCAAATTCTGTCTCCGGATCAAGTGGATCAATTGAGGGCCTGTATATTAATCCATCATCTAGAGCTGTACCGTAAATATAATAAGCTTCATCATCATCTTCAAGAACCATATTATATTCGTCTAAAATTAAATCGGTATATTCTATTTGATAAGATTCTAGAAATTCAAAATACTTAGTAAGAAAGAGAGGGAGATTGGATCCTTCCTCTGTAAAGAAGGAAGGTAATTGATTTTGAATAATTTCAGAAATTCTATTATCGGCCATTATGCAGTATTAGCTCCATATACTACCAAAGCTGGTGTTTCGTTAACCGTTGCTTGAACAAAATCGCCGGTTGATTGAGCTGTATCTGTTATCATATTAATTGTTACGTCTTTTCTATTAATTATTATAACTTGTTCTCTAATGGGTGTAACATCTTGAACATTGGTTTCAACATATATTTCAATAGTATTATTATTTACTACCTTCTCAACAGAATGAGGTATAAATCCTACTAACGTCATTTTACCATTTTCATAATCTATTGTTCCTACATTAGAATTTACAATTGCTACTGCACCCGCTTCTTCTTTTACAACCATAATAATTCCGTCAGAATCATTTAATAATGTATTTTGTTCTAATACATTAGTATTTTCATTGACGTATTCAAATTTTGAAGATCTTAATGCTCCCTTATATCCCTTATAAGGAAATTTTATCTGATTAGAAAAATTTTGAGAATAGTTAAATGCTTGACCTAACTCAACTGCTAATCGTTTAAATAATAAAACCGTTGTTTGATTGTTCAGAACAGCCGGATCAGAATTATCAATTAAAGTAGTTAATCGTGAATATCTAAATCTTAAATCGAATTTTCCTAATTCCTGAGTATTATAATCTATACAAGTTGAAACAATCCTTTCACCTATTTCTTGAGGGGATTGTATAGTTTTATTTGGATCATATCGAACGTTAGCGGTAATTGCAATGTATAGATAATCCGGCGCCACAATTTCTGGCGTAACAGATACCATATTCTTTGTTGCTAAAATTTCTTTTTTAATAACTTCTTTATCTTTTGTTGTTAGAAATAATCCACTTTTGGGTTTCACAGCAATATAAGCTTTTCCATATCTTGGAGGATCATTTTGTTCTCCTCCCCAACATGTTACAGATTCAGCATTAACCCATTCTTGTTCTACAATTCTTTTATAATCATTTAATGTTACACATCTATTTTGTGTTTCATATAATTTCGGTGCATTATACTTAATTTCAGCAATAGATTCTCTACCAGCTCCCCCATATCCGATTGTGGTAGTAGATATAGAAACATTAGAATATCCACCTACTGGGTCTATTGCTCTAAATATTGCAGCTTTATTAGTAGCCGCTCCATCAGATATATTTGCAGCTAAAATAACTTGACTTCCATCAGCCGGCCTGTAGCCAACTTTATTATCTCCAAATTGAACTTCAAATTTATTTTCAAAACTTTCATAGATAAAATATACATTAGATGTAGGTGTAACTTTAACTGTATCTGATATTTTTTGATAAGTATGTGTTTCAGTTGAGGTCGGCGAAGATTTTACAACAACAGAAAGAGTAGTTATATCAGTATTAGTGTTTGGTAATATAAATTGTTGTTCTTTATTATCATAATCAACTTTATATTTGTGTATTATTCTGATGCCTTGATTTAATTGAACATCATTTATCGTAAATTTTCCAGTCGCGTCCAATATTCCAGGATAAGAATTTGCAGTTGTAAATATGTATTTTTGGTCATTAATAGTTGATGCGAATCTTTTATCTTTTTCAACAATCATAGTTGTTGCGTTATCATTTGGAACTATTTCTAATGAAACAACTGCTTTAGTTCCCTGAACAGATCGTGGCGTATACCCTATTTGTTTAGCTTTTTGTACAACAGAATTTCTAAGTTCTGCTGTATCTAAAAACATTTCATTGGCTAACATATTCAAATAAAAAGAATTATAATATGTATTATATGAAAGCAAATCCATTATAACATCTAAACCTGATCCTGCAAAATCAAAATTTGTAAATTCACTTTGACTTTTTAAAAATGCTATTAAGTTTGCTTTAATAGAACTATAATCTAATTCAGATACTTGTAATTTAGCTGATTGTTCTGCCACAGTAATTCCTATCTATATAAAAATTGTTCGAAGGTTTCCGAGGTCTGTTGTCCCATCATAGAAAAAATTATTTTTACTCTATATCTATTGTGGTCCTCTTCAGATAAAACCTGAATATCTCTTATTGCCGCGCGCGGTTCTAGAGATTGCATAGTTGTTTGAATACTTATTTTTAATCGAGTTTCTGTTATGTTATTCATGGGATCAAATAACAAATCTTGTAAATTTGATCCAATTTCCGGATGCCCGATTCTTTCAAATTCTCTAGTTTGTAAAACATTACGCATAGACTGTTTTATAACGGTAGCGTTCTTTGTTGTAAGAATATCACCAGTAACAGGATGAGCTTTAAATGATAAGTCTACATCGGAATATATTGTTCCACCAGTTTCAGAATCATATGTTATTTCTGTAAATTTTGCATCTGCCATTTATAATTTCTCCAGTTACTTTATTTATACCTACTCTTCTGTTTCAACTGGCGGCCATGTTTTGGCTTCCAAAGTAGTAAGATAGTCATAAACAATATCTGCCTGTTCATTAATTTCGTCTAAATAATCTTTATATTTATTTCTGCTTCCTTGTATCTTTTTTGTTTTAGCAGCTTCAGCCAGAGATTGGTCTGAAATTTTAAAAGACCAGTCTTCGTGGTATAGAAATATTTCTGGTGAACCAGTTCCGATAGTGAAAGCAGAGTCAACCTTAAGATATTCTTCTCCAACTGTTGTATCTACTACTTTGGTGACTGATCCTCCAGTACCAGCTCCAAAATCAACAGTAATTTCATCATTTTCAGCAACTCCTAGCGCCATCCATGTATCGGCGACCATTTGTTCTTCCTCTGCTCGTACTATCACGCCACCATCATCAGCGTCCGTAATATATCCTTCTGAAACCGGAACAGTTCCGTTAATTTTTATCACAGTACCTTCTGGATAATAAGAGGTAGTACGAACTTCTCCTTCTGGACCGGCTTGTCCGGATTCCCAAACCGGTAGTTGTGAATATTCGCCTTGGTCATTTGGAATAGCTACTGAAATAGTATTAGCTTTGGCATGAAAATCTCTTAATCTATAACCTGGATGTTTATAAGTGTTAGTATTTGGGATTTTATTCTCATCCCGATGCTTGTAAACTGATTCAATATTATTATTTAAAATTATATTATAAGGTAATGCTTCATCTAGATCAACAGGAAATTCTTCTTCAAGAACAGCTACGGTTGTATTAGCTAAACTTTCAACAGATCTTGTTGCTCCAGAAGAATCTAAAAGAGGATGAAGTATAGTAACTGTAGTATTTGGTTTGACTGCGCGTTGTCCGGCTTCAAAATCATCGACCTCTTCTATAAATTCACCTTTTATTATCATCAATGTCTTGCCTTTAGATCTTAAACTTCCTTTAGGAGTGGTTTCATCGTCCTCGAGTTTGAGTGACTCTTGGATCAAGTTTATTTCAATTGTTTGGATTATTTGTTTAATTCTTTCGACTAATAATTCTAATTCTCGTAAATCATTTTCTCTTAATTGTGTTAATTCATCATAAATATTTCTATCTGGGCCATCAAATACGCCAGTTGTTAAATCAATAGAACCAAAACGGTTAACATCCATTATTTTTTCTCTCAAATTTTTCCCGGAGGGTGGGGATCCATCCAAATATTCCAAAATTGCGGATAATGCTACTTTAGCCGCTTTCAACCATTTAAGTTTAGCTTGTGTTATCTCTTCCGGTGTTCTTGAGTCTCCAGCATCTACTTGTTCATCTTCTCCTGTCGCACCTCCTGCTGCCATCCAAAATTCGGCATTGAGCACCAATACACCTTCAGTGTTTAGGATTAACGGTTTCTCTCCCACTGGAGCGTCCTTGATACATTCATAATTAACTTGTTGATAAAATACTTTATCGCCGACCGAATATTCTTTTGATTCATCATAAGTAGGAATAGCTATTGTCTCCATTTCTCCGAGCGTCTTCACTTCCGCAGCAGTTTTTGGTCTTAAACCTAATAACAAAGCCAACATGTCTATGGATCTTAAAAGTGGATTTCCATGCGGACCTCCACCTAAAAAACATACGCCGGCACAAAATTTTAATGATTCCGGTGGTTTGCGATCACCTCCTGCGGCCATCATTCTTTCTCTAAATTTAGTTACTCCGCCTACTTGTGGTGGTAAATATAAAGAATACATACCAGTAGCTGGAACACCATTAGCAAATAATTCTAATATTTCTTCGATATCACTTGCAAAAGCCTGCACGTCATTCATTTTGCTATCGAGCCAAGCTATAATAGGATCTAAAGTTTTTTTAGCAGATGCAACACTTGATTTTATTCCTTTTACTTCTGCTTCACATTTATTAAGTAGTGGGCCTAAAGCCGGAAATAATTGCTCTAAACTTTTGCCGGACCAGTTCGGGGATTCTGGCAACAAGTTATCATCATAAGCATCTACTACCATACCCACTACGCATTGGCCTTCTTTAACTTGACCATACATTTTAGTTCGTTGGTCATCTGCTTGCTCTATTTTTCCTTCACTCTCCGAAGCCCCCTTAATGTCTGCCGCAGGTGATGGCACTGCTTCATATATTAAATCACCACATTGAAATTCTTCACCTCCGCTTTCCAAATATTCAATCTCTAATGTTTGATTCATATATGGCAAAGGATTACGATTTACTTTTGTACCTATATGCATCTGTCTTATTCTACTTTCGGTCAACGGAAGATCCAAGGACTGCATCGATTTTGCTGCGCGCATATCTATTTTTTCATTGATCCATGCTTTAGTTTCTATAACTCTTTTTACGCGAGCATAAACATGTTTTGTATTTGATAATATTCTATTAGTTTTCTCTGGATCTTGTATAGTAAAGTTTGCACTCTTTTCGTCTTGCATAATATAGTAGCTGCTGCCTGACATTTCACCTTCAGCAGTTTGAGAAGAAGTGTCCTGACCGACTCTTCCCTGACTGGCAAAGCCAGTAGCGCTTTGCGCGCTCTCCGTAGCCATGGCAGAATTTATATCCAGTGTTCGCATATCAGACATTGCTTCTGAACCTTCAGCAACAACTATACCACATACTTTGGATAATAATAATCTATGAGTAACTGCTTTTGGTTTCCATATTTTTTTAATATCTTCTAGTAAAGTGTTAAAGGTTGAGATATCTAAAAGCTTATTAAACTTTTCCAAAGTAGATGCAAATTTATCGAAATCCGGCATGCCTATTATAAAAATAATGCCTCCGACTCTGGCCGAGTCAGACATAATTGGTCTGCCTGATTTATAATAACTTGGATCTATTAAATCTTTAAACTTTGTTATATCAACATTAGGAACGTATTCGCCGAGCCCTAGGTCTGTGCCCCCGTTTGCAATTGCTTGTTTAAAATGCTTCGGCACATCACCTAAATCATCAAAAGATTTATCTATAGTTTGTAAAATACCGTTGGGCGTTAATGACATCAAACCCGTGTACTTATTCATTTGTATATAAGCATGATCAATAAGGCCTGCCTTTTGGGCTCCACCCTTCCATTCTAGTGGAGTGGTGCTCATTGCCGGTTGAGCAACATAATTTATTTCATCTGTAAGAGGATCCACTTCAATTTTGTCGCCTGTTCCTGCAGCTTTCAAAAAGGAGGGTGTGAAATCATTTTCGCCGGGTGTTCCTGCTGCGGGAACTCGTGTTGCTGGAACATAAACTTCATTCCCAAAAAATAAAGCACCTGTCATAGGATTTCGTTCTACATTTGGTTCAACCGCGCCAGCATGAACAGGTAGCATGAAAAAGCCAAGACCTCGTAAATCTGCTAATAATTTTAAGATCTCATCTAAGATTGCTTGAATAGCTGCGAATATAGGATCTATAACTCCAAACATCAACGCTTTGTTTATTTCATATAATTCTTTAATAAATGCCGCGTTGGCCTTATGAAGTTCCAAGCCCTTTTTTGAGGCTTCAAAAAAAGGTTTCAAGAAACTTATATCACCTAATGTTTGAGATTTCCAAAGATCCGGATCTGCCGGAGAAGGAGCTCCTGTAGTTCCAAAAAGCGGTCCTTCGGCTTCCGTACCATCTGGATTAGTAGTTGTACCTGCTAAGCCAATATCTGCTGTGACGTCTCCGAAGTCACCGGTTCCGGTGAATGTTTCACTGAAGGTAGCCATTAATCACTTTCCTGTTTTCTTTTTTCTTCATTTTCGTTAAATTTTTCTATATCTGCTTTAACGGTTTGTAATAATAGGTTTTCTAATTTTATTAATTCTTTAGTTTTTTCAGCCAATTTAACTAATGTTGGATGAACTCCTATTTTATCCGGCTGTGTCCATTCGTCTTTTGCCATATTCCCTATGCTAATAATGAATTCAAATTTATTTGTGAAGTAGTCGTTTGTGACATTATCAAAGTAGGAAGCGCTTCAGAACCTGGCAGTAAGGCGCCTCCATTCGAAGTCGTGCCTGCAAGTGGATGAGTATGAGTTAAATATTCTGTAAAAAAATCATCTAGAACTTTTCTTAAAGAAGTCACTTCATTTTTAAGTGTTATTAATCCAGCACCATCGATTGCTATTACACCTTTTGCTTTATTCTGTATAGTTACTTCTCCTGCTGCTCCACTACTTTCTATCTTTATTTCTCCTGAGGGAGAATCACCAAGAGATATTTCTCCAACTTTATTTTTCATTGTTATGGCTCCAAGTGGAGTAGCCATTGTTATTCTAGCTGTTGCTGGATTTTTAGGAGTAATAGCGAAATATCCGGCTGAAGAAGCTTTCGCACCTTTTTCAGAGGAAGAAGGAAGTCTATTTAATTGGAATAATAAGCCACCGGTGGATTCTGTCGCGGCAGATCTTAAATTAATAATTCCATTATTACATACAATAGATTTACCTGCACCACTACCCTTGTTTATCACATTCATTCCTTGAATAATTTCTTCACTGCCGTGCGAAAAGTTTACCACTCCACTTTGGGCAGATAAACCGTATGCACCCATGGTACTTTGTGTTATTTGTGAAGCAGTTGTAATTTTTGCTCCGCCGATATCTTCTACAGAATCACCTTTTCTTTTAACTACTGTGCCAGTGTTATCTTCAAGTGGAATCATAGGGCCACCATGAAGAGATGGTAAATCGTTAGGAAATTCCCCTTCTATATACAAAGGTGTATTAAATCTAATTAATTCTTTAGCGTTAAATTCAATTTTAGACGCGGTAATAAAAGCAATTCCGTCACTACAATATACTTCAACATTTCCTTGTTCTGATTCTAGATGAACATCACCAGATCCTTTAACTCGCAGCCAATAATCTTCTTGTCCGCCTGCGGTATTCACAGCTAATTCATATCCATACTTTATTGCTGAATATTTATACCCACCAACTGATTCATGAGTATTTTTTAGAACACATGAAAAATAATCTCGATTAGATTTATCAACTATATTTCCTAGTGGTCCCATTTCTCTATAAGAACCAGAACGATGATACCAATGTAATCTTTCTTTTGTTGGAGTATCATCAATTTCAGTAACATGACCACTTTCTGATACATGTACATGATTATACGGATACGCGGCATCATAAGGAGAAACCGGTTCTTGAAAAGTTGCATTTCCTGTGCCCTTGGCTTTAGGATAAGGATTCATTCTTAAATCTGCTTTTGTTTGAACAATAGAAGTTCCCACCGATAAAATTTGAGGAGCACCATGTGGATTTGCACCTAAAATTGTATCAATTTTTGTACTGCCGTCGGCTCGACCTCTAGCTAATCTTGGAGTTGTTGGTTCGCCCAAAAATCTAAAAAGAGGATAATTATAAGAAAATTCATAATCTGGAACTTGTGCTTCCTGTGATTCTGTTTCTTCAACCAAGACTCCCGTCGCAAGGGCTCCGGATTCATCTGTTTGGCCTTCAACTAAAGTAGCTTTATCACTTCTTTCAACTATTTCAATTCCTCTTTTTTTATTGAATTTTACACTTAAAGGATGTTGCGGAACATCTGCAAATTTTGGATCTCCTTTATCTATAGCACCAGTTTGCTTATTTACTTGATAAAATTTTGGAGAATAATCTCTCGGATCATTAAAACCATCATCAGGATTACAAGGTTTATCTGGCCGACCACCTAATGTACCTATCATAACAGGGTCATTAGCAGCGGGTCCATCTCTAAAAAATCCCATAACCCATGTACCTTCAACGGGCCCAGTTGGACTAGTCCCAACACCGGTTTGAGAAGCAGAGGTAAGCGGCATTAAAGGAAAAGCCCATGGCAAGAGATGAGTAGGCAAATCTTGTTTATCTTTAGTATGCCAACCTAGCCATCTTACTTTGCATCTTCCCAGGAATAGAGGATCCATTCGATCTTCTACAACCCCAACAGCCCAAACAAAGCCTTCTTTTCCCATAAAATCCGGTTCCATTTTATCCTTTATATAATGTTAAATTTCATCATCTGTTTTCATGCCCTTGCCATTGTAATGATGGATCATCAGCAGCAGCTCTTCCTTGAGGTGAGCTTCGCGGAACCACGGCGCCAGATTTTAAATGTATTTTACCCGGAGTAGAAGACGCGGTTCCTCTTCCTCCGGACCCTTTAAGTGATGGACTACCGCCCGTCTTGCCCGTTGGATCGATATCTCCGGTAGCCCCAGCTGGTGGAACTGGTTGAGCCGCGGCACTTATATCATTAAGGCGTTCCTGTGCTTCTATATGTGCAGACCTTCCGCCAGCCCAAGCTGAAACTACAGATTCATCTAAACTAGGTGGAGTATTTTCTAAACAATCTTTTCTAATCTGGATTTCTTGAAAATATCTTTCCATGTTAAATACGTGATTTATTTTTGTTATAATATATTTACCACTCAAAAAGGGATCCTCTCCGAATCCGGAACTCTCGGTTATATACGCATGGGATGGCATATGCCAATAAATAATATCTCCAACTCTTAAAGATGAATCTCCAGCCATTTTAAGAGATATTTTTATATTATCAAGTTGCTGAAATTGCGAATCTCTTTTTTGTGTTCGATACTCAACGTTAGTTTCGTTAATACCTGGTTCTGCTCCGCCCCCACCTATCGCACCGGCAGCCCTATTAGATTCTAGAAAAAATGAATGATTAAAATTTGTTCCCATTAATTTTACGCGAGCACCTTCTCCGCCGTCTTCATCAATTAAACAATCATGATTATATGAACAAAGTTTACCGTTTCCGAGCGAAATGGTAAAATCTGCTAGTTTTTTGTCAGACTTATCTGCGCTTTCACTACCTGATGCTACTTCAGTCGTCACTCCTTCGGCAAGCATTTCCGTTAAAAGATCTTCTTTTTTCTCAATATATCTATATCCTATAGATTCATATCTCATTCGAACTATATCATGCGTTATTAATTTAGCAGCATACATTCCTTCTCTCATATTATCAATAATATCAAAAAGATTATCAATACTATATTCTTCTACATTATTAAATGCTATTCCCGGCCACAATTTTTGTACCGGCGATCCCGGTTCACCTTCTATTTTTGCCGCGAAATTTCGTTTAGGGGGTCTCATAAAACTTGTTTCTAAACTTTCAAATTTAAAATGAGTCAAGGTTTCATAAAACATATATAAAGCGCCATCTGCTGGAGGGGCTTCAAATACATCATCTTCCATATCTCCCCCTTCTTCTTCTTGTTCATTTAAAGATGTCGCCTTTTCAGCCAAATCTTTCATAATATCAAATGGCGCGTTAAAAGGAAAACAAAAAGTATGATAATCACTAGTTGGTTCAACTACAAGCTTTTTGGGTCCGCCCATTCCTGCTGTATATGATGAATAATAAGTTGTTAGTGGCTTTGCGATATAATTTTCGTAAAGGTCCTTTACGACATCTTCAATTTTTGCATTAGCATATCCTTTACTTATTTTCTTTTTTTCACTAATAATAGCTTCTATTGAAATACAATGAAGCACATATAATTTTAATCTTTCGGAAGAATTAACTATAGGAGAAACAGAATATATTCTAAATGTCTTTTGAATAATATTATCGCGAGGATTATCAGACTCGATCTGGTCAAACCCATAAGTGTATGCTTCAAAATTAATAAATTCTTCGCCTATAATTGGGATAGTTTCTCTAAATCCAAAACCATCTCTTATTGCAATATCACATAATAAATAAGGTTTACCAATATCTTCATATACAGTTACTGTATCAATCATTGGTATCATATTAACTGGTGTAGGAAGACCGGTTTCAGCTTTTGCTACATTTGGAGATACTATATCACATTTTACAATTTCATACATTCCCGGTTGAGCTGAACTCTTTTCAAGTTGTTCTACTTTAGGTGCATCTATGCTAACTGGGGAATCTACTTGTGGTGGTTTTTTTATGATAACTATTTCATCTAAACCCTCGTCTCCGATTGCCATTTTTATTACCTATATCGTTTAGTTTGAGCTTCTTTCATAATATTTTCAACATATTGTCTATCAATTATTTTGATACGTCTATTCGCTTCATTTTTTTTAAATTCTATATCATATTTGGTTATTCTTTTTCTGTCTACATCCGTTAAAGCATTATAAGCATCTTTATCAATTATAACTTCTTTTAATGAAGTTGTTTCTGTTTCTTCTTCTATAATTTGTCTATATTCATGAATTAGTTTTTTAGCTCGTATAACGGAACCGTATTTTCCTTTTATCATTTTTGCAAAATCTTGAGAACTTAAAGGCCAATTAAAATAAGGATTAAACATTTTATTAGTTAAAAATATTATCCAATCATATTTGACATGGCCGTATACAAGGTAAGATGTTGTATCAGGTCGTTCAGTATCACCTATGGTATGTAAATCAAAATTTATAGCCTTGTCAATCACATTTTGTTTCATTAAATTCCGAATAAATATATCTCTAGCTTTAGTTGTCTCGCCGTATTTGCTGCCGGTTATATTATATTGAATTTCTGGTAAGTATGAAAAATATGACATTAATATCCCTTTTTAACTAATTCTTTGGTAATAATGACGGTTTCTGTAAAAGAAACAGTTAATTTTATTTCAAATGGTTTACCATCTTCAAAGAAGAACGGCACTCCAGCAGCAGCATAATTAGCTATAACACTATTACATACACTTCTTGCTATTTTAAATGGTGATCCGGTTCCGCCGGCGGATTCGTGACCAAACATAATTTCCCAAGTACTTGGAAAAGTATAAAAGTTTGACCCGGCGCCCTTTTTGCGCACGGTTCCACTGGTGCCGGTTTGCGTGCTTTCCTCTCTGCCTATATCCCCTATCGGATCCGCATAACCAGGTAAAGTTGAGCTTCTGAAAGCTTTTATAATTTTTTCAATTGTTGCTGATTCGTTCTTATTTTTTGCTACCATAGGGAATTCAAATACAAATTTTCTAAATTTTCCAGGACCCTGATATAATAAAGACATTTTAGGATTAATTGCAACATTCGCACCACCCAATGCCTTTTTTAATAAATCAGATTTTTTTATTGTTGTTGAAAGAGCGTGTTCTCCGGCAGCCTCAGCCATTTTTTCATAATTAATATTTTTAAAGGCGGCAACAAAACCTTCGCGAGTTCCACCAGAACTCATATAATCTTTAATCCCGGCAGAAGCTTTAGCGGTTGCTTCTGTGAGAATTGTTCCTAATCCTTCTTGTTCTGCATATACTGCTTCTGCTGTTGAAATTAATGATTGCGCCCCCATAGGAAGAACAATATTAAATTCTTCAAACTCGTGGGTTGAGGCAAAAAGTTGAGGAAAGGAAGCAAACATTACCCAATGACTCTCATCACCTTCTTTTAGATTCTCAGGATATGTAAAATTCTGGGCAGACGGCATTGTTTCTCCATATAAATAGGTTCATATACATTTTTATTTATCGAATATTTATTATGGCCTACAAAGGAAAATTTAAACCGAAACACCGCGATAAATATAAAGGAAATCCCACTAATATAATTTATAGAAGTTTGTGGGAGAGGCGCTTCATGGTTTATTGTGATTCTAATAATAGTGTTGTAAAATGGTCTAGTGAGGAAATCGTTATACCATATAGGTCACCGTTTGATAGAAAAATACACAAATATTATCCTGATTTTTGGGTTAAGATAAAAAAACACGATGGAACCATTGAAACATCAATTATCGAAGTAAAACCTAAATCTCAAACTATTCCTCCAAAGCCTCGTTTGAATAAAAGAAAAAGTGGTAGATATTTATTAGAAATGAAAAGATATGGTGTTAATGAAGCTAAATGGAAAGCTGCTATGACATATTGTGAGTATAAAAATTGGAAGTTTAAAATTATAACAGAAGATCAATTGCTCGCTAAATAGTATATGGCACTACGAAAACTTTCACATATAGAAGATGACGCTGTTGAATGGCTTAAGGAAAAGTATGAACTTCTCCGGCATTCATTGATAGTTGCAAGAGTTGGATCAATTAAAAATCCCTATAGTATTATAAGTGAAGGTAATAGAGAAAAAGAACTAAAATTAGGGAGAATGTATTTTTTTCATTATCAACCCAAAACAAGAATGAAATTACCATATTATGATATATTTCCACTAGTTATTCCAATAAAACCTTATAATGGCGGCAGGGGAGTACTAGGAATGAATTTTCATTATCTCCCTTATAGATTAAGAGAAAAATTAATGAAAAAATTAATTGGGTTTTTGAATGAAGAAGAATTAGAAGCTTATTTACATATTTCATATAATGATATTAAAGGATTTACACGATTTAAAGAAGCTAAGCCTACCCTTCATAAATATGATTTAACAGGTTCATATGTTCGTTCACAATTTATTCACATAGAACCCAATGAATGGACTACCGCATTACATTTACCTGTAGAGGAATTTAGATCTCGTCGCGGAGGAGTTACAAAAGCTGAAGTTTGGGGCGATAGTAAAGATATAATCGAACATCATTCTATAAAATTTATATAAAATTTAACGGAGAATCATGAACCCAGACGTCTTTTTATCGAAAATGGATTCCGAAGGTGGTATAGCTCCTTTAAATAGATTCGTTGCAAGAATCTATATGCCAGATAGACTTAGGAGCGGCTCTGAAGAAGCTCTATCTTTTCTATGTGATACTGCTCCGCTACCGGGAAAAACAATTGCTACTTCGGAATTAAGACATTATGGTCCAACTCGAAAGCTAGCAAGAGAAGCAACTTTTCCCGAACTTCAATTAAGCTTTATAGTAACAAACTCTATGCGTGCAAGAAATATATTTTTAAAATGGATGAATTATATAATTGATCCAGCAACAGCAAATATTCGATATCAGGATGATTATAAGGGCATAATTGAGGTATTGATGTTTGATCAACAAGCAGACGCCCCGTCAAAGGAAAATGCAATCGCCGGCGCTAAATATTTAGAAGCCTTTCCAACTAATGTTGATCCTATTGCTTTAGGTTGGGATCAAATAAATCAATTAGGAAAATTTAGTGTGAATTTTCAATATAAAAATTGGATAGATTTTAACGCCTCTGGCCCCGGAGATTTTGAAGTTGGTGAGGAAGGTGGATTGTAGAGGATGAATAAATTAATTAATTTTTTTAATATGGAGATATAATGGCATTACCAGTCGTGAGTAATCCTACCTATGAACTCAAATTACATAGTGTGGATCATAAAATAAAATATAGACCTTTTCTAGTTAAAGAAGAAAAGATTTTACTAACAGCTCTTGAAGGTGGTCTAACAGAGGACATCGTAAGAGCTACAAAAGAAATTATCAGTAATTGTTGCCTTGATGATAGTATTGATGTTCAAAAACTTCCCGCTTTTGATATTGAATTATTTTTTCTAAATCTAAGAGCACGTTCAGTTGGAGAAACTGTTGAAATCCAGATGGCTTGTCAAAAAACCAAAGATTGTGAAGGGGAAACTCCGGTTAAAGTTAATCTTGAGAAAATTGGTTTAGAAATCAACAAAGATCATACAGATGAAATAAAACTTACTAATAAAATAAAAGTTAAATTAAAATATCCTGATATTGATAGAATGACAAGACCGCCCGAAGAATCACAAATGGATTCTATTTTTGAAATCACCAAGGCGTGTATAGAATCTATTTGGGAAGACGACGAAATACATGATATAAGAGATTATACAGAACAAGAATTAGAAGATTTTATAATGTCTTTAAATCAACAACAATTTGGGAAATTGATTGGTTATTTTAATACCATGCCCAAATTAAAACATAAGGTAGAATTTACTTGTCCAACATGTGGAAGTAAGCAAGAGTCAGTCCTGGAGGGGCTGCAAAGTTTTTTCGGTTAGCACTCGGCCATAATAATTTACATAATTATTATAGAACTCTATTCGCTATTGTACAAAATCATAACTGGAGTTTAACCGAGCTAGAAAATTTAATTTGTTATGAGAGAGAAATTTATCTCACATTATTAATAGAACATATTGAAGAAGAAAATGAAAGAATGGAAGCAGAACAAGCTAAAATAAGAAATAGTTAAAAGGATAGGATAATGGCATCTGTATTTAGAACATTAGTACAAAAATTAGGTAGTTCATCAGCAGCACAATTTATTGGTAGAAAGGGTGATTTGTTTTTTGATCCTGATCAGGCAGCACCAATATTGAAAGTTTCCGATGGAACAACTCCTGGCGGAGTTTCCGTGACAGGTAGTGGAATTAGGTATAAAGGAACTGCTGAGTTTACAAATTTTTCTACAAGTCCAGCAGGTAGTTGGACTGGTGCTGGTATTACTGCAACCTTTGGTGCTATAACAAGTCCAAGTGGATATAGTACATTCCAGTTTACTTTTACGATGGCTCACGACTATAGTGATACTGATAGTTATCTTATACTAGCACAAGGTCATTATCATCCTGATAGTTCAACTGGTAGAGGAGCACCACTAGTTGTCAATATGGAAAAGATTAATGGTACTACCTTTATTGGTACAGTATCCGATCCAACTGCTGCTACGGCAGATGATGGTAAG